>Ga0209489_102259_pt1 | contig 39319 bp, 18 predicted proteins | sample SiratrowhiteBW_FD_187527 | JGI IMG/M metagenome (GOLD analysis project Ga0209489, IMG submission 187527) | Root nodule microbial communities of legume samples collected from California, USA - Siratro white BW (SPAdes) (version 2) | ecosystem: Host-associated > Plants > Roots > Nodule | place...
TATAATCAAAACAGTTAGGAACATTGTACATCGAAAAAAACACACTTCTCTTTGGACATTGACATGGTAGGAAGAAGATAGTGATAGTGGGAATTCTCATTCAGTCAGCAGTATCTCAACAACAAACATGATAAGCCCAGAAAGCATAGGCTTTCTCATTGGTGATCTCATTCTGCAACTATAACGAATTCACCCATTTGATTCCTCCCTATTGTCCTCAGCACTCAACAAAATTCTCCATCATTTAACATCTTTCATAATAAATAATACTCTACAAAAGTCAATATACCCATATTCCGAGAACTGGTATTATTTTTTGTTTTGTTTCTGAAAAATGTGCATGAGTAATTAAACTAGTTCAAAACTCTTCAGAAAAAAATATGTTAAAAAATCGTGTAAGACATTTTTTAAAAATCAAGTTTTTTTTTTTTTTTAAGATTCCTAAAAGTTAAGTCTTTTAACTATTATATTAGTACAAATTATTCTTACTCAAAAGCATCTCCTGAATTAAAATTAGTTTATGGTTATCAATAAAAAAGTGAAGTCTTTTTGAAAATACAGTTTGATCAAGACAAATTCATGATTGCAAGAGAAAACATTGAAGTATTGTATTAGGAAGTAGAAAAAAGAAAAATCACCGAAAATGTATAGCCAAACCTCAAATGTATCCTGTAAAAGTAATTATCAAGTAAAGAAGAATTTTACTGTCTAAAATTTATTGTCCAAAATAAAAACAATGCACAGTGGAGCTATGAGAAAGTAGGAAGCAAATAGCACAACGAGCAATTTACATTGAAAATTTACGTGGAAATGAATAGTAGAAGGGGAAAAAACCCAAATATTTTAGCGTTGGACAGAGCCAGGTGCTGACCTGCTGCTACAGAAGTGCTGGTACGTGACGCCATAAATGTGAAGTTTTAACCTAATTTTTACTGTTTTGCATGAATGCATCATTCCCCATGTCTCAGAAAATCAGGCTTTTATTACAGGACCTGCTTTCCCTTGTCTCAAAAGTGCTGTGTAAAATATGCAGATCTAGCTGTTGTTGGGACCATGGCAAGTGAATCCTACAAAAACCTTCCAGAAAGCAACTTCAATTATTCAGGATTAGGTCACTGGGAAGCCCACCTAACATAACGTTAGGCATTTACTATGCTCTTTTATTTAGCTCTGCCAATCCCTGCTACAACTTACTTCAAGCTTTCTTGTTTTTTCCCTACAGACAAATGAGTCCCTAATACATTTCCGCCTATCTCAGATATAAATTTTACTTTAACAGGAGAGAATACTAAACATAATACCAGACCTTATTCATAGTTTCTGAATCAAATTCCTCCCACTTAAACCTAATTGGATACTAAGGTATTATTGGCCTTACAAGGAAAATTACTCTCACTAATAATCCATTGGTTGAAACAGGGTCCATTTATTATGCATGCACATTGCCCGAGGTCAAGGCAATATATACTTTTTATTTCCTGTTTATTCCTTATACGTCGGTTTCTTTGTTGAGTGTTTGCTTGCTTGTTGCTTGTTTTAGCACAACAATCCATTTGAAAAGGAAATTGATACTTGTTTATTTACGAAAGGTTCTATTGATTCTAAGGTGGAGCCGAAGTGAATCACACCAGGATTTTAGATCATCTACCGAGACACATTCCTATATTTGAACCCAACACATTCCCTTTGAACCCTATAACGTGTAACATGTTTGTGTTACCATGGTAAAGCATCCAAAAGTACTATTAGAGTATTAGGTACAAAGAATATCATTCTTCAAAAGTATGTTCCACATATAAGGAATGCAATCCAAACACGCTAGTAGTTCATGAGCAGAAGGTTAACACAACGGAACCGTTCCAAATGGCAAAAATGGAATTAAACTTTACTATAAAAGTAACAGTAACATTATCTGTAATGAAAAAATGGAACATAGCGTAGACTTTCCCCTCTTTTAACAACGCTGTTTCCTCCCATTTCCCTCCCAAACAATTCATTAACACAAGCAAAGATATGACTATGATCTATAAATAATTGGGAATTAACTCGAGGTATAAAGAAAATTAATCCAGCTCGCCTAATGAACATCTGATTTTCAATACAGTTAACCAAAAGTTGCACCACCTTCTCTCTAGTGAATTTCTATGCCTTCGGATCTGGTTCAGAGGACACAGGTAGTGAACTATAATCTTGTGTTTTGGGAAGGGAAAAGCTACGACGCTCTTTCCCCCCTGGCTTAGAAGAAGCATTGCCATACCAGACCATTCCTGCTATTGCAACGATCATACCCAGAACAACATGTAGATTGAGACCCTCTTTTCCAAAGAAAATGAATCCCAGGATTAGGACCAAAATAGTCTTCATGTGACCAAGGACTTGGAATGATACAGCCGTGAACCTACCGATGCAGATGAACTGACTGAGGTTTGTCCCTACTGCAATGGTGCAAGACAGAATGATGAACAACTGCAGACAGCACGAGCAGCTCAGTTTAATAATAGTGTTCCAGGAGTCACAGTATTCATTAATTTCTTGAGTAAAGGTACTACACTGTACAGTATTTATAAAGTTGACATAAAGTGTATACATATTTGGATTCTCCCCTTTTCTTATGAAAATGCCCGTGTCATTTTCCAGAGAAAGACAAACAAAACGTGCACAGTCCATACACAGGAAACAGTTGGTCCCTCCGTAGAATAAATGTTTCTTAAAAAAATGACAGTATTTTCTTAAGGTAAAGGGATAAGATCCAAATCCTTTATTGAAGAAAATGACATCTACAACATTTGGTTCTAAGGGAGACCAAGGATGGGCACCCTCCCACATTCTGCTCGTAACATGTTCACATTTTAAACTAGATTGGTCACATTATGAACACAAAGAACCAAACATTCAGTATCTAAATGGATTTAAAGGATCAGTTAACCCAAGCAGTACTAGTTTGCAGCAAATACAGAAATAATTATGTGCCACTTTTCAGGAATATTGTTTCTTTTCAAGTATAAATATTTTGAAAGAAAAAATTAGATATGAACACGCATTTGATTCTCATAGACGCTATTAGTTGTAAGGTTATAAAGTTAACTAAATATCCGCTATAGGGAGTAATAAAAAGGGCACAATGAACACATTCGTTAAAAGGAAACTCCACCTCTTCAAAAGAGACTAAGAAGGTCATTTCCCTCTAAACAAATAACGTGCATTAGTGGAAGTTATCTAGATTGTTAAGACACTTCGAACTTAAAAAGCTATTTACTGACTCTAAACAGCAAATCTGGAGTTTTGAAAATTTCTTTAAGGAACCTTCTAGAACTTCTAGCTGCAAGCAACACTTAGAGGACTTATAAATTGAATATGGGACAGTTTAAAAGAAGTATGAATTATTTAAGATTAAGAGTGGGCCTACTCTCAGTCACCCTAAGGATGCTCTCTCGATGTCACTATGCAACCTGACACTGGATTTGGGTAAGCAGAATTTGGCATCGTTCTATGATAAACAATAAGTAGTATATAAACTTATATAACAAATAGGAAATCCATCTAGAAGAAATACACAGCAATCAGGAATAGTCCTTACAGTTAGAGTAATTTTAAACTTCTCAACAGAAAAAATAAGGCAGCCTAAACCTGATATAGAAATAAATTTCACGAGTATCCGCTTCTCTCCCTAATAACAGCAAAAGATTAAAAGGAAAAAAAAAAAAAAAATAGAAAAGAAATAGAGAAAACTTACAGTGGATGTCAAGCCATATCCGTATGCATCAACTCGTTTGCCTGTCAACCAATAGTCCATAAAGGGTCCTACTAGCAGTAAACTTCCTGCCTGTGCTGGTGCTGTGTGGCCCAACAAGTTAAATGACCCAATAGAATACTTCCTCTGAAGATAATGCACATACTGTACAAAAAGTTATTCTTAAATATCATCCCAACAAGACTGAGGTCATGAAACCAACAAAAGAAAGAATACTTAGAAGTGTTGTAAACTAAAGCAAGTTATTGAAGTCTGCTCTAGATGCACCTGAGAATACTGCTTGTATAAAATTGCAAAAAAACAAAGAAAAATAATTGCAGGCTTCCCAATTTTATAATTTGAAGTTCTATAACAAAGATAATTGATTGTTAAATAACTGGATGTTGCCAACAAGTATCATGTACCAGAAAGTGAACATTTACCAATCCAAAACTGCCTTTATGACATGGAATTCAATTTGAATGGTATATATCTCCCAACTAAAGATTCAGGATTCTATGTTAGTGTATGTTACTTACATACTGTTGCAGGGCTGTGCTCCAGACTGCTATCACAGCAGCAATAAAACCCTTTGCATTGACGCTGACATCAGTGACTGTACAGACAGCAACGCCAAGCAAAACCAAAACAATACTAAGCTTTGTGTCCCTTGAATATCTTACATTGTCCAAGACAACCTCCAGAAAACAAGATACTGGAATCATGCTCAACTTAGCAATCTGACAAGTTTATTTCAAAGAAGAATTATTATAAATATCTATCTTTGTTATAAAGAGAGTTCAAAATGTTATCGTTGCTGTAATTCTAAATGTTACCTGATAGAAACCAACAGAGTTCCACATTAAACTCACATTCATCCCAACGATGGAGAAATTTGCAAATAAGACAAATTTGATTATATCAGATAATGGAAGATGAGAGGTCTGAATATATCCCAGCGATTTAAGAATGAGTGTCAACAAAGTTGTCGTGGCAAAATGAAGACCAGTTAAAGTAGTAGCTGCATAGTAACATTATATGATACAGGTCAGGATTCAGGAGTGGTCTAGAGTTCAGAAACGATCATTTGTAGCCTTACAAGTTACAAAAAAAGAAACCATAAACCAAATTATTCTTTGGTTGACTAGTAATAGAAGAGATTTTAAATCTATCATCCAATGTTATTCTCAGTACGTTTATTTTATTTTTGTTGTGAGACATACAAATGGTAATACTGCAGTTATTGATCTAAACCAAAAAGCATGAAAATTGAAAGGTTGTTCTAAAAATACTTTCCTAGTGGAAACTTTGAATGTCTATCTTGAACATCACAAATAATTTTTTTACGAGAAGCTTTTTTTGCAGATTTTGCTCATATTTTTAGATTTGCAGTATGTACCACCTCAGCCTGTTATCTGAATCCATACCTTTAGCTCAGATTTTCTTTCTACCACTTTTACCTAACAACATAGCATTGGTTACAGCAACTGTGATGCTAATTTATCCCCTATCCAACTACCACCTAGACATAACGGATGCTTCTTCAAATCATAGGAAAATTTTAAACCAATAAAAAGGTAGACAGAATAGAAACATATTAACTTAAAGTATTAGCATTTAGAGAATGAAATAGTCAGGAGTAAACCATTCAAAGTCTCTATATTATAGTTTCTCACAAACCACCAAGTCAAATGGCCATCCTATAGGATCTTTTCTAGTTCACTTCCAGCTACATCAAATTTCCAGTCTATTAGGTCATTTTATAGTTATTAAAATTGAACCACATATTCAATGACCTAATCCAAGATGCTATAGTAGTACAATCTGAATGATGCAACAGATAATATCAAAAAGCTTTCCCCTTCTCTACTCCTTCAAATACATACATGTGTGACACCAAAAAAGAATGCACAAGACAGGTAGTTTATCGAAACAACGCATAGAATAAGAAGCTTGGCATCTTCTAAATCGAAGGCATGCAGATCAAAGATTCAAGGGAGGGAATGGGAAAAGTAAAGGCAAGGTCATACCAAAACTGAAGCCGTATGTAGCCATCAGGGCCTTATTCACGAGGATTATTCCCACAGACGTGACCACATTGAACAACCATGATGCTGCATCAAGAGTAGCCTTCCTATCACCCTTGCTTACAGAAGACATGTTGAACTGGAGCTTCCAATACACAAACTTTATTTCTTACAGCTCTGCCTTCATGCAATAAGATGAATCACTAGTTTCAGAATCGCACAGCCTTATCTGTACAGAAAAATAAATCATGAGAAGAAGCGCATTCCTAATTTCCTATAAATAAGAGTAAAATCCTCATTCCCCTCCACATTTCACAGAAAGGAAAACTAAACAAAATGAAATCTACCATAACCAAGTAAACAGTAGAGGTTTATAATAGTACACAAGGATACTTAAAACAAGGGAAATCAACAAGAAACATAAAAAATCTCATTCATCCCTCATCGATATCTCCGTCCAGAGAGTTGACATGACATCTGCAGCAGTGGAATCTTCCACTATATACATAAATATAGTCACAGATACGGTTATATATAAAGTTAAAAACAACTGATTCTGAGATTCTTATGAGAAGCTCTTGTTTTATCGGTGAAGACATCCAGAAAAGGGGCAAACAAAAAATACAAAGAAACAAGCCGACAGGGACAACGAATATTGAAGTTGACGAAATGCAGACTTACACAGTGAACTACGATTAACTACAACCACAATCCTAAATCCTCAAAGACAACACGATTCAGTCTATAGAAAACAACAGCAAGCTAAATCAAACCAGAAAAGCACACAATATCGTCAGATCCATTACTATTTTCAGCAATATACAGTAATTCAAAGCAGATTGGAGCTCGAAGCACACAAATATGACGAAATTGGAAAACGTCTCAAAGCAGAAGAAACAACAGGAGGAAAAAGCAACCTCAAACGCAATCCCGAACACGGATCCGGGATCCCTAATTAGAGAGACTGCGGCAGTGAGAACTAAAGAAGGGAAGAATCTTAAAAGAAGGAAAAAAAGAAAATAAGCAAGGAAAAAAGGTTGGTGATAATAATATATTGGTTGAAGGGGTTAAACGAAACGACGCGCACCGTTGAGATGAAGGCGAGAACGTGGTGGTGGTGGTGTATGGTTGTTTCCTTTGCGTGTTGGGTTTTAAAATGAAAAATTGGTGCGCCGTGTGGTGTGGCTGCTTCAGTAACGTCCAGATTCAGTGACCGAGGAAAGGTGAGTTGCGGGGAAAGCAGCATCCACTGCAAAGTAAACGGTATGTCATGGCTAATTAATACTACTCGTCAACTTCACTTGCATAATTCTCCTTCTATCACTACCATTTTTCTGTTTTTTTACTGCATTTCCTTAATTAGCATTACTTAATGGATTTATCACATCATTTTATCCTTATTTGAAAGACTTAATTTATCATTACAATTATTTAGAAGGCTAAAATCGTACATTTACAGTTTAAGCAGTCTAGGAAAAAATATTTGGGCCTTTTTTTACCATTTATTATAAGTTTATCGGTAGTTTGTGTTTGGTATGTCCTGAAACCTATTTTTTAAGGTTATTTTTTGCCAGTCCCATGGTTGTTCCTGCGTGTCTAGGGTGTGTTTTTATCCACAAGGTCTTTGGGAATCAAAGTGATGATTATGTTTACTTGAAGGTTTCATTTTTTTGTTAGTAATACGTTTTCAAGGAAAAAAATAATTAGTTGCTATGTGTCGATCATGCAAGCGTAGCCATCTTTTTCCTACTTTCAAATCACATAAATAAAAAAGAAAAATAATTTTATATAATTTTAAATCAGGAAAGAAGTTTGATGTAATAATAACCTGCATTAAAATTACCTTATTGATAATTCTGTTAAGAAATCATAGTTTGTATTTATATTTAGTTGGGTTTTTTCAGTCTTGTATTATTAAAGCAATATTTCATTTCTTTACTTCTTTTTCCCTCTCTATCTTTGGTGCAGTTTACTTTACTCCATTCAAGTTTAGTACTCGTGTAATTTCTTTTTTTCCTGAAACAATCTTATTTGATATACTAGTGGATATTATGAACACCTTTTCAAAATAGAGATTTAAACTATAATTCATTGTATATATTGTTCAAATTTGTGCTATTTTCTAAACTCGGCATTGTTGAATTGAACCAAACCAAATAATCTCTATATTTAGTTTGGATTGGGTTTTTTTTAACCTTTTTACTGTAAAAATAGTAAATATTTTTCATAAAAAAATTATCAAACATTTTATAGAGTAAGTTTGTCAAATAAAGAGTCTCGCTGTATTTTTTTAATTATTATCATATTTATATTTTAACTTGTTTTCATATTCATAATACATAATTGTATTCTTCAAAATAATGATACACATTTGTTATTGTATTTTAATAAATATAAATATAAATATAAATATAAATATAAATATTAGGTAAGTATAATAAAATTTGAAACGTAGAATAACATTTAAAACTCGTAGATATTTGTTAAATAACTCAAAACATATAACATTATGCATTCAAACATAGTGTGCATTTTTTCTAAATTGATTTTCAAATTGAGAATCAAAGCAACATATCCCAGCAAAGAAAAAATAGGTCAATTTTAAAAAAAAAATATTTTCAATTTCTTAAAAAAAAAATAGTTGATGTAACCTTTCACGTAATCCACTATTAGGGATTTTTTTTTTTTTCATTTTATCAAATCTTCTATATTCTATATAATGTTCTTATGATTGGATTTCACACTTGACATTCCATCTTTAATTATTATGATTAGATTCCACGTTTACTTTTATGAACCAATTACCTTATTATTATAATTGTTAAGGCCAAGAGTATTGTAACTTTACCTTCATTTTTGTCCACTAGTTTTGCAAACTAAAACCATATGTCTAACTTCATTTATGTATTATGAATTTATTTTCTCATCCAGTTATGTAAATTAAGATGGTTGTAACTTTAGTATTATTTCTTCAATCATATGTGTTAATTAAGACCATGGTAACTTTAACATTATTTTTTCATTGACCAATTGTGCTAAGTAAGATTGTTGTAACTTTAATATGATTTCCTTATTTGTTAGTTGTGTAAACTAAAGTTATTGTACATTTAACATTATTTTCATGTTAGACAGTTTTGCTAATTGAGACCACTAAAATTTTAACATTATTTTCTTTTCGGTCATATGTGCAAATTATGATCGTTCTAAATTTAAAATTATTTCTTTATCAACAAGCTATTGTATTTACTAAAACTTTTATTATTAACTAGTTATGTAAATTAAGACCATTCTAGCTTTAATATTATTTTTTTGTCTATTGATTGAGCTAACTACGACGGTTAGCTTTAACATTATTTTTTTATCAGTTAGTTGTACAAACTAAGATCATTATGGTTTATACAATATTTTCTTGTGGACGAGTTGTGCTAAGTAGAATTGTTATAACTCTTATATTGTTTTCTCATTGGCTAGTTGTTAACTAATACTATTGTAGTTTTAACATTATTTTGTCATGGACTAATCGTGCAAACTAAGACTATTGTAGATTTAAAATTTTTAAAATTAGAAAAATTTAAATTTGTTGAATATAACCATTCTTAAGCGTTATGAATAAATGGTAATGTCAAAGTCGTTGGATCTATGGTAACAATAATTGAGATTTGAAGGTGAAAAAAATATTTTTGAACATGATTAGTAACTTGAGTTGATGTCTTTATCTTGAGAAAACTTGTAGTTCAAAGAGTGATTTCTTGAAGAGCTAATTGATATTATTCATATGAGATATGAGAGTGAATCCCTTTCTTAATTGAACTCAACAACAACAATATTGAAAACTAGGTATTATGCATTGTAAAATTAAAATATTCTTTTATAAAAATTTATAGTATTTTTTTTAAATAAGATAGATCAAATTAGAGTTGTCAAAAATTGTTTTTCCAAGTTTTACCATGAACATAATATTTCATTAAAAAATCTTTGTGAACCTTTCACTAAAATATTTGAATATATCAAAATCAAGAATAATTTCTTAATTATTAAAACGGACTCTACTTAAAAAATATTAAATATATTATAAAAATTAACTTCTAAACAACTCCTACTTTTATTAATTTATTAATATGAATATAATTGATATCGAGATGAATAAAATTAAATAAATTTCTTAATTACATATTTTACTTTGTGATGATTATGTGAATTTGGTTATTAAATCTTTAATTTTATTATTTTTATCATCCATATTTTAGAATTTCCCTTTTTCGTAAACTTACAGTCAAATTAATAATGCTACAACGACGTGATTAATTGTGAGACAACTTTTAGTTCAAAATAAAATAGATATTATATTTAAAATTATATTGTCTTAGTTGCGTATAATTTTAATATACACTATTAAACATAGATCTTCTTTAGTTTAAAAACGATTGTATGAAAGTTATTCTAATTGTTTAAAAGTTAAACATAATTAGAGAATACAAACATAATTAGAGAATACAGCATACTTTTCTTTTTCTAGGTCATAAAAAAAACTACATCTATCAGAATAAGTTCCTCCTCAAAGGCACATATATTTAAATTGAAAGGCACATGCAGAACCTTGATTGAAGGATCTAATGGCAGGGATACATGGTTTTGACGCAAAGGGTTTATGGATGCTTAGTTTTGAACAGCTTCAAAATCTACTTTTTATTAACTTTAAATCACCTTCTAGATCTATTCACACGCTTTTCGTTAAATGCGTAACTTGTTCTTGCAAGCGTGTATTTTCTAATGTTATTTCAAATTGACTTTGGAAACATCAAAATCGCAAGAGGAATATTTTAACTACGTGTATATATAGACAAATAGGACCATGTCCATTTCTCTCCTCTGCTTCAATATCTATAAACACATAATGCTAAAAAAAAACACAAATACGCAATCAGAAAGAAACTAATTTTATATAAATTTCAAATATTATAAAAGTCAATAAGGTCAATTCTTAATTAAAAGAAAATATATAATTTTTTTACACTTTAAATACATGGTAGGAATAATCATTAAATCAGAACATCTAATTATATCTAATTTAACTCAATTAAATTAAGTTGAATTTCATTTATGATAGAATTGAACTCAACTCAACCCAAATTAATCTATAAGGATTAAGTTAGGTGATGAGTTTAATATGAAGGACTTGAAATTTAATGAAAAACTCACTCTTTTAATAGTATTATAGATAGAATGTGTTATATTTTTTCTTTTATGTCTTGAGTTAGTTTAAAGCTTGACCAATTAAATTACTTAAATGCATGAAATAATTTTTATAAAAATTGTGTTATTTTTTAATTAGGTAGATATTTGAAAATTACAATTTTTCATATTTTTTTTCTTCAAAATCTTGATTCAATTTTCCTAATTTAATCCAACTCACTCATGGATAGTGTTGAGTTTAACATAAATGTATAAATCCAACCTAACCTAATCATATATCTTTTTAGTAGGCTGTATAATGAATTTTTTAAATTCTACCAAATCCAATCTACCAACACACATAAAACGGGCTTGAGTTACATTTAATAAAATTATTTCTTTTTAATATTCTGGTGTGTCTATATATATACAAAATTTAATCAACGTTGAATTCTTTTATCATGTAAATCAAGTAAAAAAAAATATATATTTAAATTTAATTTTAATGTACTCTTTTTTTTTCTTACAAGTATAACGTTAAGTGTGATAGTCCCAAATAACTTTACATGAGGCATATCTAATAAAAAAACTATAACTATTGTGTATAAGAAGAGAAAAATAATATTAACTGTTAAAATAACTAATATTAATATAAAAAGGTTTGTGAATATTTTAAAAGCTTAAATTATCTCATTAAAAATATAACAGGAGTTATTATGTTTTAACTTACCTTACACTAAGACAAAAAACAGAGGAAAGGTTTCTCTGAATTCTCCGGTCAAAGCTTTTGTGATTGTGGGCGAAAAATTAGGCAGGGAGTCCAATGTTGGCCCAATATGTAGCTGGTCCCTACCTCTCCAGTTCAATATAGCCCGCTAGAAGTAACAGATTTTTTTTTTTTTTCAAAAAAAGTAATAATCAAATTTATTTAAAAATAATCATGTTGGTAATTTTAATATATAAAAAGATAGTATTTAATATTACCTTAAAGTTATTTAAAAACATTAGATATTTTAGTTTTAGGAATGTAAAGTGAGTGAGAATAAAAATAATTACGGTGAATTATATAAGTTTATTATAACTCATTAACGAATATCATATCTCCCTTCAAGATATTTATTTATTTTAGATTTAATTAATAAAATTTGTTTATTGGATTAGTTTCCTGAATAATCCAACTCAATTCAATCTAATTATATTAAGTCAGGTTTTATTTATGATTAGATCAAATCCTACTTAATATTTGAAAATTATAACTTTTTTTTTTCAATATATTAATCCAATTTGGCCAAATCAAATCCAATTCAGTTAAGATTATATTAAGTTAAATTGAGAGTATAACATAAAAAAAATATAAACTCAACCTGATATTGTTTTAGTAGGTTAGATAATGGATTTGTTATATAACTCATAAACACCCCTAATATTTAATCAGCTTATAACTTCTACAGTATTTATTTAGTTTTTTCTAAGGAGAATTTATTTTCCATCTTTTATAAGATGACATACACATAATTTAGAAATGATTAAATTAGTAAATATGAAATTTATCCTATATTTGTCCAAAAATATAATATTGGACTTTTCATGTTTCAATTTGAAAAGAAGATAGTCAACCCATAAAAAATAAGAATAACTTAGTGTACAAATTATTCAAAGAATAAATATTAATTTTTACTTTTTTTTTCTCTCTCTCCTCACCTATTCTTAGTTTTTGTTTTATGATTACCTCCTCTTTGTAACGCCCTTAGGACGTTTAATAAAACAAATCGCAACTCACAAAGTTATATAATTAATATAACTATTTGAAAATGATCGAGTCGTATTTTGAAAATACTCGAAGTTATATAACTACCAATTTTTTGTAGTTAAAGTTGATAGTTAAAATTGTAAATTCTTTGTAGTGTTATTAATTTCGTTATTACATTAGTCACATATTTTAATAAAAACAATTGAAATATATTTAAGCTGAAATAGGATATTGATTTTTTTTTTCACTTTTCACCTTTGGAAAAAAATGCCTAAAAACTAGAAAAGTAAAATTTAGCAAGTAAACATAATGATATAGATTAAAAATAGCTACCAGTTATTTTAGTAAAAAAATGTGTTATGTGAAGATAGACACAGTAAAAAAAGTCTGGGTTTAACATGAATTAAATGAATACTTAGATTTATTTTAATTAAAAATTAACCCAAGGGTGATCGTGTTTAATTTTTCATGTTATAATGTTTAAAATAGTATATATATCAGAATAAAGCGTGATTGTTTGGAACTTTATGATATTGTGATGCAGGGCCAGCTAAGAGGTGAATTGGCATGCAGTGCAAAAGCAGTGTTAGCATCGGTGGATTTGTTTGGCGGCAGCTCAGATGGATACATTGAAGGAGTTCAGAAGATTATTGCTTATTGAAAACATGGAGAACTGAATATTACAGATACAAAAAGATGGTGAAAAGACAAAAGAAAAAGGACAAATAGCTGTGTAACCTTTGATATATCAAGTGTTACACAGTTTCTTTCACTTTCCACTTTTAACTATTCATTCAATGGTTGGAAGAAAGTAAGGGTCTTATTCCCTTCAATTTTAGGGATGTTCTTTGCTTTAGAAATTTGGAAGGAGAAATGGAAACTATTGAGGCTTTATTTATTTATTTATCTTGTAATGACTTTTAAGAGTATAATAATATGGTGTTAATTTTCCATTATTAAAAGTATAATAATATGTTATGTGTTGGATTAAAAGTTATACTAAATTAAAAACGTCCAAATATAAATCATAACATTTCAAAACTAAATTTTATATCAAAATCATTAATTTTGTTGAATTTTATTTAAACAGATGCTAATATTGGTTGGGCTAGATGTAATTATTAATTTTAACATTTGGTTGGATATCTTTGTCATAAGTATTTATTGCATAAAACATAAAAGAAAACAATATTTTTTTTATAACTTAATGAATGATAATAGACAGACAATCTAAAATGGGTGATGATACACCGACAATACATATTTTATTAAACACCGATCCAACTGACGATATGATATTTTTATTTTAAAATATAAAATAATATGGGATTAATAGAAAAAAGAATAAAAATATTATTTATTTTATTAAGTGTTAGAAGAGTGTAGGAAAATTGAAATATACGTAAAATTTTTCAATTATAAAATTAGTGTAAATGTAGCTACTAACATCTCATCAATATAAACTAGAAAAATGATATAATTTGATTTATCTCTTTTAAAAAACAATAATGATTAATATTTCAAACTTTTTGTACTACTGTTTTGGAGTTTATTTCTACAAATAATAGAGAAACCTTTAGATTATTATATGTAAATTTTTTCATTTAAATCATCTCTATAAAGAAATGCAGTCTTTACATTCAATTATTTAAGCTCTTCATTAGCAATGATACTGAAGAGAGACCTTATAATATTAAGCTTCAAAACTATTGTAAAGATTTCAGAGTGTAGTCAACTCCTTCCTTTCGTTGAAATCCTTTGGTAACTAATCGAGCTTTGTATCTCTTGGAGCCATTTGATCCTCCTTCACCTGATACACTCATTCGTTATAAAACGTCTTCTTTCCAACATGTAACTTTGCTAGTTTGTATGTATGATTGAATAATAAAGATTTCTTTTCATCTTTCATGGCAAGCTCTCACTAGAATTTATAGTGTGACATACTTCTTCATAGTTTTTTTTTGCTCTCATTCATCAGTTAATAATATATAACTCAAATATTTTCTATTAGGCATATGAGGTTGAGAAGATATTCTCAAAAGTAAGAGCTTGAATAAAAGGCTCTAGTGTGTCAAATTGTTCGTCATTATTCTTTTCAAGTGATTACTCAAGGTGAGAAGTCTCAATGTGAGGAGTTTTTGAGACACCATCTGCCTTTGCATACACTGGCCCACCTTTGTTATAAGTTGTTAGTGTATGTGTTGTTCGTATCCTTGCACGTTGCTCTCTTGTTGAAATCACATCACGACTACAAATCATCTTTTTGTTTTCCATAGATGGTGGCCAAATTCATCATTGTAATAACCAATAAAAATGTATTTCTTCAATTTAGAATCAAGTCTATTTTTGCCTTGATCAATAATGTGCACATATGTTACACAACCGAAAACTCTCAGATGTGAGAGTTACACCATTTTTTCACGCCATATCTCTTCTGATAATGTGATTCAATGATACTGGTAGACCTTGATTGATTAAGTAAGTTGTTGGGTTGACTCTTTATGTCCAAAACTGCTTTGGTAAGCCTCACTGCAAACACAAGTTTATGACCCTTTCAGTTAGTGTTCGATTTGTACATTCAACTACACTATTGTGTTGAGGTGTACCTGGCACATTCATTTCCATTATAATCCCCTACTTATAAGAAACTTCTGAAATTTGGTGTATACATATTCACCACCATTGTTAGTTTTGAGCTTTTTCATCTAAAATTTTGTCTCATTTTCTGCTATTGGCTTTCAAATATTGAAAGCCTTAAACACTTCAGAGTTATATTTCAGAAAGTATTCCCATATCTTTCTAGAGTGATCATCAATAAAAGTCATGAAGTATTGCTTCCCATTAATGGATAACTATCTTTAAACCCTAAACATTTAAGTGAACAAGCTCAAGTTTCCCCTTCTTTGGGGTTCTTCTACTTGTTTGAAAGCTAACTTGTCAAGTATATAGTCTTCACACATGTTTATCTCTATTGTCCAAAAACCTAGTAGTTTATTTAAGTGCACGATCTTTATCTCTAGAAGCAGTGAGTCAATGAGGTAGTACAAAAAGTCATTGTCTGGATAGGTATAATTTTCACTTTATTGAAAACAACTGGGATATTCTCGAGGTTGAAATAGTTGTTTTTTGGGATATTCTCAAGGCTAAAATAGTTGTTTTTAGCTTCCAAAGTTCTCTTTTTATTTCGTGAGGCTGTAATGCTTCCTTTATCACGGTTCCTAAAAAGGATAACCATCAACCTTGAATGACTTTAGGCCTATTTTGTTGGTGGGTTGTGTGTACAAAGTACTATATAAGATTTTGGTTAATTGGCTTAAGTGTGAGCTATCCAGTGTGATTAATATACACCAATCTGCATTCTTAGGAGGCAGGGGTATTGTTGATAGTGTTTTGGTAGCTAATGAAAAAGTGGACTACCTTAAAAAGGAAAAGAAGAGTGGTGTGTTAAAGAAAGTGGACTTTGAAAAAGCATACGACTCGGTGGATTGGAAGTTTCTCTTCTATATGATAGGTAGACTAGGCTTTAATAATACATGAATTAAATGGATCAAAACTTGTTTATAGTATGCTACGATATCGATGTTGGTGAATGGAAGCCCAACTAAAGAATTTAAAACTAATAGGGGACTTAGGCAAGGTGATCATTGACACCTTTCTTGTTCCTTATAATAGTTGAGGGTCTCATGGGTTTAATGAGGGAAGCTAAAAGAAAGAATTTGCTTGTAGGAGTGGAAATGGGTAGGAAGAGAGTGCAAATAGACTTCTACAATTTGCGGATGACATTTTGATTTTCTATCAATCCATGTACCATAATGTCTCGGCTGTTAAAACTATTATGAGATGTTTTGAATTGACCTCTAGACTTAGGGTCAACTTTCATAAAAGCCATGTAGGGGCTTTAGGTGTTAGTTTATAAGATTTGCATGTGTTCTCTAAATGTTTAAATTGTCATTATATTGGTTTACCATTTAAATATCTTGAGATGATAATAGGAGGAAACCCTAGGAGATCGCTATTTTGGAGTCCAATAGTAGACAAAATCAAATTTAGACTTTCTAGGTGGAAGGATAGAGTGCTCTCAATGACAGGTTGAATTTGCCTATTAAATCAATGATTAATGCACTACCATTGTTCTATTTTCTTTCTTCAAAGTCCCGTCATGCGTGTTCAATCAAATCAAAAAATTACAAGCTAGATTCCTTTGGTGTTGGGGTCGTGAGGGGGAAAATTGTCTCGGTTGGTTGAGAGAAGGTTTGTAGTCCAGTTGAAGTAGGTTTGGAGGTTTGCTTTAATTTATATTTGCTAGCCAAATGAAAATGGAGGTTTGTAGTGTTGGAGGGGGGCTTATAGGGGGAAGTATACTAGAGTCATGTTATGGTACTTGAAGGGATATGGATGTTAATCTCTCGAAGAGAAACCACTCGTGGTGGTGGCGTGACTTATATAAAGTGTGTAGTGTAGGGCCCCAAGAAAATTGGTTTGATTGTAATGTACAATGGACTTTAGGGGATGAGAAGAAAGTAAAATTTTGGAAAGATAAGTGGATTGATGGCCAAACACTTCGATATAGGTTCCTAAGATTATTTTCCATCTCTATGTGTAAGGATAGTGTTGTGGATGAGGTTGAGGAATGGGTGTAAGAGAATAGTTGAGAAATATTTAGGTGAAACTTAGGTTGGAAAAGAGAGAGGCTTGTGTGGGAAAAACAATTAGAAGAACAGATGCTAGACCTTATTCAAGTAGTACATGGAAGAGGGATGGTCAGGATGGGTTGCTATGGGTAGCAGATGACCAATAAGAGTATTTAGTTAAGTCAGGATACAAAATCTTGTATCAAGATGATAAAGTGTAGAGTTATGAGATCTTTCAGGTGTTATGGAGCCCGAAGGTTGCTCCCTCAACACAAGTGTGTATTTGAAGGACAATGATGTACATATTGCCAACAAGAGAAAATTTGATTAGAAGAGGGTGGATCTAGAGTGTTTTATGTCCTCCTTGTGTCAGGAAGTTGAGAAAACAACCCAACACCTCTTTATTACTGGTAAGATGGTACAAATAGTGTGAGATGCTTGTGATAAGTGGGTTGACACTGATGCTGTTAGGCATGAGTCTATCGCCAATCATTTCCAAAGTTTTCATTTGATGTGCTTAACTACAAGAGTTAATAAAGTTTGGAAAGGGATGTGAGTATTGTCTTGAAGATTTGGAACCATAAAAACAAAGTGGTTTTTAGTAGTGAAATAGTGGATACCAATGAAATCTTTTGTCTTGCTTAACTTAAGAGTTGGTCTTGGTTAAAACACAAAGTGTTGAGAGCTAACTTTATTTACTCTGATTGGTGTCTTTGTCATGTACAATGTTTGAATACTCTGGGTTAGAGAGGCTGTACCTACTATTGGACATTTTGCCTTAGTAACCCTTACCTCTTAGTAGTGGGTGTTGTGGAATAATTGGTGTCTAGTAGCTGTTGTACTGTGTCATAGGAGTATGGGTTTGGTATAGAGTTACTATATGGTAACATTAAGGGTGATGTGGTTGAGTGTGAAGTCTACCTAGTATAGGTATTAAGAGGTCTAGGATGTAGGTTTGTTTTTCTGGAAGACATAGTAGGAGGTAGGACAATGAAGAAATGATATTGCACTTTACTGTGAGGGAACAAAGAAGATACACTGAACAACAAAGTTGTGATTTGTAAGCTAATATCAAGTCTCCAATAAGCAACTTGAAAATTATAATCATTGCACAATGTGCTTAGTGGTGCTGATGATAAAGGTGTTCGGTAAGGGTGAATGGTGTCAACAATAAACATTGTGAGATGAGTTAATTCTTGAGTCAATTTGGTTCTATATAAAATTGGTGTTTGCAAAGTATTTTATTTTAGTCTCACTTGATTAGAAGCTGCCCTTCTGAGTTGATGGTGCTATATGACGTGTGTTTGTATGGTTTATGATGATTTGAGTACTAGAAACCTGTATTGGTATATGTATTGATATGCATGTTGAAAACTTCTTTTTTGTATAGGGAACGAAATATCTCTGAAATGTTTCTTATTAATATATTCATTCTTTATTGTTAAAAAAAACCCGAATATTTATCGTTCAATCAATTATTATTACATATATAGTTATTCAAGTTATATCAACATATATAATCTGATTGGATTTTATATTATATTGTGATACATCTTCTCAGTATATTTTAAATATAAGTAGATAACATTTTTATTTAAACTAATTTAATTATTTTGTTAATTTTGGCGAGGAGTGATGATATACTATTTTAATGACATAATGCTTCAGTATGAAGATATAATTATTTGATGCTTTTAGTTGAATTTTTTCTTTATGTATTATATTTTTCATTATTTACTTTTTTTCATATAAAATTTTCCTTTTTTTTAAAATGAGGCAATACGAGCATTTATATATGTTTTGGGTCTGACAATTGTTAGTATCACGATTTATTATTTGCTGACTTTTTATTTATTTCCTTTAACATTAGCCTTTAGAAAATAAAGAATAATTTATATAAAGAATAATTTATATGATGAATAAGGTCTATTGATTCTTTTAGCTTTGTTGTGCTAGTTGTTTCTATAAATTAGGTAGCCTAAATAGGATTTAACAAAATAAATTATCTTATCAATTTCTGTAATAAACATTGATTTTTTTTTTAATTTTTTTAACGTCTAAAATTTCATTCAAAATTAAAAAAAAAGATTTAAATTAAAAATGAATCCACCAAACTAATTTAAATAAGTTGTCACTGTAAAGTATTTGATGAGAGTATATTTTCAAGCTCTCTTAATTATATTACATGTGAAGACGTAGTCGATTATATCTATTTTTAATTTTTAATCAGAAAAAGTCAGGTTCGTTTTATTTATCTTTAATCGAATCAACTTTTGTTCTCTTCATTTACTTTCTACCTGTCTAGCCTCCCTGCAGCTTCTTTTATCCATATGGAATACGTTAACTAATCATTTGACTTGTGTAGAATAACGCCAGTCTTGTGATGAAACAATTTTCATGCTGCCGTTTCGTTAGTACCAACCATAGTTGTTGGTCTCATGAATAATCCAATCATTAAATTTCAAGTGTCTCACTCCATCACCCTTGCATAGTACTACTCACCATCTTTTCACCATTCTTGGACATGCCAGCAGAGCTTAGACTGAACCTTCCCTTTAGCATCTTCTTCTTAATCCTTTGCTGCTGTACATACTCATCAATTCAACAACAACTCACAACTCATAACTCACAACTCACAACCCCCTCTTTCTTTCTTCAACCCTATTAATATCAGTCTAGTTTCATGATACATCAGCATCACCCGGTTGCTATCTGGTCCTAGGTTTCATGGGATGTGTTTGTGGCAAGTTTTCTCCCCCTCCCCAAGCTGAGAGGCGGAAACAGCGAGTGAAGAGGGTTTTGAGCCACAAGGGTCCCAGGGCACGCTCATCTAATGTGGGAGAGAGGGTGAGAAGGGAGACTCAGCGACAGAGAGTGCGTGAGCGTGTGAATAAGGGTTCAGGTGGAGGTGATGTAGTAGTAGGAGGAGGAGGAGGAGGAGGAGAAAATGTTGCTAAAAAAGAGAAGAATAAGGTATTGGAGGATGCTGCTAAAGAAAGTAATAGTAAGGATTTGGATTCTAAGGAGTCCAAACATGAATTTGTGGATGGGTGGCCAAAGTGGTTACTAGATAACATCCCCACCAATGTTCTGGCTAAGCTTGTTCCCAAGAGCGCTGATTCCTATGAAAAACTTGCCAAGGTATTCCAATTCTTTAAACTATAATATCATGACCTGCTTTTAATATAAATATTTTTAACCTCGTTTGTTTAACTTACATTGTGTGATGAAATATTTGCACAGTTCATATATATGGCATGCTAATTAAGGCAAGAATATTTATGAACTCGTACACATGATTAAGATCCAACAACATATGAAAAGGAAATTAAATTTGTCTTGTTAACACAATATATTATATTTAAATCATATAATAAAAAAAGTATAAAAAATAAGAATATAAATGGTAGAGAAAATATGATTCATGGAATGAAGTAATTGTATTATTATTACATAATTTGTTTCAAGAAGACATTTATGCAAAGAATGTATAATATGAGATGGAGTTTATAATATTGAGAAAATGTAGTGTGATGGAAGTGAAATGATTTCCATTTTGGGACGCAGATAGGACGTGGAACATATAGCAATGTGTACAAAGCAAGAGAGAAGGGCACGGGAAAGATTGTTGCTTTGAAGAAGGTACGGTTTGACACGTCGGATTCTGAAAGCATAAAGTTTATGGCAAGAGAGATCATGATGCTGCAGAAGCTTGATCATCCCAATGTGATCAAGCTCAAAGGACTAGCTACATCGAGGATGCAGTATAGTCTTTATCTAGTTTTTGACTTCATGCAGTCTGATCTCACACGCATTATCTCTCGACCTGGGGAGACACTCACCCTACCACAGGTTCGCTTTTTTACCTCATTTTCCAACACCAACGATCATATAATAAAAATATTGAATATGGGTGCGGCAAAGTTGTCAACTTATAACCTAAGTTTTATTTAGATTCAAATTTTAAGATATAATTGGAACTATGTTACTAGTTGTTTTGTTTTTAAGAGTGTGTAATGCCAATACTTTGATGGTTATACATTGAGTAAATGATTACCGTAGGTTGTTTTGTCATGAATTACTTTTGGATATGAAGTCTCTTGTGACATAATGCAGTATTTTTTATCAATTTGTTTTGTACCAGATCAAGTGCTATATGCAGCAGCTACTATGTGGTCTCCAGCATTGTCACGAGAGGGGAATTTTGCACCGAGATATTAAGGCTTCTAACTTGTTAATAGACAGAAGAGGGGTGCTGAAAATTGCAGATTTTGGACTTGCAACTTCCATTGAATCTGAAAAACCTCTAACAAATAGAGTAGTAACACTTTGGTATAGAGCTCCAGAACTTCTTTTGGGTTCAACCAGTTATGGATTTGGCATTGATCTCTGGAGTGCAGGGTGCCTCTTGGCTGAGATGTTTGTTGGAAGACCAATTATGCCTGGTAGGACAGAGGTAAGAGTTTGGTACTATACCATATGAATGAAACGTTTAGATTCCAAAGTGAAGAACAATTCTCTCATCAATATCCATTTCATGCATATTCATATGTTTGCAATAATTTCAAAAGCGTTTTATAAGCAAGTTTTTCTGTTAAGACAGTACACAAATTAATGAATCCAATCCTATGATCCAACCTTGTGGCTTGTCTACTTTATGCATGGGATCTTACGTGGGAATATGACTAATTATTTTATCAGAAACAAAATAAATAGCAATCAACTGTTATCTTTACCAACAAAATCCGGCAAAAGGTCACTTCGGTAACCAAAAAAACTTCGTTAATTAAGAGAAACAAAAAATATTTGGAAGATCTCTTTATGCCACCTCAATGTTCGAATCTTGAAAATATATTATATACGTACTGTACGGAAAAAAATTGTCCTTTTCTGTTTGAATTTTTTCTGAAAGGATCTATTGTATGAGTTTGATGAAGGCCCAAAAGGTTAGTGGAAACAAAAGGGAAATAACAATACAGAGAACATCATAGTTTTAAGGAAAAAAATACCTTGCCGTCCAACTTTTAAATTTGGATATTATTATCTTTTTATTTTGCGGTTGAAGATGCTTCCTTTTACGTACGACTCCGAGAGAGAAGGTTACAAATTACAATTTCCATGGTCTGGTCATGTCTCATGCATGTTAGAGGAATCCTTGGTTTTGCTCTTTTGTCTTTAATTTTATCTTCTTCCTTCTGGATGGACTTATATATGGTTGTACATGTCTTCTACAAATCTAATATATATATATTTTTTTTATTTGTTGGTATCTAAATTAGCTAATTAAATAAAAAATAATTTTAAAATTAGCCACTAAATATAATTGACAATCTTATCTTGTTATTCAGTGATGCTGCAGCTAATACTAGGTTGAAAATGCTGATTCTTGTAAGCAATTGATGTGTATATATAGGTTGAACAGATTCAGATGATCTTCAAACTTTGTGGTTCTCCTTCAGAGGATTACTTTAAAAAACTGAAGCTAACAACAAGCTACAGGCCCCCACAACATTACAAATCTACTTTCCAAGAGGTCTTCCACAAGTTTCCTTCTTCTTCCCAGGCACTTTTGGCTACACTTCTTGATCTCAACCCCACAAATCGTGGAAGTGCTGCCTCTGCACTTCAAAGTGAAGTACGTTTATCTGCTATTCTTAATTATGCATCTTCTTGCTGTTTTTTTCCAGTTCAGTTTATTCTGTTTCATAATTTTTTATGTAATTTTTGAGAATGGTGTGTTAAGATTTTAAAGTTGATTGTAATGAAGTTTTTTTTACTCAATAGATACAATTTGATAGACAGATTTTAAAATTATTTTTGATATTAAAGAATAATATTGCTTTTTCTTTTTAATGAAGCTTTTATAATGCTAGGGTAGAGAAAATTGTTTTTGTGACCATAGCAACTAAATACTAAAATGAATCTTGCAAAATTCTTTTTGGAGGATAACTTTAATCAAACAAATTGTATCCACATAACTTTCCAACAAATTTTCTTAAATTTTTTGTGCACTAACAATATTTATTGCTGTCAACTTGCAACGTGCTAATTTTTTACTACTTCCAGTTCTTCCAATGTGAACCATTAGCATGTGACCGTTCAGCTTTACCAGTAATCCACAGAGACGAGGATGAACGCTTACAAACTAAGAGAAGCAAAAGGTATATTAATTAGATGGCTTAATTACATTTTTTCCAAGTGTAAAATTTTGTGAATTTTATACACAAGAAATTTTTTTCACAAATTCTAACAAGTGATTTGTCTAAATTGTGGTACTTGAAAGAAAAAAAGGTCATATAGTTGTTTTAGTTGAGGTGAGTTTTCTATTTCCGCATAAACTTTATGATGTTTAGTAAACTGGACAGCAAAGTTTGTGAAATTTTAGAGGTAAAAAAATATAATTAAACCTAATTATTTCAATAATGGAAAAAGTTTTCTTAACCATTCAAGCACTACAAAAGAGATGAAGATATAGAGGACAAAATACATTATATTTCTGCGTTATGAGCTTTGAACATTATATGAACTAAATTATTCGTTTTCTGATAGCAACAGAGTAAATCACTTGATTTCATGCTTTTCATGATTATGGCACAGGGTTTCTAAAAGAGGACAACCATCTCAAACAAGTAAAACTGAAGCTGAATCGGGAAAAAACCAAATTGCTGAACAACCCCGCGAAGATACAGAATCATCAAAAGAGGTGAGTAATCACACTTTGTCTAAATTCGTCATTTTTAGAGTGAAAATATTTGGATGTAGTTTTGGTAAAAATGTGTACCATAAGATACTAAGTAACCATAAAGATAGTAAATTATGTAGCTTTTTGTGATTGACAGAAGAATGTGGAACAACAGAAGCAGGGTCAAGAAACTGGGAATAGTGCTAGCAGCACATCATCTGGTTCAAGACAATTCACGAATGAAGGGAGCACAAATGCATCAGCTTTTCTCTCAAGTGGCAGTGTGAGAAAATCTCCGAAAACAGAGGGTAACCCAAATGCTCTTAAGAACATAAACCACTACAATGCACTCTTACAGGCCTCTATGATTGATATGATCAACCACAATGAAGGCAACGGAGTTCCTCAGCTTCCAAAGTCCTTCTCTCAGTTGGATTTTCGACTTGATCCAGACAAGCTATCAAAACTCTATACCTTATCTAATAAACATATTTAATTTGGTTTAATTAAGTTTTAAACCTTTCCAGAATAAGTATTTCTAATTGAGTTTCTATTAAATATTTTTTTATCTATCAAGTATTTAAATTTTTTATACTTTTAAATTGAGTTATTGTTGTTTAATTCTGTTAACTGTGTGACGTGATTGTTATTTTAGTTCATCATCTTGTTTATTTGTGTCTATGTGTTAAGAAATATAAAGTTTAGTGATTGTAATTATTTTGTGAAATTTTTAAAATGGTGTAATTTTTTTTTTAACTGGAGATGTAGGTAATGTAAAGAGGTTTATAAATAAATTGTGTCATTATTGTAGAATTTAACTTAAGATTATGTGAAATCATGAAAAGAGAAGACCATTTTAATTGATTGAATGAAATTGTGCACTAAAAATAGGATTTTAATTAACTAATTAAAATCATTAGTGTACAACACCATTTGATTTGATTTGAGGGTGATTAATTCTCTCACCCTTCATCTTCTGTTTTCTTTTCTCACTTTGTGTTGGATTGTGCACACATAAAATTAATAAAATTAATTTATAATGAAATTTATTGAATATATAATGATTGAAATTATTTTTTATTAAATAATTAAAATAAATGTGAAGTTAATTTGAATGGAAGAATGGTTACCTATTCTAAAGAAAAGTTACTTGTTGTGAAAGAAAAAATGTATGTAAAAGATAGTTAAATAAAAAGATGGTTTTTATATAGTAAAAATTTAAATTATTTGAACTGGTTAGTTTTTAAAACTTATTTATATATTTTTCTTCTTAAAATTACTTGAGCTCTCTCTTTTTTTATATATAAAAATAACCTTTCCTATAATTTTATAAAAATTCTCAAAACTACTTTTGCTCATTTTTTTCTTTTATAAAAATAATCATTGTTGTAATTTAAAAAAAAATAGTAAACATGAATGATATCATTCCTCAAATAAAATATATATTAAAATAGATTGTCAAACCAATTTAAAAGTAAAATATGTACAAATTATCTTAAAGTGCATAAATAATTGGTTATACATTTATTTATAATTAACTTTTATCATAAATAAATACTAAAGAGAAATATACATCATTTCATTATAGAGAAATCTAAAATATTATATATTTTTTAAATAAATTTTTTGAAATGGAATGTTAAAATAGATTTTTTTTTCTTTCTTAAAAACTACTTTGGCTATTTTTTTTCTTTTATAAAAATAATCATTGCAGTAATTTTTTTTAAACAAATAGTAAACATGAATGATATCATTCAAAAGCAAAATATATATTAAAATAGGTTTATCAAACCAATTTAAAAATAAAATATGTACAAAAGACCTCAAAGTGCATAAACAATTGGTTAAATATTTATTTATAAATAACTTTTGTCATAAATAAATACTAAATAGAAATATGCATCATTTAGTTATATTGCTTATAAAAATATACAAGCATTACAAGAAAAAAGGTATTGAGAGACCAATTTTTAGTTACCAAATGAAATAGTTTCTAATTGTGACAAAAATAGTTGCCAAAATAGATTTTGGTTGCTAAATAACTACAAAATAGAAGTAATGATTGAATTTAGAGACCAATTAAGTCAATATAATTGGTATCTGACATTAACTACCAAGGTTTTAGTGACCTATGTCATTATATTCTAAATTGGTATCTAATTAAGTTAGAGACTAATTTAGAATCTAATGACATAAGTCACTAAAACCTAAGTAGCTATTGTTAGAAACCAGTTATCTTGACTTAATTGGTCACTAAATTCAATCACTATTTCTATTCAACCAAAATTTAATTTGATGACTATTTTGGTTACAATTAGCAACTATTTCATTTGGTAGCTAAAAATTGGTCTTTACATAGTTTTTTTCTTGTAGTGAAGTTGATTATTATGATTACAAACTTTAAAAATTTATTTGTGTGAGGAGGTTCCACAATGAGATATTCTTATTTGTCTTTTTAGTCTTTTATGGTGTGATGGGGGTGGTGGTGGTGGATCATCATCGTCATCCTCATTCTCATCTTCATCGTCATCATCATCATCTTCATCATCATCTTGTTGTGGTGCGGGTATTGTGGGTCGACAATAGTGTGCAGATGGTGGGGTGAATGATGAGGTCGCGAACATATTTGGTGGAAGTGATGGAAGACGATACATTTAATAGGAAAACACGTTATATGTAGATGGAAATTATAAAAATGATTACTTTTATAAAAGAAAAAAAAGCAGAAATAGTTTGAGAATTTTTATAAAATTACAGAAAAATGTTATATTTTTATATATAAAAAAAGAGAGAGCTCAAGTAATTTTAAGAAGGAAAAAGATAGAAATAAGTTTTAAAAACTAAGGAGTTCAAATAATTTGAATTTCCACTATATAAAAACCATCTTTTTATTGAACTACCTTTTACATACATTTTCTTCTTCACAAAAAGGTAATTTTCTTCATAGCAGGTAACTATTATTCTATTCAAATGAACTTCACATTTATTTCAATTATTTAATGACAATTAATTTCAATCATTATATATTCAATAAAATTTCACTATAAAATTAATTCTATTAATTTTATGTGCACAGTCAATTAGAAAATATAAGAACATAGGGTAGGAGAATTAATCATCCTCAATTAGTACCTTTAATATACAATTTCATTCAATTAAAATCGTGTTCTTTTTTCATGATTTCACATAATCTTAAATTAAATTGTGTATAATGATAACGTCCAACTCACCATTTTCCTACATCTAAAATTAAAAAAGAAAAATACACTATTTTGAGATTTTTATAAAAAAATTACACTAGTTTGAAAAATGCCTAATAATAGTAACCCCGCTATTATCTCTGTTGATGTGAGTAATGTGATGAAATTTAAAATATGATCTTGTTATCCAAGACGTTTTTAATAAAAATAATAAAAGTTACCTCTTAATGAAAATATCATTTTATATCAATCACCTTACATTTTTCAATTTTTAATACATGAACATGAATAAAAAAAATGAGAGAAAAAATAACAATCACATCATGTTAACCAAAAAATTAAATAATGAGGACTTAGTGACTTTCGAATACTCAATAGAATAAATAATTTAATATATACTTAATTAAAAATACTGTAATTTGTGAAGGATTAAAACCTAATTAAATCATTTAATTTTAATCCATTCTAAACTTGAATTTTTCACATTATCATTTAATTATGTTGGTCACTTCATTACAAGATTCTGACTATCATTAGGAAAGAATTAATGTTAGAAAAATTATAACTTCGGATCAAAATTAAACTCTAAATAAAAAGTTTGGATGGGGAAATTTGATTATCGGCTTAGTGTGATTTAATTTGAATTTTTTATTCTGGTATTTATTATATTCCTTTGACTCTCTTTCTTCTTGAAAGTTATACAAAAAAACGGTTGTCCTTATTCTGGATATGATGCAACTTTTCATTTTTAAATAGATAACTACTGAGAGTGAAATAAGTTGTATAGGATATCCGTTGTGATACATGCTAAACCTAGAAGATACAGTGTTTGTATTTTTCTTTGCATTCAATCTCAAATTCTTTTCGTTATGGTGAATGTTTTTCTTTGTGTTTGAAGACTGTGTAAGGAAAACATTGCGAGTGGGATTTGAAGATTTTAGGAAATTAAAGCACTATGTAAATGATGTTGAAGGCAGATACTTGATTTCTTTTGTGTATTTTAGAAGATAAAGTATATTCATAGACATTATAGTTTTAAGATGATAATTAGCTTTAATAGTTTAGGGTTTATACATCTAAACAATTTTCATTTTATAATCTGAATTGTTCATTAACATGTAATTTGTCATTTAAGAGAGAAACATATATATAATTGAAAAATAGATTTTTATTTCAATGATAAATTTATCTAAAAATTAGGTAGAACTAAAAAAAATCAATATAGTCAAACATATTTTCATCTTTAATAAAAAAATGTTATTTAACCAAATTTTTGTACGCTAACCTCATTATAGAATAAAAGACATGTAAAAGATATAAAAATTCCGAAACCTAAATCAATAATATTGCTATTATTGTTTTCCCAAGACTTTCATCTACTCATAATCAATACATGATCATTGCAGTCACAAGATAACGAAATACGGTGAACCAACAAAACTAAATTAATATAAATCATACCAATTATTTAACAATAATAATTAAACATTCATTACTTACGAAAGATATAAAAAATATAAAATAAATACTTAAATATGAAATGACTTCAAGAAGAATGTATTGAATCTAAACATAGATTGTATACATGACGATGAGATTGTCTCTCAATTATAATCCAAAATGATAGCCAAATATCACAAAATACATGCATATTCCTTTAGTTTGTTTGTTTGTTTTTTTTTTTTTTTTTTTTTTTTTTTTTTTTTTTTTTTTTTTTTTTTTGACTCTTCGGTCCATGATAAGTGGTAAGAATTTATATCCGTTTTTCACCATTTCAAACATTTTGTTTATATGATTCATGGCATTAGTAAAATTATAGATTTGTGATATATATTCCATCATTTAATACTTACATTATGCGTGTAATAAATATATTAGTTCATAGTAAATATTATTTAATAAATATTGAAAATCCAAGTTTTTTTTTTAACAGCAAAGAATTAATAAAATAAAAGGAACACTAAAGGGGTGTTCCAACCCTTGTACAACACACTCTAGTCAAGACTAGGTGCCGCACCTACCAAAACATAAATTCATATAGAAGGACCTTATACTAAACAGATCAAAATCCAGAAACTAGGGCTCTAAAACAGAGCATAGCCAGTAATTAGGAAGAAGACTACATAATAAAACAGACACATACAAACCACGGACAAACAGGGAGGAAACCACCCAACCATACCTCAAGAGTTGCTAAGCCAATGATTAGAGGCACTGCACCGGAGAGAGAATCCAATCTGAATAAGAAAATGTGGTTCTCTTCATCTTGTAATTAGCCCATAACCAACCCTTAAGTTGAGCTAGACTAAAGATTTCAACAGCATCCACAACCCCACCCTTGAAAACCACCTTATTTTTGTGGCTCCATACTTCCGAAATAATAGCTACCCACAGCCCTTTCCATGCTCTATTAGCGCTCTGCTTTTCGCCCAATAAATAGAAACTCTGAAAATTGACAAGAGTGGCCTGCTGTCTGACACTCATATTCCCAATCCACCTGTCACACAGGTCCTACACTTGTTGTACCACAAAACAAGTATTAAACAAGTGATCGTTGGCTTCAACATCATCCTGGCACAGAGGACAAAGCGGATTTGCCAACTGAACTCCCCTTCGAGCTAAGTTAAGTCTAGTTGGCAATCTATCCAAAAGTATCCTCCACGCACCCACAATCGCTGAAGGGGCAGCGCTTAAGCTCCACAACAACTTAAACGACTCTGAAGACTGCATAGAGTACTCACCGTTCAAGATGCTATAACCAGATCTGACAGAATACTCCTGGGTATCCTCACCCACCCACACCAGCCTATCTTCCCTCCTATTATCCCACAAGACATTAGAGATCAAGGTCAACAACTGTTCTTCAAGGTGTTTTTCCCATACAAACCTCTCTCTACGCCAACAAAGGTTGCACTTTGTGCAGTGAGAGATTCTGTCACCATCCCACACGACAACGTCACCTACCAGACTTTCTTTATTTAGAGAAATAGAGTACAACCTTGGAAACTTGTCTTTCAATGCTTTGTCGGCTACCCACCAATCACTCCAAAAATTAACACATCGACCATCTCTGATACACCACTGGATTCTACTGTCAAACCAATTCCCTTATGTAACATTACCGTAGACCCTGATCAGATCCTTCCACCACACAGACACCTTGCTAGGCCCTGAAGAAACACCCATATCCCGCCAACAACCATACCTAGCTTGTAGGATTTCCCTCCACAAGCCCTCCTTAGTGATCCCAAACCTCTATTTCCACTTAGCAAGTAAGCCCTCATTAAAGCACCTGATATCCTTAATACCCAGACCACCAAATTCAACTGGCCTGCAAATCCACTTCCACTTTACCCAAGCAATCTTCCTACTCTCATAGCCCCACCCCCAAAGAAACTGTGCCTGAATACGTCTAATCTGGTTACAAACACTGATAGGTGCTCTGAAAAAAGAGAAATAGAACAAGGGTAAAGCGCTGATGACAGACTTAATCAGACAAATCCTACCTGCCATTGAGAGCAATCTACCCTTCCATCTCGATAATGTAGACCTGATCTTTTCCACCACGGGATTCCAGAACACACTTCTCCCAGGGTTACCTCCAATGGGCATACCGAGGTACTTAAAAGGTAGACCCATGAGCCTACTGTTAAGACAATTTGAGAAGACACGTAAATCAAGATCAGAAACGCCCACGGCCCCAACTGTACTCTTATGAAAGTTGACCCTAAGTCCTGACACCAACTCAAAGGATCTCAGCATAGCTTTAATAACCAACACGTTTTGATAAGTAGGGCTGCAAAAGAATAACGTATCATCTGCAAATTGTAGTAGGTCAACCTGTACTCTCTGACTGCCCACCTCAACACCTGTAAATATACATGCACTTTTAGCATTCCTCATCAATCCTGAAAGGCCCTCAGCTACTATAAGAAAGAGAAAAGGTGCCAACGGATCGCCTTGCCTAAGACCCCTATTTGGCTTAAATTCCTCTATAGGGCTGCCATTCACCAAAACAGAGACTGAAGCCGACTCCATACATGCTTTGATCCATTTAATCCATAAAGGACTAGATCCAAGTCTGCCCATCATGTAATAGAGGAAAGTCCAGTTCACTGAGTCATAGGCTTTTTCAAAGTCCACTTTAACCATCACTCCATTCTTCTTTTCCTTCTTCAAAAAATCCACCGTTTCATTTGCTACCTAAACGCTATCCAACAAACCCTCCCCCCAAGGAAAGCGGATTGGTGAACATCAATAATACTAGGCAGCACTTTCCTCAACCTATTCGCCAAAACCTTCGAGAGAATTTTGTAAATACAGCCGACTAGAGAGATTGGCCTGAACTCATTCAACTCAGAAGGGTTAGCCTTCTTAGGAACCAAAGTAATAAAAGAAGCATTACAACCTCTCAGAAAATACCCACTGCTTTGGAAGAAGAGAATAGCTCTGACAACATCCTTACCTATAATCTCCCAGTTGCTCTTAATGAAGAAAAAGTTAAACCCGTCAGGCCCAGGACACTTCGAGCTTCCACACTGACTCACAACTTCAAACACTTCTTCCTCGGTGAAAATACCGCTCAACAAAGCATTCTGACCCTCCGAAATAGTCCTGAAACTAACTCCATCTAGCTTGAGCTTACACTCTGAAGGGGCTTCAAACCTTCTTTCAAAGAACTATTTAACATGACTTTTGACACGGTGTGGGTCATCGCACCAAGTACCATTGATACGAATGCCCACTAAATCGTTCCTACCCCTCCTCCATCTCAGCTTAGAATGAAAGAACTTGGAGTTAGTATTCCCACTTTTAATCCACTCCACTCTTGATTTTTGCTTGAGCATAGCCTCTTCTTTCTCCTCCAGTTTACTCAATTGGTTTAACAGGTTACCACGTAGAATTCTCTCCTCTTCTCACAACCCGTCGTCGTCATCATGTTTATCAAGCTCTTCTATCTGGGCTACCAGCTCTCTCTTCCTCAACCTAACACTAGTATTTACAGCAGAATACCATTTCTTGATCTCACATTTCAAACTCTTGAACTTATTCTTGACATCTTCCAATGCATTGCCCCTAACAGGGGTGTTGACCCAAACTTCTTTAACGACCTCTTTGAAACCATCATATTGTTGTCATACATCAAAAGACCGAAAAGGTTTAGGGTCCCAATCAATAACACTATTTTGACCACTAAGGCACAGTGATCAGACACCTGTCTACTTAGTATATACTGCTTAGAGCCTGGCCACTGCAATAACCACTCATCAGACACAATAACCCTGTCTAATCTGCTTCTCGCTGTACCATTAGGTCTGTACCAAGTAAATTTCCTTCCCACAATTGGAATATCCTTCAGCATGCATCTGACAATAAACTCCCTGAACTTAGCATTATCACAATTATTCACCACCCCACAATTCAAGCCATTTCTCTCAGACGAATTCGTGATTGAGTTGAAATCACCGACTACGCATCTAATACTGCAATTAGCAATTATCAACTTGTTCTCAACTTCTTTCCAAAGAAGGACTTTATCCTTAATGGAGCAGGGAGCATAGATATTCAAAATCAAAACCTTCACAACTACGCCAGACTCTCCACAACAGTAATCCCCCATGACGAGAACAAAACCTTTACCTTTCACAGACGACTCACACTTAAACAACTTGTTATCCCACATGGTCAAAATGCCCCCACCTTCTTTGTCAACCCCTTTGTGAACCCAACTAATGTCATTACTTTCCCAAAGATTGTAGCACATAGCGTCATCCAACTTAACTAACTTAGTCTCCTGCACACACAACACTCCGGCCTTTTCTTTACGGATAAGCTCTCTGATATACTTCCTTTTAATATCTCTGCCCAAACCCCTAATATTAATGCTAATCAGCTTTATCAAAACAAATGCCCCTCCTTACTTGTCGCTTCACGCAACGATAAACTGTCCCGATCTTCCATCTCTGAGAACTTTTGAATAATACTGTCTTCGCTATCTTGATATACAATACCAATCTCTTTGGCAATCCCCTAGAGTCTCCTCTCTTCATTATCCATGTCCGAACCCTTAAACCTACTGTCCGAAGACTCCCCGAGATTAATATAAAAACTTCCTTTGTCGCGTAAATCAGTGAGCTCAACTAGCGCTCTAGAAGATGAGTGAACTCCATAGTTAATAAAGGAACCAATCTCTACGGTACTATTGATAGAACACCCTGTTGCCTCAACGTTATCATATTCCTGCACCAATACATTAGCTACACCATCACAACCCACGTCAGCGCTGCTTCGAACTCCGACGCTGGCGCCAATGATGACAGTGCCACTGACGCCATCTCTTACAACACCCACATCACCTTCAGAACAGTCACCAACAGCACCACCAGAACCTACCTTGCAACGACCACCACCACCGGAACAACCACACACGACGCCATCAACAACGCCAGCAGCATCGTCGACGACGCTGTCGTCGTCTCCAGCACCAACTCCAGCAGCGTCGAGGCCCGCATCACCACTGAGACCAGCGCAGCGACGAGCGTCGTTGCCGAAAGAGCAGTCGCCGTCGTCTACACCAGCATCACAAAGGCCGCCGCCGACGCCAAAATCAACTCCGCCCCCTCCAGTCACGTCACGAACAACACCACCATTAGAGGGAGATACAACGCTGCCCTCATCACCAACATCGCCCATGCCACCAGTACCTTTGATTCTGCCAACTTCCCAAAGGCGGCCTGAATCCAAGTCAGCGTCGTCACCCTCCGTCAGAGGAGTCCACTGGCCTCCATCCAAGGACTTGGGAGGGTTAGGGTTACCAAGGGAAGAAGATTGGGCTAGATTCCCATTACAGAACCCTACTAGTGCCCCTACAGTTGCACCTTCACTAGACTGACACGTGACAGAACCAGAAATACCCCTCTTACTAACCAATTCACATCTGCATTAAACAACTGTCCTGATATAGAGGGTGGATAAAACTCTTCCACCCTTTGGGCTCCCCAAAGTTCCACCTCGAGCCGTGAGCCCATATTAACTGAACCATCAGTAGTAATAAGTCTGGAGTCCCCTGCATTAAATATCTTAGGCACGTTTGTCTGACACTGAATCTCCTCAACCACCTGCTTGTCCCACCCGCCGGAGAGGCAATGATTGCGGCATCCCTCCTTCTCTTCCTCCGTGGACCTTTCATCTTCCTTCATCTCCCACCCAAAGTCGCCAGAGTGGATAGTCTCTCCCACCTTAGTATCTACTGACGAATGTGAATCATTAACATCACCACCATTAAACCAACTTGAAAATTTATAAACTTCCTTAAATGAATGCTCCTCTTCCACTGAAACTTTGTACACTCTGTCGTTGAACAAAAAGTCTTTAGAGAATTTCACCGTGGATGCCACGACCAGTCTAACCTTCAACCTTGTATACTCAATGCACTCCCAGTTAGACGTGGCCTCATCCACTTCCACCAGTGTACCCACATCAGAAAGGATCTCCCTGAAGCACCCCGCAGTCCACAAAGCCAAAGGAACTCCTCGACAGCGGATCTAAATGACTTTATGTCCGACCACTTTCCCTCCATTCCAAGGTTCAATAGCTTTGAAGATCTTGCCTAGCCTTTCCCTGTTACCTTCAACTATTACAGAAGTCTCAACCCCGTCTTGACCAGTTAGAAGCACTTGGTTGTCTCCTAGGTATCTAGCCCTTAAACTGCCCAGTCCTTCCTACAATAATTCTTCACGGACTAACTCCAAAGGCACAAACTCCTCCGTGAACCCGACCCAGCTACCTTCAAGCCACGGTAGTTTAAGTGGTGCAATATTGATAATATGGCCTTTCCACTCTGACTTGCTGACATTTGCCATAGATTGTTCCCCCACCTTCGCTATCCACTTCTTCACAACCTTGGGTTTAAGTTCATGATCCTTGGTTGACTGAGGGACACTGGAAACTGGTTTATGACTTTCGACTTTCCGATATCTCGGGATATCCACAAACAACTTCATAACTCCAATGCGAATGGAATCAAGTTCGAACTCCAATCTGAACACATTCTTAACATCGCAAAAACGCACAAAGCCAAAACGATTCCCCCAACAATTTAACTTTCTGGAGATAACCACTTCTTCCACTCTTCCCTACCTTTGAAATATTTTTCGCATATCTCCTTCACCAAAGTTTTGTGGGAAATGAGAAAAGAAAAAGGTTGTGATGTTCCACGGTTTGAGTTCCTTCCCGCCCTTGTAAAACTCTCGACGATTCTTCATTTTTTCTCATAAAATTCTCTGATGCTCTTTCGGTATGTGTTATCGATCACCCAAATCTGCATAATAGCGAATGTGTTTCATCTCATAGAATAAAAAGACAACAAGTTATGATAAGTATGAGTCTTAATCTTATATTAAGTGTAGATATGAACAATTTGAGTAAAATATAAAAAAAGGACTAACATCTTTATTGTCCTAGTGCATTGGGTTGGAAGTGGTATTATAAATCCTTACATATGGATTGTCGAATGTCTAGTTAGGTTAAATCTCCCTAAAAAATCTAACAAAAAACACTAATTTATTAAATCTTAACTTATTACATAAAATAGTAAATTTTAACCTGGATAAAACAATTACAATCAAATAATATACAATTAAACCACGAGATTACGTAATCTTTCAGTTGAATGATACACACTAGAAAACACTAGAAAATTTTGTTGAGAAAATAAATTAATTTTGTTGAGTGAATTAAGTAGAAACCTAAACTTCTAATACATGTTGTTTAAGTTATCTAACTAAGTTATCATATTATTTTCAAACAAACTACAATTTATAATAATTATCTTGTATTAGTTTGTTGGCATTTTAACTGATGAGATGTTTTCGAAGAATGTGAACCTTGATATTTAAATGCAATGACAAATATTGTGTTATTATAAGTTTGTGTACTCTTTAATTATCTTAGTAATAACAGGTTTAATCGAATTATGAAATTATAAAATATATTTAACTTATTTAATATTTGGATTATGAAAATTATAATTAACATTATAATTCACAATTTATTATAATAATTACAATTACAAACATTATATTATAAAGTGTGTTTGCATATATATATATATATATATATATATATATATATATTCTATAAGTACCATCTTTTAATTAAAACAATTACAACAACTTTAACTAACATTATTTACATGCTAAAAATATTGTTTTATACAACTTGTATATAGTGAACGTTACATTGGTTCACATAAAAATTTCATATTAAACTGTGTGACACAGCTAGATCTATAGTGATACACGAAACTTTTAGACATATATCACATTTATAAATAATACGATATACAAAATAATTGTCACCACATATATGATTTTTTATAATGTCATAGTAAAAATTGTATAGATATTACAATTTTAATATAATATAAAATCAACTAGAGTTATATGATCCTTGTACGATTTCAGTTTTAGTCACACAATACTAAAGTCATATTCCTATATACGACTTCAGTTTTTAGTTATACCTATCAAAAGTCGAAAAATCATCTTATTATAACTATTTTGAAAATTTAAAAAAATGAAGGTGTGAAAAAAGTTTGAATATTGTACCTTTGTTCAATTATTTTTCTGTATAAGCACCATTGTTTCTCTTATGTAATTATCATTATTATCACACTCCTCTAACCACATTAACATGATCAAACGAGTAAAAAGAACAACAAATAATAAAACACAAGAAAAATGAAGCAAAGCAAATATGATTAGTAGGTTATTGATAGTGGCGATAATGATCTATAAAGCTTGTTTTTGACCTATTTGAAACTGCTGTGTAAGGAGGATTTGAGCTTAACTTTCATTAAAGATATTGAAAATTAATTTAGCAATAAATCTAAAATAAGAGTATTTCGGCTGTGAAATATACCTTTAATTGAAAAGAAGAGAGGAAAAAAATTCTCTTCAATTTTTAATAAACTGGACGAAGATTAGCCATGCTTCGACGTGTAATGTAATGATGATAATAAAAATACATGAAAGAAGGGAACCGCTAAACTAGATATACTCAATTTTTGTTTTAGAGGACTGTCACCGAAGAGAGATATTATTAGTAATATGATTTTCTGTGGAAGTATATGTATTGAGAATAAATTTTATATATATATATATATAAACATAGATTGTATTTTTAGTTCTCAAATGCAAATTGAACTTTTAGGAACAATTTATTTCTCCTTGAGGCTCTAAGCTTAAATTTTTGTTGAATTTTGACCTTTTGTCTCTAAATTTAATAATATCAGAATTTTTTTTTATATTGTTCCCTAACTCCATTCCGTTCATAAAACAAAGAGCCGCACTGAACTAATATGATAGGAGAACTAGTAATATAAGGTACTTGTATTTATTAGTGAAGTGAACAACTTCATAACTTACGAGTAAACTTTGTTTTTTGTAAGTTATTCTGGTTTCGAGATAAAATAAAAGGACATATTTCTTTATAATTTTTCTTAGAATATCAGAACCGTCCTTTGACTATAAAGGCATACTTTGTACAAGGAATAATATTTTGTATTTATTCTTTTTTCATGCATATACTGAGATTTTTGGTTTATAATAGAATGTAGAAGTAAATAATATTAAAATTTTTGGATCAAATAATAATTCAATTATTGAAAGTAAATGTATGATACTATTTAGATCATTTTAAAAATTAAAACTAAATGATTATTAAGATATGCAAATAGACAATTAAAAATGTCAGTAATCTTGTGTCCATACTTGTCTCTATAATGTTGGTTATGAAAGTAACACAGTGGTGATATTGATAGTTGTGACAATACAAGAATAAAAATGGTGATAAGAACATGATAGCAGTATTGACAATGATTAATTATAAATATATTAGTGGGATGAGACTAACATTAGTAATAGTGATAGAAGTGATAGGGGTGATGGTATGAGGTGATTATAGTGACTAGATGGCGAAGACCATTACAATTAATAATAAGGGTGGCTGTCGCTGATAAAAAAAAAAATAGTTTGTAATGTTGGCTACCTGGTGTTAATCTATTATCCTGAAAAAATTATAAATAGAAGAGGCCAACAATGGTGGCTAGGTGCTGGTAGAGAAACAATAGAGTCATGCTTCACTTTTATGATTGGATCGATGGATGAACTTGTACAAAAGAAAAAAAAAAGTTAAATATTTTGGATTAAGAACAAGAGAATAAAAAATAAATAAATAATTATATAAGTTTATAAAAAATTTGAAAGTGATTTGGTTAAAATAATAACTTTTAAAAAATTTAAAAAATAATATTATAAATTAACTTTAATTAAATAATAAATTATAATTCTATTATTATTTAAAAATTTTAATAATATTTTTTTCATTTATTATTTATGTTAATTTATGTTTATAATTATCTTATTATTATTTTTATTTTAAAATTTATTATTATTTTTTAAATTTTTAATTTTTATTACTACCTTATTATTATTATTATATTATTATCTATATAATTAATCATATTTATTCTATGATAGCAAAAGTAAAATAAAAATAAATTAAAAAAATCAATTTTAGAAAAAAATACAATATATAATATTTGTAGGTATAATACAATATCAACTGGATAATCGATTATGTTGTTATATGTAGCTATATAATATAGTTTCATATTTAATTATATATTGAATATTATATTATATTTATATATTTATATTTTCATTTTAATCCATTTTAAATGTTATTTCATCACAAAATTTTGTAGCTATGAAAAAGAAGAAAATGTCGTCAAAATTCTATCTTACTTTCTGTTTTTATTGAACTTCTTATTTTCTAATTTGTGTTTTCTGAACTTTTCTTGGCTTAAGAGTTTCCTTGCAAATCTATTATTTGAAACAAACCGAACCATAATGATCACACTTGAAAGCAATCAGATTCCGGACAGTGGGTTCCATAATATTTTGTTCCAAAAAAAAATGTGAATTTAGAAGGGAAAACAATGAAATGATTTTGTTGTGATTTCGAAAATTCTCTCTTGTATATATTCCGAGAGAGGAAGCTAGACTTTGATACGGAAAATCGGTAAAATTTGAGATGAGATCTCCTCGATGATACCATTATATAT
>Ga0209489_102260_pt1 | contig 39318 bp, 22 predicted proteins | sample SiratrowhiteBW_FD_187527 | JGI IMG/M metagenome (GOLD analysis project Ga0209489, IMG submission 187527) | Root nodule microbial communities of legume samples collected from California, USA - Siratro white BW (SPAdes) (version 2) | ecosystem: Host-associated > Plants > Roots > Nodule | place...
TATATATATATATATATATATATATATATATATATATATATATATATATGTTCTTACAAGACCAGTTAGCACTAACAATCGTAAAGTCTTCGATCGGCTCCTACTGCTTCCAAGCTCTTGTGACTGATCTCCGCTGCTCCTTAAAGTGTTATCGATCTTAGGAAGGGTCCCTACAAGTATTCCGATGGTCAAGTCAGTGAAGTTCTGAGTAATATAGGATAAATAAGATTAGAGTAATAATAACTTATGTCTTAAGATGACACTCCTATTTATAATGGTTTCACATGGACTTTTTCATAGTTCGACTAGAGGCCCAATACATTGGGGGCCATTTGTGTGCTTTTGTCTTATGTGTCTAAAGTACTCACCACGTGTCCATTTGTCAGTGTCACATATTTATCTATTAGTTCCACATGCCCTTTTGTTAGTGCCACATGTCCAGGATAGACTTATAATGGTTGACCAAAATGTGGGGATCTCGATCAGCTTATGGATTGGTTCTTTATCACACATGGCTGGGTTGCTCTCTGTCAGCTTATAGGTTGCGACATCTCCACTTTGACCGAGATTATGTTGGTCGGTGAGGCCTCAATGCAATTGTGGATTGAGTAGGAAGCCCAGTCGGTCGTATAATACATACACTCCCAAGTCCTTTAGGTAACGAGTGTTCTGAAGAACGAGTGTGCCGAAAAGGAATTTTGTTGTTCGGGATGTCTACCCGGTCAGTTTGAAAGGAGTCAATTAGTGCTCCACGCACACAATTGTTGGGCAGGAATTTTCAAACTTTTGGGCATTCTAGTTTTGTGCACGTGATGTGCAAGGTCAGTCGTTATGAGTCGTCGCTTGCCCCTTAATCGAATGGCTGAGATGAGTCACTGCCTCGCTTTCTCACTACTATAAATATCAAAAAAGGTGGCCCATTTTTGCATCATCGTCTTCTTTTTAGAGCGTTTTGGTTTGACAAGTTCTCGGTTCAAACTACTCGCCCTTCAGGTAAATAAATGGGTTCCTTTTTCTCTCGGTTCTTTCACTTCCTCTGGGTCCTTGGGTGGATCCGTCTCATTGACCAGGCGCTCAAGCTTGGGTGAGCATAAGGTTAGTCCAGTTGGCAGTTCTCTGGGCACTACTGAGTCTAGTCAGTACAGTCAAGAGTCCTTAGAGGATGAAGTGAGTATCAGGGTTAATAATGTTGTTGCTGTAGAGGGTAATGAGGGTGACTTAGTTGTCGGGAATAGTAGGGAGGGTGTTCATGCCACTGAAGAGAATACCAAGGGTGTCGATGAAGTCGTCCCCTAGAAAGATGATTGAGTGGACAACAAGGTTAATAAAGTGGTATCCAGTTTTAAAACGTCTTCCATACTCAAGGTCTTTGTACATACGGTCGATATTTTGGATAGTTCAATCCCTGACAGGGCGTTTATTTTACGTCATTGTACTTCGTCCGAGCGAGTTTTCCATGGTCAGGGGAAGTCAACTTATGATTTTTTTTCTATATGTATTCTTGCGTAATAAGAGACTCATGTGTTCTGCTCCTTTGGACGAGTTCCAAATGGAGTGTTAAGTGCTTTGAACGTAGCTCTTTACCAACTTCATCCAAATAGTTGGGCCTACCTAAAGCGGTTCTAGATTCTGTGTTAGGCCTTACGGCTAAAAGTCACCCCTCCTATTTTTCTTCATCATTATTGTATGTGTTTGAGTAAAAAGGTTGGTTGGTTATCTTTGATAAGCCAATCTAGGAACCACATACTCCTTCCATATACTTCATCCTACAAACACTTTAAAGAATGACTCTTTAAAGTCTTGTTTGAAGGGAAAGGTAAGTCATATGTTTACGACGGTGATATGCCCATATTTTCTCTGCACTGGACTAGGTCTCCTACTCGGTACCAAGCTTGACCGAGATCAAGCATGTCGGAGAAGGATCTAGTAGCCGTTTTGGTTCTGGACCGACTGCCTCGTGGCATTCCCACCCAAGGACTTCTCGACACTTATTGGTGTAAGGAACTGAGCGACTATATTCTCAGTATGTTCCTAAACCTTAAACTAGAAGAAGAATACATGATTGAAAGGGTAAAGGAAGTTACCAAGAACATTTGGCAAGAATGGATGAGACTCGAAATGACAAAAGCACTCATAGAAATCCTCAAAAACGTAGAAGCAAGTAATAGTGGAATGTACCTTTAAACCCCATTTATAAAGACGAAGCATGGGAAAGACGAAGATATGTGAAGAAGATAAAGCGTTGAGACGTTTGAAACGCTTCGTCTTCAAAACTAGGGTCATAAGGATGTTATGTCATCCAATCATCCAGAGCCACGTGGATGTTCGTCACCAAAACGTCACATCAACATGACAACGAGTAGGCATGCTACATCACCCACTTCGTAATTCGAAATCCACAAAAGCCTAAACTCATCATTACCTCAAAACCCCTCATTAATTTTCCTTGAGAAGATAAATTTCAAGATTCAACCCTAAATGTCGAGCTCGGCCACACGAGCTACATTATCTCGAGCTTGGCCACACGAGCTACATTATCTTGAGCTTGACCACACGAGTTGCATTATCTCGAGCTCAGTCACACGGGCTACGTTATCTCAAGCTTGGTGATACAAGTTACACCTTGAACTCGATCACACAAGCTACTTCATCTAAAGCTTGGTCATAGAAACTATTGATCATTATGCGTCCACCTAACATATTCATACCTATTCAAGTGTGTATCGGTTGAATAGATAGTCTAAGCCACCAAATCCCAACTTATGTTCGTTAGTATCTCACTTAGAGTTGGGGAGGCTTATGTACTACCCACACTCTAAATAGTCGGGACAGATACTTCAATTCCCGAGATATGTGGGTAACCGACCCAAACATGTGTCTGCATGTCTTAATAACTACCTGCAGATTTCGTATAACTTGGTCTCACTAATAAACGAGTTAGTTATTCACTTCTCATGGGCCATGTAACCCAACTGTCTAACCTAGGCCCAACACAACCTATAAATACCACTTCATTCCCCTAACTTTCTCTTTTACTTTCATACTCACTGTACAACTCACTCACTCCATGCTTAATTGATTCCACAATCATCCACTAACTTGAGCGTCGGAATATTTTTTGTAGGTAGATCTCCTTCATCCTCGAATCTTCAAGCTCAGATCAAGTGTACACAACTCGAACTCGGGTCAAGTCACTCCAGATCACTTCGTAAAAGTTTGTATTTGGATCTTGGTAAGAACAATGTGTAATATGAGTTTCAAGAGCAGTGAAAGAGAAATAATATTTATGACGGGAGAAACTATAATGATCTCTAACTTGTAAGAGTTTGTGGTTCTTCCTTCGTCTATTAGTTAGAAACAAAAACCCACAAATTATATATATCACTCGTAATTACTATTTCTCATCTATCATGCTCCATCTAATTTAAAACTAATTCACATACTTCTCATACATAAATAAACTAAAATTAATTATCTTTTTAATTTAGTTCACACTTATTTTAAAGTCTAAAAAGAGTCCTTATAGAAGATGGCTAGTATTTGTCTATATTAGAACACAACACAACATATGTAGTGTAGCAGTGCAGAAGTTTAAAATTGTGATAATGGTCACAAGCCACAATTTTGTTATATTTATTGATATTACGACAAGGCCGAACACTGGTGACAGATACTCCAGGAGCCTGAACATTTAACCTGAGATCGCAGTGGAAGACGGTTTTGAGACCTTAGACACTGCAGATAAGCAATGTTGACAGTTAGAGAAAAGGGATTGGAAATGTTAAGTAAGGAGGAACAAAAAATACTAAAAGTGAGCAATTAAGAAGTTGAAGCATACTTGGTGAGGAAAGCAGTTTCAAGTGAGTATCAACTTTGCCCTTGCGTGACCTTGTGATATCTGAAACTGTTCAGTGATTCCTATATGAGCCATTAAAAACCAGACATGGGAAAGCAACTCACCCCCTCGGCTAAGCTGTTTGGCATGATGAAAGCCTCTACACTGGCTTGCTGCATGACACAACATCTCCACCCAAACATGACTTATCATTTCCCATTTCTTTTCTTTTGACCAATTCTCTTCCCTTTCTAGAGACTCCAACGATTTAGCAAGCCTATGTGCATCAAACAGCACAGACTTGCTTCTATCTCCTTTAACATCTGATGGTAGAAACTTTTCATCCACACTCACTCGACCAATCACTTCGCAAACTTGCTTTATCTGTGATATGTACTTCCTTTCTTGCAAAAGTTGGCTCACCTCGGCACAAGTATCTTCAAATCTGATCTGTCCAATTCCGCTGGGCAACATAAAAGGACATTTAACAAGAAGATATAACATATAATCTGACACCAATTTACTTATTTGATAACTTCGGAGCCCGCCACAATCTACATCTGAATAATGGCAAAGATCTGTGGCGATATGCCAAAGCAGAAGGCTTTCATCAAATTCTACTTTATTAGTACTCCATTTGATGGAACCCGAACCGTAGCTGTCAAGAACCGAATCACCCCTTTGAGCGCATAATGTTTTACATGCTTCGATGTCTTTTGCATGAGAAGACTTCTCCCGAAGCTGTTTGAAAATGAGTTTTTTCAATTCATCATGGACAGGCTCCGGGTCTTGGTGGTAAAACTTCTTGAAAAGCTGATACATGAATTGGTAATTCCAGATTTTTATGCGTTTGGTTGGCTCACCTTTCAAGCAAAAACTCAAGAGACTGAATTGCGATATAAGATTAGACCACCTCTTGGCATGTGAGAGTTTATAACGTCTTTGAAGACATGAGATTAGAAGATCCACAATCTGGTTCTTATGCTTGCTTAACCAATGCATCGTCCAAGTTGAGGAAAGTGAAACAATGACAGCGTATATCTCAAGACAAATAGCCACAGCGAAAAGCACAACAGTAATAATCTGGTCGTTATACATGTTTGCTTTATCTACCAGAAAAAGAAATGTAACAAATGCAGAGAGAGTGCAGAAAAAGGTCACAAATTTTAAGAAAATGCCACATGGAGAGTATGTTACCGCTGCTTTTGTATATAGTTTATCATACATCAACCCAAGCTCAACAGCGATTACTTGAAACGCCTCATCCCATGACATTCTCTGAAATAAATATTGGCTGTTCTGGTGGTCTTGAATGCCCAGGATGAGATCTGCAAATAGGCACTCAAAAATCTCAAGAAAATAGAATCCTTTGTGTAAAAGCTCAGCATCGGGTACACTGTTATTTACTATTTCCCCTTGAGGATGATCCAATAATATTGTAGTAGATTCAACCTTCAACTCAACAATATAACCTTCATCTCTTTTTGCTGAGCAGTCGTCCATGAATTTGGCATAATTTGGTCCTGGATCCGGAAGAGGGAGAATGGATTTTCTGAACTTTTCACTGCTTCCTAACCACAATGACACAGTCCTTTCAACATATTTGATTATTCCTGCAAACATAACTGGAATGGTGACATAATTAAGTTTGCTACCACTCCATGAATTGTAAACAACAAAAACTGCTCCTACTATCTGGGAGATTAATCCAACCAAATGCCGAAGCCATAGCTCATTATCTTCCAACGAATAGGCAGTGATTGTGTCAGGGCCACCCAGATGCAGAAGAAGAAAGGGTGCCCAGATGAAGTTGGACTCCATTGAAGAATTTTTACTGTCTTTGGAAAGAATGCCCAAAGCAAAGGTAGCAACCCAATCTGCTAACAGATAGGTCACCCACACACGCAATTGCACCCAAACATTGCCTGTGTACTTTCTTTGGTTGCCAGACCATATTAGGACTATTTGCAAGACCAAACTCAACAAAACCAGAGCTCTAAGTTCCAATAAATTCCAGACAACTGAAAAACATAAGTGTAATTAATGACCATCAATTTGCATACAAGCTAATCAAAGAACTAGCTAATATTAATTACTGCAGAAATATACAATCATAATCACTCATTCTGCAACAATTATATATATGTTCGTTCATTTTTATTAATGGAATAAATTTAGTCAAAATATAGTGTCAATTGCATACACATTATCTTGATACAAGTCATTCCAATCACCATTTCTACTTGTTTGACAGGAGAAAGTTGTTTACACTGAATGAAAATTGAAATCGTAAGGGAATGAACTGATCTGATTGCTGAAACAAACATTAGTCTTACTGGAGAGCAACATAGCGCTTCTCTTTGATTGCTATTATGTTCCAAGCAAATGCCAACTTGCTGTTTCTCGCAGCCTGCCTAGCTCAAGTTTGGAGAATTGATTTAAACGGTCAAAGATAAGTCGTTTTTATGTATTCTTCGTTTTCTGGGCTTGGATGGATTTGAATACCTGTACTCAAGCATGAGAATGAAATTACAAAATGTTGAATAATTGAACGTATTGCTATGCGATATTTGACCTTCGTTTATTTATTCTATATTTTTTATTTAACCTACCATACTGCCAAACAAGTCACATAAAAAACTTATTACTTGCATGTCAACAACAATTTTTCTTCGACCATGAAGATACATGAGTTTATTTAAGACTATTTCTTCATATAGCCTTATCTACCACTGAACTCGTCAAATCCCAGAAAAATATTTTATACTTGCACGCCATACTCAACCACAGATTTTCTTCGACCACGAACACGCAGGAAGTTATTATATTTTTTATTTTTTTTTTCATTTAACGTCATCTATCAAGGCAACAAACCTCATAAAAAAGTTATCGCTTACATTTCAGCAATGATTTTCGTCTTCGATCTGCAATAATTTATTTACAAGTCTTTCATTTAACATTATCACTCAGCACATCTAAAACATTTTTCTTCCATTTCCTCGATCTTGAAAATGAAAGAATTTATTATTAACCTTATTCAATTAAAGTTATCATTCATACTCAACCCAACAAACACCGTAATAATAATAAAAAAAAAAAATCATCACATGGACGTGAACCTGTTCTAGTCAACATCTCTGCATTCACTGAGAGGTTCTTTGGTTGTCTTGGTTGGTATTGCTCTAAGACAAGTTTCTTTCTGGAAGGAATAACAAAAGGTTAAAAAATGAACAAAACAATATATATATATATATATATATATATATGTGTGTGTGTGTGTGTGTGTGTGTCTATGTGAAGACGCGAATACCATGTTTATGAACTTTGTAGCTTCGAGATTATTAATTTGCTTCGTTCTAGAATGTACTTCTATTTGTTGTTAGTTATGATGTATACTGTTGGTAAGGCTCTTCTTCTAACATGTCATGTTTTGTATCAATGTGTTAAACATTTTATTGTCAGAAATGAAAGGTTTTATTAATGCAGAGAGGCGAAAAGCCTTGCACCGTTGACAATAGTAGCGTGCAGAAGGAAAATCATTAACAACCCAATACATATCATTCGAAAAAAGAAGAGATAAAACTAGCCTTTCTAGACTCCAGCATTCCTCGTTGTCAAAGACAATGAAATTAGAAAAGAACAAAGATATTTTAGACGTTTTTCATTTACGTTATCACTCTCAAACAACCAACAAAACCCATAAAAAGTTTACCGGTTGCATGTGGACGAAATATTTTCTTTGAACATAGGAAGATGCAAGAAATTCTTTTATACGTTTTTTTAATTCATTTAACGTTATCATTCAAGTGAAAGAAACCCCATAAGACAAGAAACAAAAAAATTATCACTTGGACGTGTACCCGTTCAGTGAACATCTCTCAGCATTGACTTCCACCATGTATATAGTTCATAACTAACCTTATTTTGTAAATATGTGATCAAACTTGTTGAGTCGTGTGTATGAAAAAAAAGTGGGTTAGAAGAGATCAATCAACCTCGTTGACGAACTTATAATATATGAAAGAATTAGTGTTAGACTTGGAACAATATTACCTGGTTTACCCAAAAATAAAAAATAAAAAATCTCTCTGCATTGACTGACAATCCGAACCAGCATGGAAGATACCTGAGAATGGAGTGGTGTTAATGCCTATTGAGCTCATTTTCCTTTGAGTTAAGAAAGAGGTTGGAGTTTGAAAAGCAATATAGAAGAACTAAGGAGATTGAGATGGAGGCCAACAGTGACACGATGAGAGAGAGACTGCTGAACGGCGTTGAAATAGTAGAAGCCACCCCAACAGTTGCAGTGCAGAAGCTTCATCACATTCTGACTCAAAATTTAATTACCCTGGACGAGGTGATTGAGATAGTACAAAATGTGAGGGATGCCTACCTTATTCTCTCCAATTTCAACTCAACAAAAGGGGAGTGGAGTCATCAGAGACAACAGGTGTGGTTGCAAGAGGTAAAGGACATTTGTGATTATACAGTGGCTGTTGCTGACAAATTCATTGAGAGAAGAGAAAGGAGTGTCTGGCATGTCTTTTATCCTTATGAGCATGCTATGGAGATGAACCTTATGGAAGAGATGGAGCATATCAGTACTCAGTTTGGAGATGCATTTTACAGAAGGTGGACTTTCGGAGATGGAGGGAAAGTAGTGATGGGAGATATAATAGGATCAAGATCGAAACCTCTTACCTTTACATGTTTTCCAGTGTTTATGTCCTCGTGGAGGTCTTTGGACCAGAATTTGAACACTACCCGAAGGTATTTAGCTGTCATGAAAGCGTTTTTCAGCGATATTGATAGCGTGGAAGGCTTGATTCTGAATGAAAGACAGAAAGTGTGGTTGGAGCAACTAAGAGCGGTGGCTCGAAAGGGGAACTCTCTAGTTGATGCTTACCCAAAGGATCATGGGTTTCTCTTTCTCCCTAGCAGAATCATATTTGCGAGGGACGTAAAGTTCTTGTTGAATGAAATTCTTCTCATCTCAGACAGGAGGAACACTTACGGCATTAAAAATGTTGAAGGAGGAACAGGAGAGAGGCAGAGGGAAATCAGTGTTCGTGGGAGTGACAATTCTGGCAGGGAGGAAAATTCCCATGCACCACCGGATTCCTTCTGGTATTGGAATATGACAGAGGTGGAACGGGAGTTGCAATCACTCGGAGGCGAAAAGGAATTGATAGAGGCACTGTTTCGAGATGTAGAAGATATTGGATGGGGAAATTTGGATGGAAGATCCAAAATCTGGGTGGAGCAAATGCGAGAAGTTGCGCGTGAAATTGATGTTGTCATTGGTGGTGAGTACGAGGCAGGGCTGAACAACATTTTGGATTGCCAGGCGAGGTTTAATATTGTGAACAAGATAAAGAATATCAGACACAAAATTCAAGATTTCTCCAGAAGTATAAAGGCATACGGTTTGCTTCAAGGTCAATCCCGAGGTGAGTTATTGTGGACCGTTCCAGTATTGCGTCCCGAGACGCAAAAGTTTCACGTTAAAGAACAAAGAATCGTTGGATTTGATGAAGACGCAAGAGCAGTGATGGTTCAGTTGCTTTCCAACGAGAAAGGTCGGTGCATTACTTCAATAGTTGGAATTAAAGGCACGGGTAAGACAACACTGGCCAAGTTGATATTTAGAAACCAGTCTGTTGTAGATAATTTTGATTGTCGAATATGGGTATCAGTGTCTTCAAGTTACTACACAGTTAAAGAGCTGAGAGAAGAAATAGCCAAGAAGGCAGCCAAATTAATCATGGGAGACCAACCAGAGACATGGACAACCAAAGACGTACTCGAAACCTTAGAGAGTAAAAAGCATCTCATAGTTTTTGATGGCGTCGAAACTCCCCATGTCTTGGATACCTTGAGAGATACCCTAGCTGACAGGTCAACAGCAAGCAGGTTTCTTCTTACCACTCGCAATGCAGTTATAGCGCAAAAGGCAGGTACAAACTCCTTTGTTCACCCTTTACGGTTGTTAGATGATGAAAATAGTTGGATTCTGTTCACAAGAAAATTGAGCGTGGACATTCAATCAAAACCAAAGGTACAAGAGATTGCGGAAAAACTAGTGACCAAATGCGGGGGGCTGCCACTGGAAATACAAAAATTGAGCAATTCGCTTTCAAGTATACCTGTGACAGAAGAGTGGTTACAATTCCTAGAGCAGCGCGATGACATTTGGTCTGAAACACTTGACACAGTGAACATCAACTTACCTTCATACCTCAGGAGATGTTTATTTTGTTTTGAGCTATTCCCTGCTGATTCTGAGATTCCACTGAGAAGATTGGTTGCTCTGTGGGTGGCAGAGGGTCTAGTGCATCTTGGAGAAGACCAAGAAGAGTCACCAGAGCAAGTAGCAGAAAGGTACCTGACAGAGCTGATAAATCACAACATGGTTCAAATTGCCAAGAGAAAGCCCAACGGCGGAATCAAAACGTGCCGTCTCCCTAGTGCTTTGCAAGAATTCTTGTCGAGAAAAGCTCAAGAGTCCAGCGCTGGTCAAGTCCACTCTAGCACGGAGCTGAATGCAGTAACAAATAGTTCCCGAATACGTCATGTGGCAGATCGTCTTGACGAAAAAGATACCTGGCACAGATATATTCATCGCAACGCTGCAACCGATTCGGCTGCGCTTGCTACCAAATTCAAGGGCGTTCTCTCTTTCCTGTCCTTTGACACCAGAGAAGGAAAAAGACCTGCTCTAGAATTATGCAACTTTCTGGACCAGTGTATTTCCAGCCAATGTCTTCTACTACTGCGGGTGCTTGATCTTGAAGGCGTTCACAAGCCCAAATTGCCTGAAAACATTAAAGGACTTACTAGATTGAGGTATCTTGGCCTAAGATGGACTTATTTAGAGTCACTTCCGTCATTTATAAGCACCTTGCTGAAACTCCAGACTCTTGATCTCAAGTATACTTATATACATACCCTAACCAGCTCCATATGGAAGACGGAACTGAGACACCTGTTCTTGAGTGAGACATATCGCACCAGATTTCCACCCAAACCAGAAAGAATACATCATTCTCTATCTGACCTCCAAACACTGTGGGGACTTTTCGTGGACGAAGAGACTCCCGTGAAGGGTGGTCTTGACCAATTGGTGAATATCAAAAGACTGGCCATAGCATGCCAATCAATGTCACTCCAACAAGGTGAAATGGAAGAAAAACTCCAGGCAGTAGCTGACTGGATTGAAAAACTAGGATACCTTCAATCACTGAGGCTAAAGTCAAGAGATGAAAAGGGTCAGCCTTGGAAGATACACTTGAATTCTTTGAAGAATCACATCAATCTCTATGACATGTATTTGCTGGGATGCTTGGACTCTCCAGATATTCTATCCCACTTGCCCACAAGCCTGGTGGAACTTACCCTATCACATTCCAGACTAAAGGAGGACCCCATGCACATTTTGAAAGATCTTCCGAACCTTCGCTCCTTGTCTTTACTTGCAGAATCCTACACTGGAGAAGATTTCAAAAACTGTTCTGAAAGCTTTCCTCAGCTGCGTGTCTTGAAAGTTTGGAAGGTGGAGCACTTGAAGAAGTGGGATATAGACGAGAAGGCACTCCGCTCTCTGAGACAACTGGAAATCCGATCGTGCCCTGCCTTGACAGAGCTTCCTTTTGGACTGTGGCGTGTTATCAGTCTCCTTGAGCTGAAAGTCACCAACATGTCTATGGAAATCAATACTCATCACCTTCCTCCCAACTGTGAAGTTTGCTCTTAATCTTTGCATGGTTAGTTGCAAGTGCCATTGCGTGCCTCCTCTTTCATTCATTTTCCTTCTCTTTCCTTTTCAATTGTTTACTTACACAACATTTAATGTGTTTGGCAGTCACCAGATGTTTGTCAACGCCAGTTTGTGATAGCTGAAGGAATATTGAAGCTGAGTTAAGTTTGCTTCTTCCTGGAAATGTATGAAATTGAAATTCAGTTATTTTCTTGAAACAATTTGTACCCAGACATATTTTTTCTGCTTCTCTTGTGTGATTCAAATCTCAACAATTTGGGGACTCGTTATTTATTTTCTTTGATTATACCACTATGTAATCCGAATAAGTCTCCACCAATCGATCCATGGGTGAAGGCTGGGTCTGATTGTGTAATACAAAACCTGGTTTCATGAGTTGAGTATGTACTTTTGTTGTCGTTAACATGTATGTCTTGCATTTCAGTTGTTAGAATGAAATTATAGAGGTCTATTAAGTTTACAAACTACAAAATACAGAATTTTATGTGATTTAAAAATTAAATGATATATCTTGGTAATACAATTATTTATAGTATATTTGTGTGTCTGGGGAATGATTAAATTACTCTTGTATAAATTTAATTACATAATATCTCATTCAACATCTTTTCATTAGATTACAATTTCAAAACAGATAATTTAATAGAAAATTCCTTTTACATATATCATGTATACAAAAATATATTAATATAAATCATTTAATATCTAACTTCGATAAATTAAAATCAATTTAATGCATATTCTGCAAAACATACTACAATATATATCATTTAATCACTTAATTTAACCCTTGAATCAACAAAATTTATTTTTTACATTTTTTTTTAACAGCAATTTTTTTTTACATAGATTTATTAACAATGCTACATCAGTGTAATGTAATCTCAAACATCATGCGGTTGCAGGCAGCTGGAAATGCATATTATTATAAATCATATGCTGTCATCTTTTAAAAACAATATATTCGAGGATTGCTTTTCCATTAATGTGCAGGATTTTTATTGCACTGAATATTTAATTTTACTTTTTATTTATAATGCTTATTCTGTTTATTGCAACTCTACAAGGACAAAACCACAATCTAACAATCATTTGCCAAGACAAATGATAAAAGGAGGGTATTTGTGAAGATTCTGCTAATGGCAATAATAAATAAATGAAAAACAAAGTCCCTCAGTGACAGCAGAAAAACAAAGAACCAAGATCTGATATGCCAGATGGAGGTAGAACCATTGTACCACCAGAACACAGTAGTTATAAGAATTCGTAATGGTTAATAATCAGAAAAATAAATAAATAAAAAGTTCAGGGCATTGAAATCCTGTAACTCTTGTTATAGTACGAAGGCCACTAAGGAAGAAGTGAGAAACGAGGTAATGAACGTTACATGGTCAGCGCCAAGGTCTAAGTTAAGGCACATGGTATTTTCAATTTACACAATGATATGTGAGCAAGTTGATTCTCACCAACTTGATGATGGAGAAGAACAGATAAGAATCTAATTTAGTACTTAATCCTAAAAGCTTGGAACAAAGCACTTCCTCAACTCTCTTAATGAGGAACTAACCTTCCCAACCCTATCCTACATGCCATACCTAGTTATTCCTGGAGGATTGACTTGAGCTAAATGGATTCCTTGAGTTCTGGTGTTGGCTTCACTCCAGATCAAAGGTGCCACCATTGAATCCAAGCTCAGCATCCTCTTCTTTGATCCGCCGTGAGATCCTTCCAGTGTCAACCCTCCCAGACTCTCAAGTGATGTCAGGCAACTTTCAGTGGAACAGTCAGCCCCCTGAGCCTGGAGAATAGGTGCTACTTCTGAAACATGCATTCCACCACCTACCTCCGAACACACTGGGGGGAAAAACCCAACGTGATCAACTATGGAACTTCTGGCTGTTTTGCTTTCCAGCCCTTGAAATTTTTGGCCATCTGTGTCCATAATTATGTCCCCAATAAATTGATCTGCTAACATCTTGCATGCTCGCTCAAGCATGCCCATGTACCTCCTCTCTGCATCCTGGCGAATTTGCAAGTGCTTCTCTGCCTGCAATACCATAATTCTTAAAAATAGTAAGTGTTAGGGTACATTTATAAGATACAGCAACTATTTCTTTAATACAACACTGAATTAAACATTCTCAGTTATTATTTATTTAGTTGATATCTGTCCACAAATAAGGGAGATGAAAAAAAAAGTGCACCGAGTCTAACTCCACTACCAGTCAAAATAGTCTTAAATAATATGCCAAAACGATAAAGCACCTTACGTTGTGAGAAGGAAATTTACCTCCACTAGTAAGTGTAGTTTACTTTGCACTTCCATTTGTGCTCTTAATGCCTCCTTGACTTCATGACCCCTATACATGACATTGCAACTCTCAATTTGTTTATCAACAACCATTCAGACATCTGGGCACGAATAAATTGTTTCTCAAGATACCATGGGATTCTTACTCGTTTGCCTCGGAAGTTGGTAACTTTGGAGATGAGTTGTCAGTACCAGGGCTTTCTTGAAGATACGAACCTGACATCCCTTGCATGGGTTTTTCAATGAGTGAGACAGTTTAGACCAATACAAAAGCTTATAATATAAACAGTATTGCTAGTGTATGATTTTGATTACTAGTGTATGAAATTGCTAGTGGCGTATTTTTCAAAAATAAAGATAGATAAACCTACCATCTTTGCATCCCTCATCAGAATCTTTTCCTGATTGCTTACCAAGCCTGTACTTCTGCAATGCAATGAACAATGGTATAAAACAGAACATTATCATAAAGTTTCAATTTCACCAATTATTATGTAATCAACTGTCACAAAATGATATGCAAAATCAACCTGAAGATGACTCTTCAAATGATAGAGCGTCAAACCCTTGACATTCATGGTCCTCATGATTGCTTTAGGAGTGGCTTCTGTAATTTATAATTTTAAAAGTATAATAGTGAGAAGAAGACACGTCATGATATTACTCATGTATACATAAGAATTTCCTAGAAAATATTCACAAATCATAAATAACCCCACTACAAATTGAGAAAAAATTAAATGAATCAAGAATAACATGAAGACGACTAAATCCCCGTGATATTTAGAAAAATCATAAAGGAATATACACTTGACTTGAAGAACATATCTCGAACATCGGAACTAAGGCTAATGTACCAATTACTGAAGGCTTTCTCCTCCAATAATTCCTGGATCGTGGCATTATGCCAGGTAAATGCTAGCTCAAGATTTTTGGGTCCTAGATAAAGTCAATTTCCTTTGAGAATTGTGTTGCATTACAAAGAACACATAGCATGAGTTCATGGGAAGGATGCACATACAGTAATACTAAAATATATACAGATGGCAACAAACTACTATAATGACGAAAATCAACAGGCTGCAATGAAATTGAAGACACAATCAAAAGAGCCTTATAATAAGTTTTATACTCTAGGGGCTAAAACCTAGTACTGCACATGGTAATCATTTTAGGTCTTTCTGAATGCCACTAGTGTGTTTGGTAACACACATCAAGAGGCCTATTTAATGTGGTTTGCCACGTCTCAATAGATACTACCAGTTGTTATAGCTCTGGCCATTTGACGTGATTTTTGCCTCTGAACACACATTATATCATCTAGTTTATCACATTATTCAGTATAAAAAAATTGATGAGTTTCAACTTGTTAGGAAATAAGCAAAATATTAAGGTTTGCTTGTGATGGTTAATGTCGGGTGGTTACAGTGTTTATTTTTTCATTTCTTGGAGGGATAGCAATATGGAGTGCTTAATTAAGCCACAGTTTAAGACACACTGATCACACAAAATCACTAACTACGGCAGAGTTTTCTTTCACGCCACAAATCAATAATATGCTGACACAAATAATTAGGAGAATAACCCCACATCTCATTCAGCCAAACCTGCAATTCCCAACATACATCACTACAACTCAGATAAGAAAGGCCCCTCCTTTCCCTGCTACCTAACTCCTGGCCTCCATAAACAACAAATAAAACCACTGCACGAATCCCAACAACTCGAAACAACTTCCTAACGGTATCAAGCCAATAGAGCAAAAATACATAAACTAGTAATAACTTTCACCAAATGGAATCAATCCATGTCATCACAATTACAGCACGCGAAAAAACCACAGTAGCAGACTTAATAACATGAATGAAATATGAAAGGGAAAAAATTGCTCACTACTGGCACCCCCAAGCTGAGTGACAGCATCAACAAAGCGTTCGTGAAGGTCAGCGGTCCAACGAAGACGAGGTTTGGGATCAGAGGTGAGAACAAGACAAGGGTCTCCGAGGTGAGCGTGATTGGAAGCAGCCTGCATGTCTTCCTGCCCAACACCCCCTTCATGGGGATGTATCAACCTAGAAAACATCCTAATCCTGTTCTCCTTGTTCTTGCTGCTGTTGGTGATGTTGTGGAGTGAAACGTGAAAGGCCACGAAGGGAAGAGGAGAGAGAAAAGGAGAAAACGTGGGTATGTTGTTATGTTATGGGAGAAGGAGATGACCCATTTGGTGAAAGGGGAAGCAGAAAGGGGGAGTGGGGCGAATGGGGAAATGGGTATGTGAAAAGCACAAGACTTTGGGTTGAGAGGCCGAATGGAGCTGGCACTGTCACGCTTTACTGGGATTTTGTCACTTTCTCCTGCTTTTCCTTTCTTCTTTTAAACAAAATAACAAATTAAATTAATATATTCACCACTGTTCATTTGCATTTGCCGCTCTCTGCTTCCCTCCAATCATTTTTTCATCCCCTTTTTTTAGGGTTCTTCTTATAGGGCGTCCATGGGAATTCCAATCACCTACATCAAACCCTTCTTCTTTCAATGCACTTCCATCTCTAAAATCCTCATTCATTCAAAATTTAGTATTTATTATTTACAGGGCTGAGTTTGAGTTCCACCAAGGAACATAGTTTGGTGAAAAAAAAAAGGTGTTTTTCTTAGGATGGATGAAGTTGTAATGGTTCCTTTTTGGCACCAGGAATGGGCGTTGGTGAACGTGATTTTGGTGTGGGCTGATGATTTCAGAGTTTGGTCCAAGACACATTGTACAGTAGGCCACATTCTTACTGGGTGTGTGAGTCCATTGGACCCAATTGTGGTCCTCTCCGTAACGTCAAAACACTGGACCATTTTTCTTTTTTCAGGGTACACCTGTATGCAAATTAGTGATGCAACTTTCTATCTTAACAATTAGTCATACGTAACCCTTTTCAAGGTCTTTTTCCTTTTTTATGCAGAAGGAGGGGTCAAGAAAATTGTAGTTTTTCATATAAAAAAATATAAATTTTGTTGAACTCTTGAAAAGGGAAGAAATTGCACGGACTTGAGGGTGTTTTTGCTATACAACTGGTTCTGAATTGTGTTGGTTTGGAAAAGGGTGATTTGATCTTATCGAAGATTAAGCTGTTGAATTGTTGGAACTACGTAACTTTATGCTATGACTTAAGACACCAAGGTTTTTGTCCATAGTTTGCATCATGTGACACACGTACATCCATGTGCTTAACACCATGAAATGGCAATCATCTTTTTATAGGAAAAACAGCCTGTCACCATGTTAATCTCTCATGTTTTCTAATTTCGTGGTCTTTAATGTCTACAAGTTAATGCTTTAATTTCTGTCTCTTTGTCAATGTTCATCGGAATAACTATTTACCTGTCAACGATTTGCTTGGTGAAGTAGGTACCACCCCTTCTGATTTTATCTAGCTTTTTGCAACCCAAACAATGCATTCATATAACTTTTTTACTATTGCACTTTCTTTGCTTCCTTATATAGAATTAGCATAAACTTATTTCTTCTCATTATTACGATCTTAGAAAGTTATATGAATTTCTGGACTTTCAGCATTTCAATTAGACTTTGCAAATGACCATAAAAGTATGGGAATTGTGTATATTCTTTTGTTCTTTATCACTCGTCTCTCTCTCTCAATGTATAATGTGTTTATATTGCGTCTAGTATTATTGAATTTAGATTTCTCCCACTATTTAACCTATAGATCCATCAATACAAAATAAAAATATAAAAAAAAATCTTAGCTCAAAATAATAAATCAAATTAAAGAAAATTACTTTATTTATATGTATCCTAGGCTTTCCCTAAAATCAAAAGTATTGTATCATCAGAATTGATTAGTTAAAGTAAATATATATATATATATATATATATATATATATATATATATATATATATATATATATATATATATATAATACTTTAACCGCAATTAATCTCAACATTATTTAATTGAGAAGTAAATTTTTAACATTTTTTTTCGAGTAAGTACAACATGTGTGAATATGATATAATTTTTTTTTTCACCATAGATAAGTGTTAAAACTTAACTATATTACTTATTTTCACACATCATTAAGGTTAAAGGGTTAAAAACTTAAGTGTGTTTCAGAATATCAATAAGTTAGCCACTAACTAATTTAATTAATTTATAAATTAGTTTGACTAATAAATTAAAAGCTTATGAGTCACTTGATGCGTTATAAATCAGTTTATTAGTTATTAGTTAGTTTATAAGTCAAATTTGTTTTATTAACTATGTTAACTAATAAAACATTTGCTGGTAAAAATAATTTAACATGTATGAAAATATCTTAACATAGAGACAATTATATAAATTATTATAGTACTTAATCAGTAAAGAGAAGAAGAAAAAAAAATATAAATAGAAAGGTGTAGATGTATGTATAATAAGATATGAAACACAAGTTATTACATATACGAAGGCATGGAGATTTGGTGGGTTTTCTTTACCAATATCATTTACTAAGAAATTGCGGAAACAAACAGTTTTTTTTTTTTTTCTAAATTTGTATTTGTTAAATTGAATTCCTGTCTGTGTGATATGACTTTAATATAATGTATCATATGACTTTAATAAGAGAGGAGAAGTTGTGTAAATCAAATATAACTTTGATTATTCTTAATTTAAGTTTTTTTATTTTATTTTAAATAAATTTTTGTTACTCCTACACGTTGTTTTTATATTATACTAAAATTGTGTATCCTTTACACAATTTATTCATAGGATTGGGATTTTTTGATTTTGGTGTATAGTTTGTTATTTTATTATTTGTATTAATATTAAGACATGTTTTTATTTAAAAAAAATTATTAATATGTTATTATTAATTTTTTATATAAAAAATATTGTGAAATATAAAAATTATTATTGTGCAATTATTAAAAAAAATACTAATAGGTGATTTTATAAAAATTATAAGAAAATAAAATATAAAATTTTTTATAAGAAAATGATTAGGGATCACATGAAAATTTTTTGTTTAGTTTTATGCAGTTGTATATGAATATTGTTTGATTATTTTGTAAGACAGTGAGAAAAAATGAAGCTATAAATCAAAATACAAAATAAAAAATAAAAATTTGAAGAAAATTTTACTATCAAAATTCTTAATATAGAAAATTGTTTCTATTATAATCTTCATTCTAATAATAAGGACATCTTTTAGCTTATTGAAATTAACTCATCAATTTTGTTATAAATACATCAATTTTGTTATAGATACGATAAGTAGTCTGGCTTTTTTAGTTTGTGACTTCTTATAAGACCAAATATAAAATTTAGTTGCGTAATTAAATCAATAATTCTCATTTTAAATTCGATGGAATTGAATCCCTTAAATCTTGTAAATATTATAAAGTTTGTAGAGTGAGGTAACAAAATAAGAACAAATAACATATGTAAAATAATAACAGAAGAGTTTGACATTTCTCAAAATGAGATCAACGTTCACAAATAATATTTATATATTAAGAGTTAATAATAAAATATCAATCGCTTCACTTAAAATAATATATTATGCTATAAAAAAACTAATACCAAAATTAAAAGATAAAATCACATGCAGAAGTCATATAAATGACACACACAACTTTACTGTATATATAAAAATAACGAAAGTTATGTAAGGATAACACAGCTTCATTTAAAATACAATAAAAATAAAACTTAAACTAAAGGTAATCAATTTGTTTCACTCACACTTTCTTATTATTTTGACAAATGTAAAAAAAGTTGTGCTAATACGAAATTATGTGAAATTATCCTGACCTACCCGTACGACCAACTAAATTGCAGAATATCAGTTAAAAGAATAGAGATGTGGCCTAGTCACCAATAATCTGCCACCGTACATGTCTATGTGGAATTCCATATTAATGCCATGTTCTGCAGATGATCTTCTTCTCATTGCATGTGCACTCCATCATATTTATAGCTCTCCTTAACCAAATGTTTTATATTATTTTAACAAATTAAAAGTCATTATTATTATTTTTAATATAATGGATGCTTTTCTATTTTGTTATAAAATACTTATTAGCATTTGCCTCATGTTAATTGCTATTAATTATTCTCATTGACCGATTGCGTTTAGTGGTTGAGGCACACACCCATGATCGTGATTCGTGGCCTCTCCATGTGAAATGAACACTATTTGACTATACAACTTCAAGTCATCCCAAAATGTCTTTACTTTTGTTCTTGTTTTCGTTTTCTTTCCAGATATATTTAGCTTTATCACGACGTCGATTCTCCGTTTATTCAGAGCCTTAGATCACTGAAGAAAAAATTGCCAATATTTGATTTAACTTGTGTTTGACAAAGAAAACAAAAAAGAAAGTTAATAATTTTAAAATGCAGGGTAATGATTTGAAGATTTGTAATTTATCAAGCGTAAGTAAACACGCTAGATGTAAAAATGTTTAATTCAAATACATATTATTGATTTTGGATTTAATGAATTTAAAATTGGGGGATAGAAACTCAAGTAGTCAAGTTATAGCCAATTCATCGCATAAAAAATAGTGATTTCATATTCAAAAAGAAATCAGAATTGAAGTTTGAATTAATTATTGAAGTATAGATAAGGTGCATAAAATAATTTATTGTAGTTATTGAGCGAGGTCTGACCAACATCCATTCTTCATGATGGGGAGGCAAATTAGGTGCTCTTTTAATGGCAGACACTAACATTGAATGAAGTGTGCTTCATGGAAAAGAAAAATTCTTGGAAAATATATGATTGCTTGGTTGCTCATACTGAACTATCATTATTGTATCAGGCAAAGAAAGCAAAAGCTTAGGAGAAATAACAGTAGCAGAACAACAGCCTTTAATTAAAAATTAAGCCATTTGAAGCCTGGTTACATCACCCTCTAATATCTATCTACCAAAGTACAAAACTGTGTCATGACATGGAGGACGCTACTTAATTCCCATCAATTTTGTGAGAACTTAGCTCTCACATATATATATATATATATACATAATAAGATAAGATTAGAGAAAATTTTAAACACTAAAATCAAGATTTTTTTTCCAGCATAGAAAAGTAGGTCAGAGTTTGTTGATAAGAGGACAAAGATGAGGTGATGCACATTGGACACCTGTTTCCCTGTGATTTGTTGTGCAGATGAAACCATTATGAAAATGATGGGTGTGATAGGGAATGATGTGAGGCAGTGGTAGGTGTTGGCAAGTGCTGAGTGATGACCTTTCTACTCTTTGAAACTGGACAATCAGTGGCTGCAGGGAGGACAAGGTCCCTCTTCTTATTGAAAGGGAAAGTGGTTTTGGAAGAGTCTTGAGGTGAAATGGCCACAGGAGGGATCTCAATGGAGTTAAGCTGTGGAGGAGGGTGCTGCCACTGTGGGAGTGGTCCAGCCAAGAGAAGGGTCTGAAGCAGTGGTCCAGCTTCTACCACTGCCTTTAGGAGTTTCCCTTTTTCAGGCAATGGTTTCTTTTCTGCTAATTCAAGGACTACTTGCAGAGGTGTTGGATGTGGGGTTGAACTTCCACCAGAAGAGGGCATGCTGCTTTCTTCACAGTCAGAAGAAGCAGCAGGCATAGAATGCTTTTCAGAGAACCCTTCTTGCTGCTCCTCTTCACTCTGTGATGTGGTATCTCTTTGATGTGTCTGACCAAGTTGTTGCTGGTTCTGGTGCTGATGCTGATGCTGTTCCAGCTGTTGCTTCTGCTGAAGTTCTTGTTGGAGCTCCAGTTTTTCCAGCATTAGCTTCTGGCATTTTGCTCTAGCTTCATCTCTCTCTTTGGTGACCCTGCTTAAAAGTTCATTGACATGGATCAAATCACATTCTCTTCTGGTAATCTCCTCCTTAGCTGATGCAATTGTTGCTTCTAGCTCCAAGGTTGTGTACAGAAGAGAATGTTTCAAGTCTTCTAACCCCTGCTAGTTCAGAAATGATACAATACTAAGTAAATAGAAAAAAAAAAACAAAAGAAAAGATACTAAACCAATCATTTAGCAAAGTAGATGTGTGACACCTCTTCTTGGTAGTAGAATTCCCAGCCAAGAGGAGTACGTTGTTCATATTCCATTTGTAGCAGTGAGAGGAGGAAGAGAGGGAGAATATCTATCTTGGATCTTCAAATCAGGAATATTGTAGTACTATCCTGGTGTCTACTTTCCTTTTATTCTTGCCTAAGCTTTACTTCATGGGACATGGAGTTGAAAAAGGGACAGAAAGCGCCAAAATTTTAAAGCACAAAGGGCAAATGGTAAGTGCATTTGGCTTTGTAACAAATAGGCACTATGTTCACAAGGACTAAAATTCGGTGGAGGTAGGGAGAGGGAATGTGATTTCATTTCAGTGGTCCAACTTGGAACCTAATCCTCTTCATATTGAGCCTTTTAGGTAGCGGCGGATGGCACGTGTGTACATGTAAAACTCAAAGTAAATAATTTTAGCATCTCAATGAAAAAGTAACCAGTTCCCCTTGGTTTATTCAGTTTCAGACTCATAGGAAATAGTTAGGTAGTTTTAACTACCTAGGTAAATAAAAAATTGTTCATGAAAAGTGTAAATACCATTAACTTTTTGTTGTCTACAAAACTAGAGGGTATTTTGATTTTTCTGCATGCTCTTTTTCCTGGTGAAATCATCATTCTGCATTTTGTGATATTCTCAATGATCATTTGTCAGAATGGAAAAATTTGTGATCTTCATATAAATTTTGCAATAGGACAATGTGAATTATCTGAACTTCAAAAAACATTCAGGCATGTAACAGGGAGCCCTGCTGCATGGAGAGCCTTTACCAATCTTAGATTAATGTTAACCACTGCTTTTTTGGTTGTGTTCTATTTGGTCAGACTAAAACAAAAATAAAAGTCTAGTTTGAGGAATGATTAAAGGCATAAGATCTTATACCCTTTTCCTTTTGTGTGTATATGCTTTGATTTTTTATTTTGACTAAAAGGAGGATTTTGCTATGGCTTTATTAGTTATTATCACGCCATCCCATACCATATACTAAAGCATGTATTGTCGTTACTTTTTCCCTCCTCAGTCCTCACTCCCTCCATCATTTTCCTGTTCTCACTCAAATGGTTATGATGCAGTGTCGTATCCTCTTGCCTAATGAAAATGACACATCAACTTTTGATTTTAACCTATATTCTCTAGCCAATTTGAAGGTTAACCTCTACTCACCTGCTGATTGGAACTAAAGTTATGTAAATATCATTACACAATCCCGCCATCTGAAAATGATATTTGAATCATCTAAGAGATTACTTACCATCCTAAGGTAAGATATATGAAAAGTGCTCATCACTTGCACAACTATAAAATATCAAACACATTTTACTGACAAGCATTAATAAGAGCATTTGAGAGATTACATGTGTACATTTCATGATCCGCCACATTACATATCAGCCAGTCAAAGAAAGGAGCTGAGAAGAAAAATGTTTTCACCAAAATCCTAAGGGGCAACTGAGATAATGGTGGGTCCATTTTGTAGCTCTTTTTCACAGTAAAGTTCAATCCTTTTAGATCAAAAGAGGGGAAAAGAATAACGGCTTATGCAGCACCTAACTTACTGTTTTGGTAAGAAAATGTTGCCATCGATCTCATTGCAACCGTGTGGGTCCTCATACTCCCTCTTCACACTTGGTTTCCTAATATCCATGCACCAAAGTAGTAGAATGAAGAACGCTCTACGCATACAGACAAATTTTTATTTACTTTCCTTTAAGAAAAAACAAATGAACCCTTCACGTTTGTCTACCAATACATTGGATAGCATTTTCTGCTGTGTACAAAATCACTATCTGAGACAACTTTATGGGAACCAGTTAACAATTTTTATTCAAAAGCCACAATTTCTGTATCATTGTATGAAAATTCTCGAAACATAATCAACAATTAGCACTTCAGTATATATACAATTCTGTCATTTGCTTAGGAAAAAGAGGGAAAACAAAATTCCCAGAAAAGGAATCTGCATGGGTCTCTATAAGTGATTTGGTAGCTGATGAAGTATTGTTGAAATAGGGTAAAGAAAAGTGATGGTGGCGCTAAGCGTGCATGAAACATTGCAATAATTGGCAAAGATTATCTTTATCTTTGTACCTGATAGGATAAGATTCTTAGACATTATTTTATATAATAAATAATTATTTGATGTAATCTAGGTGGGTTATTTTCCTCCGTGAAGGAATAGTCAAATGATGAGAAATGAATGGCACATAACCGTTGCTCATGAAAATGGAATTAGTACATTTTATTCTTTAATATATTTTTTTTTTTTTTGCATTTTCTAGTACATAATCACATGGAACGACTTAAAGTAAATTGATTGATGTAGTACGAATAGTAGTGATATTTTAATTCTAGATTGAAATTGTTTAGTATTTATTGAACCAAAATAACTTTCTTCCGCGTTTTCTTGGAGAAAAGAAAAATCTAATGTATTGCAGATTGAACCGAAACAGTTTCCTTATAAAAAGAAAGACCCAAAGTTCTATGAACACGCATTTGATAATAATTAAATTATGTTAGTTAATTAATGTTAATTAGTTATCGGTTCGTGCAGTGACGCGGTTTTGAGCTTTAGAATGTTGGAGAAATCAGACACTTTTTGTCTCCGTTTGCATGTGAGGAAGCTATAGATGGAAGGCCCACGCAACTAACCCAACTCTTTCAAATATAATTATGTACTTTTAGGTTAATTAACCCAACTCTTTATCTACCACACAAACAAATTTATATTTACATTTCGGTTAATCAAAAAAAAAAAAAAATAAACGAAAGCACAGTACTTTGCTTTTTTTTTGTCTGTAAAATTTTCACATTCTTTTAAATTTTGGTACGAGGGTTTCCTAAAAAATCTCTCTTTAAACTGTAGAATCCCTCATGCAATTTCTGTGATTCTAAAGTTTTCATGATGAATAATCATAATGCATGCGAGAATATGAAGGCATAAGGTGGGAAAAACATATAAAAATAGCTTGAGCACTTTTATGAGAAAGCAACTGATATTTAGCGGCAGAATTGATTGCGATGCGAAAACTATCTGCATAAGCACTACTTCATCCACATACAAAAATATAACCTACCGAGACCAGTAATAGAAGTAATTATGAGCATTTCTTTTTCAATTTCAAATTTTGTATTTGGTTTTTCTAGGCCTATTTAAATTAATGGAAGTTAAAATTGACTCTTAAATATCTATACTATACGACTAAAAGGACTATAAGGTATTCAAGTTATTCAGTTTTTTTATACATGTTTAATTCCTTTGCTATTTATTTATGTAATTTAAGTCGTTGAACTATTTTACGAAAATCAATATTTTTAAATTATAAAAAATTCAAATAGTTGAGGGTATATATATTATATATAACAGAGTTTATAATTTAGTATTTTAAAAAATAATAATTCTTACCACTAGTGAAATTATAATGTTAGGAAAGTGAATGTTAGGAAAGTGAATGGTAGAAAATTCTTTTATACTGTGTTTAGACATGTGGTTGTACTTTTGGCAAAGAAAGAAAAGAGTGATTGCTTTGACAGATATAAGAAATTTAATTTTTAGTTTATCTTTATTATAGCATATGAATAAGAAGAATTACAACCTTGAATAAGAGAGTTTGAAGTCATCATCCTCTTGGTTCTCTTCTTCCTGATTTAATGATTTGAATGATCTTAATAGAAAATAAAGAGAAAGAAGAGTGAATAAGAACTGCTCCTAATACCAATCTATATCATAGAGAACTACTTTTTTTGTTATTAGATGTTGCAGAATAAAATAGCTGACTATTAGACCGTCGTAGGGACTCTTTTAATTATTAATTAATAATGAGCTTAGTCCACCTATCATCACCTAGCCCAATAATATATTTCAAACAATATCATTTTATGCAACTTAATAAAATAATAACAATAGTAGTATTTTCATAATATTTTCGGTAACTAAGTTAATTTGGACAAATTACTAATTTATGCGTGTCCACAAATTAATTATTCCAACATTTGTAACATTTCTAAAATTTACCCTCTAAAAGGTTATAATATGTGGATTATTAATAAATATAATATATACATATCACATTCAAAAGTATTTCAAAATATAACCCTTCTCATAAGAGATTTACATTTACCATATAGAATAAAATTAAAACATGTATATAACAAAAACATGCATTGCTTCAACTCATGGAGAAGTCTCATGTCAAATCCTCTATCCATGTGTAACATACGATCATAGCAGAATTTAAAAGAAAACAAACAATATACCAAAGAAAATGGTAAGTTAGAGAGCATAAAATCTAAAATCATAAAGTTTTAAACTTTTGTCTTGATCAAAATACAAAATTTAGGCACTCTTCTCATATATTACACTATCATTTTCATATATAATAATACATGATATATATTGACTCATATACCAAGACACTTGACTCTACTTCCACAAGACTTGTGCATTGAATAGACCCCGAGATATGCACCTGTCATATAACTCTCAATTATGAATCTACATAGCCTCAAAACCAGTGAATCAACAATCTTGTATGACAAGGTTAGTCCCTCAGAGACTTTTTTGACTAGCTGTATCTCAAGCTTCAGTCATCTAGTTCATACCTCCTTTGACTCTCATCACCCAGTAATGTTTATATATTTGATTCCTATTACTAGTAGAGTTAAGTAGAGTCAGGATACCAATCGTTGTTGAACGAATCTTTAGACAATGCACATCCTACTTGACCTAGACAAAGTATATTCTTTCCTGAAAATAATATGTCTTGATCTTGACCACCTCAATCAATACTTTAACAATATCGTATCATATGTATATATTTATACTCATTCATTCATTCATTCACATTTTAATCTCAATCTCAAACATCTCAAGAATTACAAAATCATTAATACTATCCAATCTTAATCATAAATAATTCATTTCTATCAAAACCATAAACTACATTATAAAAGATTCAACAATCAAAACAAAGAGAAACAACAAAAATTAGCTTGAGCAAGAATACCCCTTCGTTTGAGCGAAAATTCTCTCGATTGAACGATAATGAACCCTAGAGTAGGTGTAGTTCTAGTGCTATTTTCACTTGAGCAAGAATATCCTCGCTTAATTGAAAACCTTCTCCCTTGAGAGAAAATAGACCCGAAAGCAGGTCCAAATTTTCACTTGATTCATTCGAACGAGAATCTTCTCGCTTGAGCGAATATGTGGAAAACGATTTTTACAATGAAACTAACTACTACATAAAACATTTATCACAATTCATATTCAATCTTACCTCTATAAAAAACAATCTATAGATATTACACTGCTACATTCAAGTATTATTTCACTACTCAATCACATCAATTAATCACACAAATTCAACAATTATATTCATTCAGTGCTCAATGACCAATTCAGATCTGCAAGAAAAACTTTATCTACTTTATCTCATTCAGGTAGTCATAGAGACTCTTCTAATTATTAATTAATAATGAGTCTAGATCTTCTATTATCAGCTAGTCCAATAACATGTATATTCACATTTCAAACAATACCATTTTAGGCAACCCAATAAAATAATGACAATGCCAGTTACATAATATTTTTGACAACTAAGTTAATATGGAGAAACTAATAATTTGTGCATGTCCACTATTCCAACACGCTTGTGTTTGGATGGATTGATGTGCAGCGATTTACAGGTGTGGAAATGGAGAAGGAGAGGATGGAGCGATCCTCATAATTGAGTAAATAAAGTCGAGTAAAGACACATTGACAACAAGAAAAGTATGAAGTTATCCCTACATGTGCTTTGGTAGAGAAAAGCAAGAGTTGCATGCATGTACAGATTCTTTCACGTTTGGCAGAGATTCCTGACATGGTTTGAGACGAATGTTAATAAGGTGGGTGGTGGTTGACCATTTCAATTGCCATTAAAAAGAGATTTTGGTCTGCCATGATTGTTACTCATTTTGTTCCTTTCTTCTCCATTGTTGTTCTTTCTCGATGTATTTCGTTGTGGTGTGAGGTGAGGTAGTCTTGTGTGTGTGTTTAGCTTCTTTGCGGTGTTCGAGTTCAGTTGGTGAAGGTGGTGGTTGGACTATTTGTTGCGATGGTTTGGTGGTGGATTGCTAAGAAAAAACTAATTCAGTACGTGAAAAATTTTGTTGCCATAAATTAATAGATTAGGCAACATTCATAATCAACTATAAGGTGTGCTTTTTTGTGAGATAATCAATTATGCATCCAGGGATAACCGATTAACAATGTTTTTTTGTTTTGCATAATCGATTAGCAATTCCATATAATTGATTAAGTGCTATTTTTTTCATTTACGTTTTTGTCATTGTATAAATGGCTTAGCCTTTCATCTTGTTGGTTGAAAAGGTGTCATTTGTACGATACAATGCTTATGTGGTTTGTGCAAATTTGGTTCTTCATCTTTAGCATAAGAGTTTGGTTTGCTAGTGGTTTAGAGACATGGTGGAAGTTGTAGTTGCCATAGTTTGTGAGAAGCAAAGCTTTGCTTGGTTTCTAGTTTGGGCCAGTACTCTTTGATTGCATGGTTTGAGGTTGCATGTGGGTGACTTTTCTATATATATGTGTAACATTGTTTTTTTTTTCTCTCTTTGTTTTGGTGGTTTGTTTTTGGTTAAAAAAAATTTGTGATAGTTATGTTATTGATGAAAGCATATCTTTGTTTGTATGGTGTTATGTCGTTGTCGTTGATTTTACTCTTTACATATGGAGATCTATATCAAATAAGTTTAAACGTGTTATTTGTACTTTTAAGGATAAGTTTAAACGTGTTATTTGTACTTTTAAGGATATTGTCCAATATTTTTATTTATGTACTATTGTGGTAAATTAATTCATTTTTATAATTTTTGGAATTTGAATAATTTATTAATTCTATTCATTTAGGTAATTTTTTTACGTAATTATAAATTTTAATGTACTTTGATTATTTATTTATTTATAAATTATATGCTTTTTAAGCCTCTAGCTTATTTAGGATTTTAATTTAATTAACATTTGAAATGATATAACAATTTTAGTTTTAGGATTAGGGTAAAGTTGCTCGGCATTGATTTAGGGATTAAGGTGTTGAGTTTATGTTAATGATGGTTTTTACTTATTCCATTTACAAAAAGTTAGAACTTTATTTATTTATGTGTTGTTTAAAATTTTTATGATTGTTATGGATTTAGATTTTTATTGTATTTACGACTTCAAATTATTTAAGATTTTATTTAATTTATAATGCGTTACATATATAGGATTAAATTAGTAATTATAAATTTCGGCATTACTTAATAATTTTATTATTTTATTTACAATGTGGATTTAATAAGGGAATGAATATATGGTTATGTGAAAGAAATTGATGTAAAATTAAAAAAAAAATTCTATATTTAAGATCTGAATATACTTAAATTTTGAAAAAAGTCAGAAACAATTTATATTTAGTTTATAATTTTGTTGCAAATATTATTTAGGTCTATTATTTATTTAAAGTATTTAATAAGTTAGGAATTATATTACACTTACGTTTTTATTTATTTAGGGTAATGAATATGTTAGAAATTATTTTATTAATTTAGGATTTTGATTAATCCAGTTATTTAAATTGTTTAGGATATTTATTTATTTTCTGGTTTTAAATAACTAATGAAATTTAATTATTTAGGAATTTATTTATTTAGTAATAGCTTCAATTGAAAATTTATTTAATTACTTATGTTATTTATGTATGATTTTTAGAAATTTGGGATGATATATGAATTTTTTTTGACTAATTATAATTTTGTAGGAATTTAATTAATTATAATTTTGTAGGAATTTAATTTATTAACTACTTACATTTCTTTTAGAATGTCATTAATTAATTTATTTTATTTGCTTAGAATATTAATTTATTTTATTTAAAAAAATTGATAAAAATTATTTCTTTTGGAATTAAATTTACTTACAAATCTATTTAGGAATTAAATTAATGTAGATTGTTTTTTAGGAATTAAATTAATTTATGAATTTATTTAAGAATTAAATTTGATTAGGAATTTGAGGAAAATTTAATGAATTATGAAAAGGTCAGTGGTGTTATTTGTGAAAGGAATTTTTAATATGGATAACAATATAAATTCGTTGTTTGGACCTCGGACGACAAACAAATGAATGATATTGTAAACATGGATGACATTGATAATAGTAGTATGGACATCAATACGTAGGATTAAATATAATTAGTGTTATAACATGGAATATGGGTCTGGAAAAGGAATTTCTGACATGGATAATGATACAATTTCGCCATCTGGAACGTCACACAACAGAAACATGAATGAACTTTTCTAAAAGAATGAAATTCTTAACATGGAGGAAATTGACAATGGTGTTCTAAACATGGATGTACTTGTACAACTACAAAAATAAATTCAATCGAGAAACAAAGGAACATGTATGACTTTGCATCGTTGCGTACTTGGTCAATGTGTTGGGTCTTGTTGAGCCCACCACAAACACTCCTATCATGGATATTCCACAAAAAAAGTGATGTCGACAATAGATGATGTCACACCTAGTTCATGCGCAACAATGTTGTGATATTGTTTGAATGGGTCTAGAAGCATTCATCTATTTATGTCAGTGATTAAGGGAGACCGACTTCATGAAAGATGGTTGTCGATCAACAAGAGAGGAATAAGTTGCTAAATTCCTTCATATCATTGGACATAACGTGAAAAACATGAGTGTTTCATTTTTTCCATCAATCTGATGAAACTATGTTTTGTCACTTTCATAATATATTGAATGCCATTATGATGTTGGAAGGGAGGATTTTTGGAGCAACCCTCTAGAATGGAAGTCTAGCCTTATATATTAAACAACAATCGATTTTACCCATACTTTAAGGTAAAATTCAAATTTTGCATACATCATTCTAACACTTCAGTGGGTTGTTAAGTTATCCTATTTTCTTTCTCTTAGGATTGTTTAGGAGCCATAGATGGAACCCGTGTATGTGTGAAGGTGTCTCAATCGGATGCTCCTTGTTTTCATGGAAGAAAAGATTGGCTCACTTAGAATGTATTTTTAGTTTGTGATTTCGACATAAAATTCACATACATTGTAAGCGGGTGGGAAGATCATTGTGACACCATGTGATTGGATGTTGTTGGCAAGACTTAAGTATGATGGAGTGCACTTGTCATATCCAAACATCTTAGAAAGATTGAACTATGACCGCCAAAATGCAATGAACTCAATGCTTAGACTAGAGTTTAAGGGTCAAAATCTTCGAAACATAGGCGATTTGAGTATGAACAATAGGCCTAGTTCACATATTGATCTCACGGTTTACAAATTTTGCTCAATTGTTGCATGAAGACATATTATGTTATGAGCCATAAAAAATAATATATTCATTAGTTGGTCGCATCAAATTATGCAACACATGATGAAATGTAGAAATAATAATATGACACTTTAGTATGCCTTATTGGTTGCACGAATTCTACATATCTATAGTGTGGATTTATCGATCAAGTTATATGGCACCTAGGTTGGTCAAATTAGTTTGGTAAAAAACCATTGTGCAAATTGAATATCTTTGAAGTGAATGATGCATGACAACATGATATGGTGGAGGACGATGATGACGAAGATGATGAAGAGCCATCACAACCTGACGAGGATGTTCAAGAATCCACACCCTAGGCCCTAGTCCCCCATGATGGTCAAATGTTTTCATAGATTATGACTTGTATTTAAGACTTATAGCAAGGATTCAATTATTTGAGGATCGATATGAGTATCAGATTGGATAATTTGCAAATGGATATGCAGACCAAATTTGATAGAGTGCACGACAAAATTGACCACGTCGAAAACAAAATTGATGACTTCCGAGACAATTTATAATGATATTTCTATACATGTCATTATTTACTACCATATGTATTAGTATTGTGACGTAACTATTGACTTTAATCACATTGTCTTGTTTTCATTAATTTTAAGAATTTAACATTTTTGAATACATCTTTCAATTTATTTTTTCTAACTTTTTCAAATTTCAAAAAATTTGAATCTATTGACAATGTGTCATTCTTAATTTTCTAATTAAACTGACTTCAAAAACCCTTATGCAAATTATTCTTATTAAGTCTCGTATACCTCTAATTAATAACAATTTATTTAAAATTAAATTTAACTACAAAGACAAAATTCTTATATTGTAACTTGATAATTAGAGAAATAATCCATCACCCAACAAATTAATCATATTTTCTTAAACATTATTTTTTAACTCTAAGGACAATTTTGTAATTACATATTTTAATAAAATTAACAAAAATGTTTATCAATAACACCTAACAAATTAATTATATTTCTACTGTCACTTATTTTTAACCACAAAGACAAATTTCTAATCTTATATTTTATCAATTAAAAAAAATACAAATATCAATTATAAGCAATACATTACTCAAACTTTAACAAACTTATTTCTTAAATCTCTTCATTTTTCATTATCCATCCTTTAATTAAAACAATCAAAATTTTTATATATTTTCATTTTAAATCCACTTAAATCTAGTCCGTTAAATCTATCTATTCAACTAAACAAAACATATATTATAGTTGTTTACGTTTTCTCCAAAGGACACCTTTATTTTTATAAAAAATATTTTTTGATTAACCAATTTAGACTCCCAAAATATTATTACTTTTTTTCTCTTTCCTTTCTCTTGCATCACTGGTATATAGGTTTTACCTTTTCAATACTAAGGTTGAGGTTTACTGTTCCGTACTAGTATATAGGAAATTTATGTGTTGTTCTTTAAGATATTTTCCATTGTTTATTTGATGTTAAGCATGGTTTCTTTTAGTAAGTCTATTTTATATATGTAAATAAATGTTACCATTGTAAAATATAATGATTGGTGTGACTTTCTACTGAGAGTCAATATTTGACATGCCCATTATGATGGTATTGGCAACAAGGCTTGGTAGAAATGAAATGGTTGGCAAAGAGGGTTGTTTAGGGTTTATGTAATCAATGACAACATTTTAGGGACATTTAATGAAAAGATTTTATTTAGTTAATAATATATTAGTTAGAAGAAAATACATACCTTCAAAAGGTAAAAGACCCAAGTGAAACTTTTGTTTCGATACCAAATTTAAGGATTACTTCATTTCATGCACACCAATTTTGAACCTGCAACTCCATAATATTAAATGATCAAATTGTCTTATCCGCTCCTTGTATCTCATCACTATTGCTGTCATCACCGTCATCGTTGCTACACCATTACCACTATAGAAGAAGTAGAGAGAAGAACAACGTTGCAATTAGAAAAAAAAAAACAAAATATTCCTGTTCTAGATAGCTCTTTCTGGCTCATATATTTAGTATGTTCTAAAAAACTTGTTCTGAAAAACTCGTTCCAGAAAACAAATTCTAAAAATTATTATATATATCAATTATTATATATGTCTTGGAAATAGTTCTATTTTAGAAAGCTTGTTTTGAAATGTATTCAGTATGTTTTACAAGTTTTATTTCAAAAATCTACTTTTTTCTCATTTTGGTGTAGTTTTTAAAATTAATGCCCAAAATGGGTAAAAAAAAATTATTTACTAAAATGGGCAAATTCTGTCCACTAGATAGAAATTGAAATTAATGAATCCTTTCACTTAGGCATGATTTCACGGGCAGGATGAAATCCTATAGCTGATAGCAATCCGCCCCGATATGATAGTGACTTGATCTAATAAAGGGAGCTTTAGTTGAATCATTTCCAACCTTTCGAGTGAGTTCCACCCAATGGTATCCCACCAGCTGGTCAAATACAAGTGACATGCTGACAATTTCAATTAAAGACATTAATGAAAATCCTTTATCTCTCCAATCATCTTTTAATTATTTGAGACTATGTTTGTTACATTTAAGGATTAACAAAAACAATTAATAATAATAATAATAATAATAATAATTACATCATCATAATAATAATAATAATTAACAAAACTGTAACAAAAAATTAAGTCATAGAAATTGATTTTAATAAAACAAATAATATAATGATAATAATAATACTAAGAATAACTTTAATTAAATTCATATAAATTTAATTTAAATAATAATAATTAAAATAATAATAATAATAATAATTTTAATTAAATTCATACAAATTTAATTTAAATGATAATAATAATTATTGAAACAATAATTATAATTAAATCTATACAAATTAAATTAAAATAATAATAATAATCTTTGGAGATAATAATGATAATAGTAATATTCTAACAAATATAATTAAAATAATAAAAATAATAATGAGTATTATAATAATATAATAATAACTTTTATAAATAAAGAAAATAATATTTAATAATATAATATTAACTATTCAAGTTGCAGTTGGAGTTGCAAGACTACCATTAACATTTTTAATTATCAGGAAGACAAAAATGAACAGACACTCTAACAGTTACATTTTCAGGCAAAATGAACAGACACCCTAACTATTACATTTTCAGTTATGAAGAACACAAAATGAACAGAGACTCTAATCATTAAAGTATCAACTATTTATACATAAAAAAAAAAACTTCATCAAATTAAGATATACAAATTTATTTTAAATTAAAACAAAATAATATAATGATTATAATAAAAATAATGATAATAATAATAAATTAATAATTTGATTTAAAAAAAATAATGATAAAATGATTAAATATTTGATGCGGAAGTAACTAAACTGATTAAATTAAAATAATGAATTACATAAAATAATTATTGTTTATAAGGACAATTTCCCTTATTGTGACCCTCATTACGAAAATAATTATTCGCTTCGTCTCGTCTCAAGTCAGGGTTGGGTATAAGATTTGGACCTGTATAAGGAGACTAATAATCTTGATTTTGAATTGGATGAAACTGTATCTCGTAGGCCTTGAAAATGTTGTGAACAGTGTAGACAGGGGTAACAAACATGCTAAAATTTAAATGACTATATGAACAAACTCAGAGTCTTGGCGGTCATATCTTTCAACATGGCACATAACAGATTGTTGTTCATTTTTCTGTAGAATGGCAATAATATCTTCTAGATATATATGACCTGCTCGTAACATGCGGTCAGCCTTTGTGCCTCGTTGAACAAACCAATCTTTTATTGTTTCAAAAGTTGTCTTCACAAGTGCAGAGATCGGAAGTGATCGAGCACCCCTCAAAACGGAGTTTGTGCATTTGTTGTCATATGGCCAAACCTTTTGCCCCCATCAAATGCTTGTGCCCATTTTTCCAACGGTATTTGATCTATCCAAGACACTGCCTGTGGGAATTCTGATCGCATTGCAGATAATTTGGTCATGACAGTTGATTGTTTCATCTCATATGTTGTGACAATATGAAAAAATAAATAAGGTAAAGGACTAAATTTGAAATTAAAAATAAAGAAAGAAAATATACCGATGTTGATTAATTGTCGCTTTAACTCAGCATTTTTGAACTTCTTGTTGAAGTTGGAAGCAATGTGTCTTATGCAAAAGACTGAGGAAAGGCCATCTTCTTCCCAAGCAATATTTGGAGATTGCAATGCTGACAAAATGGCTTTTCCTCTATCAGTGATTAGGCAAATATTTGGTTTAGGAGTGACATATTCGCGTAATAGTTGAAAGAACCATATCATTGCTTCTTTCGTTTCGACTTCAACAATGGCAAAGGCAAGTGGAAATATATTTCGGTTTCCATCTTGAGATATTACTGTCAACAAAGTGTCGTGATATTTTCCAGTTAGGGATGTGCCATCTACTTGCACTATAGGCTTGCAGTAGTTGAAGCCGTCAATGCAAGGCTTGAACGCCCAAAATACCCGGTCTAGGATGTTAGTAGAGGGATCCTTGACACCGTCAACTACAATCGGATGACCGATACATTGGACAATAGTCCTCGGAAGTGATTCTTGAAGAGCTTGCAACCATCTTGGAAGATGGTTATACGATTCCTCCCAGTCTCCAAATTGCATTTCAAGAGCCTTTTGCTTTGCCTTCCAAGCTTTCTTGTATGACACAGAGTAGCCGTAACGATTTTGGATTTCAACAATCAAACTTTTAACAGGAATTGATGGATTTGTCTTCACTGAATTGGCCACAATTGAAGCAATTTGTGTTGAGTCCAAGTTCACGTGGTCCTGAGTTAAAACAGTAGTTAAGAGTTAAAACAGTAGTTAAGCATGTGTGAGAGGCTTCAATTTTTTTTATTTCCCATTGTTGACGAATTTTACTGAAAGAAGCCCGTAATCGCCATTGACATCCCTTTTCATAATTTACGCATCTTGCGACGTACCTATCTGTCTTGGACTCCACAACTACAAATTTGTAGCCCTGGTCAATGTGATATTCTTTTATAGCGGATAAAGTTTCCTCTTTTGTGTGAAAACTCATGCCTTCACACAACTCAAACTGAATAGTTTGAGCAGCTCTACTGAAGGATTGATTAGGATGTGTCGATGATGTCGGAATAGAATTGTCGTCGTGCTCATCATCTTCACTAAAATCATGAACCATATCTCGGATGATAGGTTCATCGTCATGAAATGTTAAACTTTCTGCAACACCCGACACACCCGACGAAGCCATTAGCAGATGGTGAATGACAGTTGCACTGCTCTGCACCTATTATGATATGATAAATAATGGTTAGAGTGCCTGTTCATTTAGTTGATACTCTAATGGTTAGAGTGTCTATTCATTTTGTCTTCATGATAACTGAATATGTAATGGTTAGAGTGTCTGTTCATTTTGTCTTCCTGATAACTCAACATGTAATGGTTAGAGTGTTTGTTCATTTTGTCTTCCTGATAACTGAAAACATAATTGTTAGAGTGTGTTGATATTGTAATTGTTAGAGTGTCTGTTCATTTTGTCCTTGCTGATAACTGAAAAAATATAATTGTTAAAGTATCTGTTCATTTTGACTTCCTGATAACTGAAAATGTTAATGGTAGTCATGCAACCTTGAATAATTAATATTATATTATTAAATATTATTTTCTTTATTTAATAAAGTTCTTATTATATTATTATAATAATCATTATTATTTTTATTATTTTAATTATATTTGTTAGAATATTACTATTATTATTATTATCTCCAAAGATTATTATTATTATTTTAATTTAATTTATATAGATTTAATTATTATTATTGTTTCAATAATTATTATTATCATTTAAATTAAATTTGTATGAATTTAATTAAAATTATTATTATTATTTTAATTATTATTATTTAAATTAAATTTATATGAATTTAATTAAAGTTATTCTTAGTATTATTATTATCATTATATTATTTGTTTTATTAAAATCAATTTGTATGACTTAATTTTTTGTTACAATTTTGTTAATTATTATTATTATTATTATGATGTAATTATTATTATTAATTTTTTTTGTTAATCTTTAAATGTAACAAACATAGTCTCAAATAATTAATAGATGATTGGAGAGAGATAAAGGATTTTCATTAATGTCTTTAATTGAAATTGCCAGCATGTTACTTGTATTTGACCAGCCTTAAATCATGCCTAAGTGGAAGGATTCATTAATTTCAATTCCTATCTAACTGACAGAATTTGCCCATTTTTGTAAATAATTTTTTTTTTGCCCATTTTAGGCATTAATTTTAAAAACTAAACCAAAATGGGAAAAAAGCCTAAAAAATCTTATCCTATTTCAGAAAACGTATTTAAGAATGTATTTCATAAATTATAGAAAATGTATTTTCAAAAAAAAAAATGAGAACAAATAATTTAGAAGTTACTTTACATATGGGTAAAATAGTCATTTCAAACCTTAAATGGGTGCAAGTTCAAACTGAGGGTACAGAAATCAATTACCCAAATTTAATCCATAGACGTTGAAAACAAGCAATTTACGGACTTGTTCTAGATGAATTCTTAGTGCACCTTCATGATCGCGTCAAGTGTATTCTACCCTTAGTCTACTATTACAAAATCTAACCATATCCTTCATCCTTTCAATGTGAAAAATTATATAAACTAGATAGAGTGTCATCCGTTTATATTTTATTTGGAAATATAAATCGGATGACATCTCGTCCGGTTTAAGTTTTGAAAAATTATATAAATCAGATGAGGTGTCATTCGGTTTTCATTATTGTAAATGGGATGAGGTGTCATCCGGTTTACTTGTAGATGGGATGATACGTTTTAAAAAATTATATAAGCGGGATGAGATGTCATCCAGTTTACATTATATATATATAATGTAAACTGGATGACATCTCATCCCGCTTATATAATTTTTTAAAACGTATCATTATATATATAGATAATATTAACTGTATCAAAGGTGTTCACTTTTCTGAGTTAATGTCCAAACCTAATTTTATTCAAAATTAATGTATTGTGCATGCCACCATCCAATTCACCCAATTAAAAATAATATAATTAAAATTAAATTAAAGAAAAAAATGAAAGAGTCTATTATGTTGCTGAATTGCACATTTCCTCTTCTCTTCATTTTCCAATAACATTTCAAATAAAGATTATTTGCCTGTGTTCACTTATCTTTATTTTGGATTGGGTTTCACTTCAAATTCAATTAAAATATAAATTAATTTAATTAAGTCAAATGAAGTGTCTCTATTACCCAAAGTCATTACAATATCCATCCTGGTTTACATTTTCAGAAAAATGCAAACTGGATGACCCAGTAAGTAGAAATAATCTGTTTTGCAATGTTGTAAACAGGATGAACCATATCCTTATTCTAAAGCTAAGTAAAATTAGTCTTGATAAGTAGTTGAATTAATCTCAACAATCAATTTTATATAAGACAAAACAAGGTGAGAGGAATTGAATTTAGATGAAAAGCAAACAGACCCTTAACTGTTCTGAATCCCGATATCTATTGTTCAGTCAATTTTCATCCAATCATCAGCCCTACACTCGTTATCTAATAACTCTTTTTTTTTCGTATTTATTAAGTTTCGGAAAATAAAATAAAGGTTACAAGTTAAACTTTTTCTCTCCAATGGAACACATTCGCCAGCATGCAAGCTCACGTTTGACGCTCCAATATTCATAATGTATGTAATATATTTGATAGTTTTAAAATTAAAATAAAGTTATGTTACGTAATTATAAAATAATATCTTCAAGCTTTCACACATAAAAAAAATATGTATTGACTAAAATATTTCGATAACTTTATGTATATGTTGTGCTTTTGACAATATTTTTCTTTTCAGCAACAAAATATATATATATATATATATATATATATATATATATATATATATATATATATATTTTTATAATAA
>Ga0209489_102261_pt1 | contig 39303 bp, 24 predicted proteins | sample SiratrowhiteBW_FD_187527 | JGI IMG/M metagenome (GOLD analysis project Ga0209489, IMG submission 187527) | Root nodule microbial communities of legume samples collected from California, USA - Siratro white BW (SPAdes) (version 2) | ecosystem: Host-associated > Plants > Roots > Nodule | place...
ACTACAAAATACCTGCTGAAGTCTGGTTGGTTCGATTTTGTAAAGGACAATAACTTAAAAGCAGGAAATGTATTAGTCTTTGAAAAAATTAAGAAGCCAGGAAGTGCGATTTAGAGATGTTATTTTCGTATCTGGCTATATGACAGAAAAATAACAAGGTTAAAACCAACATGCCTTTTTAATTTTTTCAAACACAAATACATTTCCTGCTTTCAAGTCACAGTCTTTGCAAAATCAGTCCAACAAGACTGCAGCAGCAACTGTATGGTACTATTGACCGTGAAGATCACCACCCAACATAAATATTTCTTTAGGAATCCTAAGTGTATCACTGAGTATGACATCTGAGAACCCATAAGAAGCTAAGTGGTTAGCTCAGTTCACCTAAGTGGTTCGCTGTGTGTAGGTTTGGAACACACAAATTTGTTTGAGGGGTTAAAACACTATGTGGTTACCTTAGTTCAGATAAGTGGTTCGCTGTGTGTACTTTTGGAACACACAGATTTGTTTGAGGGGTGGAATGTCTAAGTGGTTCACTCAGTTCACCTAAGTGGTTCGCTGTGTGTACTTTTGGAACACACAGATTTGTTTGAGGGGTGAAATATCTAAGTGGTTCGCTCAGTTCACCTAAGTGGTTCGCTGTGTGTACTTTTGGAACACACAGATTTGTTTGAGGGGTGAAATGTCTAAGTGGTTCGCTCAGTTCACCTAAGTTGTTCGCTGTATGTACTTTTGGAACACACAGATTTGTTTGAGGGGTGATATGTCAAAGTGGTTTGCTCACTTCACCTAAGTGGTTCGCTGTGTGTACTTTTGGAACACACGGATTTGTTTGAGGGGTGAATTGTCTAAGTGGTTCGCTCAGTTCACCTAAGTGGTTCGCTGTGTGTACTTTTGGAACACACAGATTTGTTTGAGGGGTGAAATGTCTAAGTGGTTCGCTCAGTTCACCTAAGTGGTTTGCTGTATGTACTTTTGGAACACACAGATTTGTTTGAGGGATGAAATGTCTAAGTGGTTCGCTCAGTTCACCTAAGTGGTTTGCTGTGTGTACTTTTGGAACGCAAAAATTCGTTTGAGGGGTGAAATGTCTAAGTAGTTCGCTCAGTTCACCTAAGTTGTTCGCTGTGTTTACTTTTGGAACACACAGATTTGTTTGAGGGGTGAAATGTCAAAGTGGTTCGCTGTGTCTACTTTTGGAACACACAGATTTATTTGAGGGGTGGAATGTCTAAGTGGTTCGCTTAGTTCACCTAAGTGGTTCGCTGTGTGTACTTTTGGAACACACACATATGTCTCAAGGGTGGAATGTCTAAGTGGTTTGCTCAATTCAAATAAGTGGTTCGCTGTGTGTACTTTTGGAACACACACATGGGTCTCATGGGTGGAATGTCTAAGTGGTTCGCTTAGTTCAAATAAGTGGTTCGCTGTGTGTACTTTTGGAACACACAGATTTGTTTGAGGGGTGAAAGCACTAAGTGGTTAGCTCAGTTCACCTAAGTGATTCGCTGTGTCTAGTTTTGGAACATACACGATGTGAACAAACCCATGACCGTAAATGAATCAATTGTCGACACCATCAACCCAGAAGACATCAAGAAACAATTTTTTTTCGCGTACAAGCATAACCAGAAAGCAAGATCAAACCATGTGAATAAACCCTAAACCGTAAATGAAGCAAACTTCGACACCTTCAACCCAGAACACATCGACAAACCATTTTTTTTCGTGTACAGGCATAACCAGAAAGCAAGATCAAACTATGTGAATAAACCCTAAATCGTAAATGAAGCAAACATCGACACCAGCAACCCAGAACACAGCAAGATCTAATTTTTCATATACATGCATAACTAGCAAGCAAAACCAAATCATATGAACAAACCCTAAACCCTAAACGAAGCAAACATCGACACACAGCAAGCATGTTTCACACCAAAAAACCTTAGGGTTTAGGGTCAATACCACCAATGCAAATGGTAAAGCTTCGACGGTGGGCAAAAGGAACGCCAATCTTGCAAAAGGAAGGCGAATCTTGCAGAAGGAACGTGAATCGGTGGCAGAAGGAACGCAAATTTTGTTGTTTCCTCTGTTCTCTCTCCTTCAGAGCATGCGGGGTTAATGAGTGCAATGAGAAAATGAGATCTGCTTTTCCCTCTCAAATTGCCCTGCATTTTTCAGATGGCAAATGACAAAAGACACCCTTTGCAAAAAGATAAACATGAACCACGTAAGCAGAAAACCATCTTTGTTTCTCTTTCTTTGCCACGTGGAACGACACTGCCATGTCGGAGTGTCAAATGAAGGTAAGAGAAAAACCAGTGTCATCTTCAACGTAGGAAAATCTTTAATTAATACATATAACAGCACACTTTCCATATCTATATGCTATACTAGTTTTTTTTCTTACACATTTTATATTAGTCAACCAAAGAGATGGTTAGAAGAATTGTAAGTTTTAAGATATGACATGAAAGGTATGTAACTTGTTGAAGGAACTTAGTCATTATAGAGATAGTGAATTTTAAGAGGAACTTTTTAATGGATATTATTATAATCCTTAGCATGACACGCATATAGGGAGATCTCTCAAATACCTGACTATTTTTTCATAAATCATAGTAAATGTTTATTATTTTAATCTTCTCTTCTCAAATTATAATTTTTGAAAATTCTTCTCATCTTCATTATGTGAAGGGTTCCGTATTCATGAGATGAGATTTGAACTCAAGTCTCATATGTATAAATGAAATTCAGCTTGCCACTAAACCAGGTTAAGTTTGTTGCCATACTATGATGATTATCATTCTTATTATCATTATTTTTATTATTATTATTATTGTGCTTATAATTTTATAATTAATAATAGTATTAATATTAATAATAATATTGATAATATTAATAATAATAATAATATTCTATTATAATATTATGAATAATAATAACAATTTTATTAAAAATATTAATAATATCTAATAATAGTATTATTCATAATAATAATAAAATTAACAATATTAATAATATTATAATATAGTAATAAAATTAACAATAATAATAATATAATAATATCAATTATATTACTAATTTTATTATATTAATAATTATAATAATAATAATAATACTGAAAAAGATATACTTAAGAACACTATTTAGGTCAGCAGTATAAAATTTTAATTTATAATTTGCTTATACTATAATTGTTGTTAAACTTAATTGTTTTATGTTTTGAAAGCTAAATTTGATGTCCATTATGATGTTATATAATTCATGTTCTTAAATCACTTAAAATAGAGAGAGCACTAATAAGAATTGTGGGAACAAAGGAATGATGAAATACATATTAGAGATGATGAATTGATTGCAATGGCTCCAAAAGTAATAAATAGAGATCATTAGGTTTCTTTTGTGGATTATCATTTAAATTTAAAAATAAATATATAACTTAAAATTTTTCCATCATCTACATTCAAATTTATTAATTTTATACGTTGATGATTAGGACAATGCCCTAAAAATAAAGAGAACAGGACAAAGCAAACCATTGCTCACACAGGTGGATCTAAGGGCATCTCAGAGAAAAGAGATGAAATGGTGACAATAAACATATATTCATGACAAAGTAAAGCATTGCTATCTCACACACACACACACGTTTGGAGCTTCATAAATACTTGATTAAATATTGAGATCGAGTGCTTCATCTTAAGCCTACGCTTCTTCAAGCAATCTTCCAATGTATGTACTCTTTATTCTTCAAACATCACCTTCTCTATTTTCTCACTGCATTTCTAGCCCCATTTTCTCTCCAAACTCCGCACTTATTTCCTTCCACGGCCACACCGCTAGCCTCACCATGTCCTTGTCAACATCCGTTGCCAAACATATCAAACCTTCCCACTGCACCAACAGTAGCCTCGAGTCGTCGCAATTTCCACAAACATAAACCCAAAACCTCATTGCCACTTCATGCAGTTGGAAACACCTTGCTGCCAAGTCACTCATCGTCGAAACACTCCTTCGTTATCTACATCCATCACCTAAGCTCTTCCTTTTTATTCTATCCCTTCTCACTCTTGCACAAAACAAAAAACAATGGTTACCTCAACATCTTTTACATGACGGAAGAGGCACCGCGTTCCTACAATGCCGCCACTCGCAAGTTTTTATTAGCACAAAGACTTGCTAAGCAATTTGACGAAGTTAACATGGATCAAAGCTTGCCAATTAGATTGCTTGAAGCCATCAGGGACCTTAATGGGAGTTTTGGTCTAGAACTTAGGTTGGGTCTGTATAAGTGGTTTTAGTTCAAAACCATGAGTTGCATGATGTATCACTTAAGGAAAGCTCCATAAATTCACTTTGTTTGATAATTAATTAATTAGAACTAAGTGAGATTTAATAGTCTTTGAAAAAATCTATTTTGAGAGAAAAATCAATTAACTATTTTCAGAAATCAATTTGTTGATTTTTTCTATTTTCAGGAAAATCAATCGGTTGAGTTTTGGCTGTGTTAACTGTTTTAAACCAGTTTGCTTATAAAAGGCAGTGCACATTTTCTAGGATACCTAAGACATTTGACTGATCATTTTGAGAAATTCTAAGAGAGAAAAACGTGCCCTTACCGTGAGAATACATTCTACATTGATTTTCAACAGGAAAATCTCAAGAACTTGAATCTTGGAGCTTTACTTTGAGTGGTTTTCGTTCAACCTTGGTTCTGCACCAGAGCTAAGTTTTCTGCACTGGTTTTAAATCACTTTTTGAATCTGTTTTTGTGCAGAAGTGTTACTATCTTGATATCTCTTATATTTTGAGTGACTGGGTTGCAAAATACATAGGGTTTGTGGTTTGTAATTCAAATTGCATAAGGTTTGGAATTTGGATTTGTGCAGTAGGGTTCTGCACCGTTATTGGCTTTTGTGGGGTGTAGGGGTTGTGTGTTGTAGTGTGCAGTGGGTTTCTTGTTGGGAGTAAGTGTAATTGTATTGTCTTGGATTGGTCTTGGTGATCTTTTAGTGAAATTCTTTGTTTGTTGGCAAAGAGACTGGACGTAGCCCATGAGGAAGGGTGAACCAATATAAATCTTGGTGTTCTCGATATTTCTTTGCCCTCATCTTTGATCGTGTTCCAATTATGCAACATTTTGTGCTTTTTTGTCTAATTTCTCAATTAATTGTTCTTCGCCTTCGATAAATTGTTCTTAACTATTGTTGTTTTTGTGCCTTCTTCAACCGGTTGATTAGCTTGCTTAATTGATTTCACTTTGTTCTTGTTTCCAGTTTGCTATTTTTCAACAAATTACATCTTATTTTTAATTGATTGATATTCTGGAACTTTGTTTTCATAAAGAAATTTCAATTTATTAATTTCGGGCTTCAATAAATTGTTCTTCACGCTACTGTCATTTTGTGGTTTACGGAATTGATTGAGCTATATGTTCAATTGATTGGTTCCAGTTCTTGACTCCAGGTTGAGTGTTTGTAATTAACTGTTCTTGCTACTCGATTGATTAATTTCTTGAAATTTGCATTCTTTAAATTGACATTTTTGTTTCAATTTATTGAACCTGGATTGTTTTGTTATGTGAGTGACTTTTAATTAATTGTTATTGTTGTTCTATTGATTATTTCTGAGTTGTGTTGTACAGTGTTCTTCATTCAACTAATTGCTTTCGTATTTTAATCTGTTAATTTTGCTATTTATTGTTCTGTGAGCATTTTTCAATTAATTGTTTTTGCATTTCAATTAATTGATTTTTTACTATGCAGTTTAAAATCAAACTTTTGATTGTTTTGATAAAGAACTTTCATTCTACACTTTTTTACTTTCCATCTTTTGCAAAAATTATTGAAAGTTCAATTCACCACCCTCCTGTTGAACTCAACCTAAACTACTTTTCAATTGGTATCAAGAGCAACGACTTGAATCTTACTCAAGTTTGATCCATGGCTAAGAATAAACTACCTTTTGTTGAGGGAGCTTCTATACATAGGCCACTCATGTTTAGTGGTGTGAACTACTAGTTTTGGAAAGTTAGAATGAAAATCTTTATTGAATCAATTGATTGTGGGATTTGGAATGCTATAGTAAGTGATCCATATATTCCTATGACTGTTGTACATGGTGTGTCTATTGAGAAATCTTATGATGAGTTGACTGATGTTGAAAATAAGAAAATGCAATATGACTATGTTGCGAAAAAAATAATAACCTTTGCTTCGAATCTTGATGAGTTTTTTCAGGATATCACAATGCAACTCAGCTAAAGAAATGTGGGACATACTTGAGGTCACACATAAGGGAACTACTGATGTCAAAATAGCCAGAAAACATGCACTGGTTCAGGAGTATGAATTTTTTAGGATGCAGCAAGGAGAGACCATTGCTGATGTACAGAAACAGTTCACTCATCTTAAAGTGCCTAGACAAAAGTTGGTAGCCTAAAGTGACTGTTATATCAAAGACCAGAGATTTGACCACACTCAGCACTGCGACACTCTTTGGCAAGCTGAGGAAGCATGAGTTGGAGATGACTAGGCTGAAGGAAATAGAGACTATGGAGAAAAAGAACAGAAGCCTAGCCCTCAAGAAAAAGGTTGCAGATGCAGAATCTAGTGAGGAGAGCTCTGGTGAATGCAGTGACACTGAGAATCTCAATCTACTGATAGGAAGATTCTAGAAATTCATCAAGATGAAAGGGAAAATGAAGAACCAACAAATCAAGAGGTATAACAAAAAGTCTTATAATGGTTCAACTAAATTCACCTGTTTTGGCTGCAGTAAACAGGGACACATTAAAGTGCATTGTCCAATCCTTGTGAATAAAGAAAAAGCACAGGAAAAGAAGAGCAGCAAACCTGGAAAGAGCAGAAGAGTATACATAGCATGGGAAGACAATGACATCTCTTCTAACAACTCTTCAGATGAGAAAGTTGAAGCAAACTTGTGTCTTATGGCTGGACAAAATTCTAAGGTGAGTAGCATGAACTCCAAAACCTCATTTAATAGTGAGAATTACAGTTCTCTTCTTCAGTCCTAGAAACTCATGAAGAAGCAAACAGATTAGCCTTATCTAACAATCGATTGAAAGGGTTAAACAATTGGTTGGAAGGTAGAGTCAAGGAACTAGAAGATGAACTGTTAAAGGTGAAAACTGATTTTGATCACCATGAAATGATTTACAAAGCTTCCAGTGACTTCGATTCTAGCAAGCCAACTAACTTAAAAATCATTTTATTCTTCAAAAGAAAGTTAACTATTTGATTACTACTGCATCTAAACTTTCCATTGGGATCTCAAAACAGTGTTTTTGAAAAAGCAGACATTGGATATCAATGTGGTTTTCAAGGAAAGCAAAAAAAAAAAATGTAGCAATTTCTTTAAAACTAATGAACAACAGTCTTCACCTTTCATGACTTTCTTTTATTGTTGAAGAAAAAGCCATTCTGTTAGGAATTGTAAGGTTAGAAAGTTTGATGTACCTAAGGGGCTGGTTAGGTGGGTGCCTAAAAGCATCACTAACACTTGTGGACCCAAGTTTAACAGGGTACCAACTTCTTAAACTTAATCTGCTTTGCAGGTCTGTTTGGCATCCAAGAAGTAGCCTTGGTATTTAGACAGTGGATGCTCCAAACACATGACTAGTGATGCTTCGCAACTGGTAAATGTAAAATGGAAACCAGATGGCTTTGTCACCTATGGAGACAACAACCGAGGGAGAATACTTGGTGTTGGTGACATTGAAGGAGATGATAATGTGATTATAAAATATGTGCTTTTGGTGGATGGCTTAAACCATAACCTACTCAGTATATGTCAGTTGTGTGACAGAGGCTATAAGGTTACATTTGAGCCTAACTTTTGCCTAATTGCAGATTCATAAACCAGTGAGACTATACTTGTAGGTAAACGGGTAAACAGTGTATACATGCCCAATGTCTCTTGCATGACATCTAGCATGAACTGTTTGTTGTGTAGAAATGATGAGTCATGGTTGTTGCATAGACGTCTAACACATATTCATATGCATCATCTCAATAGGCTTGCATTTAAAGAGTTGGTATTTGGCTTACCTAAGCTCAAGTTTGAGAGGGACAGGTTATGTGAAGCATGTCAAAAGGGTAAACAGACCAAGAGTTCTTTTAAACAGATAAATGTTGTTTCAACATCCAGACCTCTTGAGTTGCTTCACATGGATCTGTTTGGTCCCTCTAGAACTATGAGCCTAGGAGATAATTAGTATCGTCTTGTTGCAGTTAATGATTATTCCCGTTTTACTTGGACTCTTTTCATTACCACCAAGGATGAAGCTTATCATGCTTTTAAAAGACTTTCCAAGGTTATCCAGAATGAGAGAAATTGTTACATTTCTGCCATTAAGTCAGATCATAGGGGTGAGTTCCAGAATGAGAAATTTGACAAATTTTGTGGCAAATTCGGAATCAAGCACAATTTTTTAGCACCAAGGACTCTACAGCAAAATGGAGTAATGGAGAGGAAGAACAGGTCTTTGGAGGAATTAGCAAGGACTCTCTTGAATGAGACAAATCTGTCAAAATACTTCTGGGCTGATGCAGTAAGTACAACTTGTTATGTTCTCAATAGAGTGCTCACTAGACCAATCTTAAAGAAGCCCCCTATGAGCTGTTTAAAGGTAGAAAGCCCAATATCTCTCATTTGAAGGTTTTTGGATGCAAATGTTTTATATTGAACAATGGTAAGGATAACTTGGGCAAATTTGATCAAAAGTTGATGAAGGAATATAATAGGAGAACTATGCTAGTTGAAGAATCCATGCATATTGCATTTGGTGAGACTAACTAGAATATGCAGGAAAGTGCTAAGACAGCTGCAGATGATGAGGTTCCAACTAGACAAAAAGTTGATACAGAATTTCAGAATAAACTACTCTTAAACTCAGCTTAAACTACTTTTCAGTTTCGCGGTCCCAAGACAGAACCAATCTCCTTTTTCTCCGCCCTTACCGTCATCGACTGCAGGGATCCACACACAATTTCATTCCATTCCTTAATCGCACAACCCCTTTTTGTTCATCCAACTCCTCACCAAACAGTGTCACCCTCTATTGCATTTTGTGCCTCAAAGCTTCGCCAAATGCCAGTTTTCTCTTAACCCTAATTTAATTTTGAGTGAATGTGATGGAATTTGAAGCCAAAACAACAAAAGGGCCATGGCATGTGATGCTGGGCCTTGGACCAACGGCGTCCTTATTCGCAACTCCACATCTACTCTCATACATCATTTTTTCCTTTTGTCTCTTAAAAAATAAAAGATTTTGAGCCTATTAAACTAATCTTGTAGCTATTGCTACATACAACATTTATTTTTCACCTAGACATCTTTTGGGCCCATTTTGATATAATTCTTTTCTTTATATTTGTTTCTCTTTTATGCTTAATTTCATCCCTTTTTCTTAATCTTTTTCAAATATGAATTTTATTTTTCTAAAATAAACATGTATTAAAATTTAAAAATATATAATAAATCTTGTTCTTGTGCTTGATTGAAAATAAATTTCAATTAAAAATCCAAATTACAGCATGCATCATGCAAAATTTAAGTACAAAAAGTTTTGTTATTTTATTTAGATAATCAAAAGACCGTACACGTCAAACGATATCTAACATGGAATTAAGTGTAAAAAATACATGAAAAAAAATCAAAATTCCCAAAATATAGAGGTTTCAAATATCAAAATTTCTAAAAATATATAAAACTTGCAAAATAAAAAATATTAAACTCTAAAATAAACAACTTTCTTTTAGAATTGCGTGAACCCTGATTTCCCATCACGATGGAAATACGTAGGAGTAAGGTTAATCCTTGTCGGGTCCCCTATTTTAAAAATTATTTTCTTTGCATTTTTGTTTATACTTTTCGGAAAAAAATCAACAGTTAAAAAAACCACGCTCATTTTACTCATTTGATTAAAGGTACCGTCTTAGGAAGGGCGTTGTAGGTGCTAAAACTTTCCCCACACGTAATCGACTCCCGAACCCCAACTCTATTTCGTAGACCATTTCTTTTTACAGTTTTTCCATAGTCTCCTATAATAAACTATAGTGGTGACTCAATCTCTATATTTTTTTCTCTTCGGATCGCCATCCTCCTGTCGTGATCCCGGTCGTGACAATATTATTATTATTATTGTTGTTGTTAATCTTATTAATATTGTTTTTATCAATATTATTAGTACTATTAATGATATTATTTGTATTATTATTATTATGGTTTTTAATAAAATAATAATAATAATAATAATAATAATATTAACGATAATAATAATAGTAATAATAATTTTGTTAATAATATTAATAATCAGAATCATTATAAGAATAATAACAATCATAACATGATCACAAAGTTTGTTTGACATAGTGGTTAAATGTTTATCATGTTTCTTACACGAAATTGAATTACCCACAAATAAAAGTTTGTCGGAAATTTACCGACGCCCTAATCACCTACGAATTCTGAGCCGTGAGTAATGTTTGATTACCCACAAATTTTATCATTACCTATAGATTTTTGCCATAAGGAAATCTAGTTATTTTTTTAGTGAGATTTCTTACATTGCACAAATTTATCATAGATTTTGACCTTTCAAAATTTAGTGCAAAAACACTTCGAATGGTCATAACCTTTGATATAAAGCCCAGATTGAGACACTACAAAAATGAAAGTTTCTCTAAATTAGTTAAATAATGCTATATTTGTTAGTAGAGTCTTTACATAGCAAAAATTTATCATAGATTTTAAGTTTTTTAAATTTAGGGCAAAAAAATTTAAATGGTCATAATTTTTGATGGAGAACTCAGATTGATACACTCCAAAAATTAAAGTTCTCAAAATTAGGTAACAAATGCTATATTTGTTAGTAGAGTCCTTACATTGTGTAAATTTATCATAATTTTTGAGTTTTCAAAATTTAGGGTGAAAAAACTTTGAGTGGTCATAACTTCTGATAGAGCTCAGATTGAGATGTTGAAAAAATGTTGCGCGAAATAAGATAAGGAATGCTATATTTTTTAGTATAGTTCTTACATTGCATAAATTTATCATAGTTTTTGAGTTTTCAAAATTAAGGGTAGAAACACTTCGAATGGTCATAACTTTTGATAGAAAACTTAGATTAAAACACTACAAAAATGAAAGTTGCTACTATATTTGTTAGTAGAGTCCATACATTGTATAAATTTATCATAGATTTTGAGTTTTCAAAATTTAGGGTGAAAAAACTTCAAATGGTCAAAGTGTTTGGTAGAGAGCTCAGATTGAGACACTACACAAATGAAAGTTTCTCAAAATGAGGTAACAAAAGCTATATTTGTCAATAGAATCCTTACATTTCATAAATTTCTGATAGATTGTTACTGTTTAAATTTAGGGCAAGAAAGGTTCAAATGATCATAACTTTGTATTGAGAGCTCAAATTGATACAATCTAAAAATGAAAGTTTCTTGAAATGAGGTAACGAATGATATATATGTTAGTAGAGTCCTTACAATGCATACATTTATTATAGATTTTGAGTTTTCAAATTTTAGGATGAAAAAACATCAAATGGTCATAACTCTTGAGAGAGGGCTCAGATTGGGACGCTCTTGAAATAAGGTAATGAATCTATATTTGTTTGTAGAGTCCTTACATTGCTTAAATTTATCATAGATTTGGAGTTTTTAAAATTTAGTGCAAAAAAACTTTAAATTCTCATTAGTTTTGATACAAAGACAAGATTTAGGCACTCCAAAAATGAAATTTGCTTGAAATGTGGTCATGAATGATATATTCTTTAGTAAAGTCCTTACATTACATAACTTGATCATAGATTTTGAGTTTTCAAAATTTAGGCTGAAAAAACATCAAATGGTCATAACTCTTGAGAGAGAGATCAGATTGGAATGCTTTCGAAATGAATGTTGCCCAAAATAAGGTAACGATGACTATAGTTATTAGCAACATGCTTACTTACAATGGATAAATTTATCATAGATTTATAATTTTAAAATTTAGGACAAAAAAACTTCAAATGATCACAACTCTTGAGAGAGATCAGATTGACACACTCTCAAAATGAAAGTTGCTCAAAATGAGGTTACGAACGTTATATTTGTTAATAGAGTCTTTACATTGCATGAACTTATCATAGATTGAGTTTTCAAAAGTTAGGGCGAAAAAACTTCAAATGATCATAACTTTCAATAGGGAGCTCAAATAAGGACACTCTAAAAATGAAAGTTGCTTGAAATGAGGTAACGAATGATATATTCTTTATTAATGTCCTTACATTACATAGCTTTATCATAGATTTTGAGTTTTCAAAATTTAGGCTGAAAAAACATCCAACGGTCATAACTTTTGAGAGAGAGGACATATTGGAATTCCTTTGAAATGAAAGTTGCCCGAAATAAGGTAACGAAGACTATATTTATTAGTAGCAGCATGCTGACTTACATTGGATAAATTTATCATAGATTTAGTATTTTAAAAGTTTAGGGCGAAAAAACTTCAAATGGTCATAACTCTTGAGAAAGAGATCAGATTGAGACATTCTCAAAATGACAGTTGCTCGAAATGAGGTTATGAATGTCATATTAATTACTAGAGTCTTTACATTGCATAAACTTATTGTAGATTGAGTTTTCAAAATTTAGGGCAAAAAAACTTCAAATGATTATAACTTTCAGTACGGAGCTTGGATAGGGACACTCTAAATATCAAAGTTGCTCAAAATGAACATTCCTTAGATTCATAACTTTATCGTATGTTAGAAACTGTGTTGGTTGAAATACAAGAGGGAGGTGAATTAGATTTCAAAATCTTTTTCAAAACTATTTTATCTTTTCAGAAAATGCAAGTCAGTTTGATAAACTGGATCTTTATTGACTTTACTGAGTAGAGCAGTAGAATGAATCAGTAAACAGAACACAATCAAGTCATAGTACAATGCAACAAACCAAACAGATTTATCAGAATTCAAATGTAATTGCGGAAGCAATTTAGTTTACTACACTAAAACAGACAGAAGTTAACTGCACAGAATGAACTGGTCAAATTCGTTTCAATTAACAGTTTGAATTATTATGAACCAATCAAAAATAAAATTCTTTTTATTAAAGAAACAATTATTAAAAGATGTTTAAGTCTTAAATCAATTATAGCTCAGTTATAGATTCTGAAAACAGTTTATACAGTGAACCAGTCAATTAAATCAGTGATAAAGGAGAAAGAAGATTCAAGAACACAAAGGTTTTTATATTGGTTCACCCACCAAACACGCTACTTCCAGTCCCTCACACACAGTAAGGATTTCACTAAAAATAATCAACTGATCAAGTTTACAACACTTGCCCACGGCAAGAATACACTGCACACGCAGCAACCACTGCTGGACCTACAACAGACCAAGAAACCACACAGAGTCCATTGTGCGTTCCAAGAACTCCCTTGCTGAAACCCACGGCAAGTCATAGTTATACAGAAACTACTGTATAACACAGAAACATCTCACTGCCCACCGCAGTAGACCACTACTGAATCCACAACAGAACAAGAAACCATACAGAAACCCACTGTGTGTTTCAAGAACACCTTTGCTGACACCTACATCAAAGCACAGTTATACAGAACCCACTGTATAACCAAGAAACGACTCACGCTGCACCCCGCAGTAGGCGAACCACCAGTACAGTCTCACTGTACCACAAATTACACCCTAATAATTCAAGAACGCAATAGTAGTTTCAATGCAGATGAAAGATTTACACAAAAATCAACTAACACAAGCAACTCTATACAACAGATTAGAAATGTAAGAAGAAACATGTATAGAGTGCTTAGGCTGAGGTCAAATCAATGATGTAGAAATGTGTAGTCAGTTTCCAAAGCTTCAACAGAATACAGAAAACCAGTTCTTGATGAGTTCTTTGAAAACTTCAAATGATCTTGATCTCAAAAAGGTTGTAACGTTTTCTCTCAATTCAAATCAGTGTAGTATGTATGAAAATTCTCTGTGTTATATCTTTTGAAAGCGCACCAACTATTTATAAACAACTGTAGTGGCAGTTGTCAAACTTTAGTCGATTGATTTGACACTCAGTCGACTAGATTTTAAAATACAGTTAAAACAGTTTATCAAAATCTGAAATCTGTTTTTGATGATTTTTAAAAAACTTGCTAAAATCAATTTTCACCGTGGAGCTTATCAATGATCAGCACATTCATCATCACAAATTTTAACCTCAATCAAGACACACCAACACCACCTAAAGCCTAGATCCAAAACACCAAACTCCATGCAAACTCCATGCATATTCTCTTGACAACACTTGGTCAACATAGCTGGTTGCTCCAAATAAACTCAGCAGCTTTAGTTGTAGTTGGTTTGGCTTCATCAAATCAATACAGCAACTCCTGGTGCTAACAATCGTAGATTTTGAGTTTTTAATAATTACGGTGAAATAACTTCAAATGGTTATAACTATTAAGAGAGAGCTCAAATTGGAACGTTCTCGAAATGAAAGTTGCTCGAAATAAGGTAACAAATGCTATATTTGTTAGTAGAGTCCTTACATTCCTAAATTTATCAAACATTTAGAATTTTCAAAATTTAGGGTGACAAAACTTCAAATTGTCATAACTCTTAAGAGAGTGCTTGGATCGGGATGCTCTTAAAATGAGGTAACAAACATTATATATGTTAGTAGAGTCCTTACATTGCATAAATTTATCATAGATTTTGAGTTTGCAAAATTTAGGGTGAAAAAACTTCAAATGATCATAACTTTTGATACGGAGCTTGAATATGGACACTCAAAAAACAAAAGTTGCTTGAAATGTGGTAATGAATTCTATATTTGTTAGTAGAGTTCTTACATTTCATAAATCTATCATAGATTTTAGGTTTTCAAAATTTAGGTCATAAAAACTTCAAACCATGATAACATTTGATAGATAGCTCAGATTAAGATACCCATAAATGAAAGTTGCTCGAAATGAGGTAATGAATGCTATATTTGTTAGTAGAGTCGACACATTGCATTAATTTAATGTATATTTTGAGTTTTCAAAATGTAGGCCGAAAAAAATTTGAATGGTCATAACTTATGATCAAAAGCTCGGATCGAGATGTCTAAAAAATGAAAGTTGCTCAAAATGAGGTAATGAATGCTATATTTGTTAGTAGATTCCATATATTGGATAAATTTATCATATATTTTGAATTTTCAAAATTTAGGGTGGAAAAACTTCAAATGGTTGAACTTTTGATAAAGAGATCGAATTCAGACACTCTAAAATTAAAGTTGCTCGAAATGATGTATTGATGCTATATTTGTTAGGAGAGTACTTACATTGCATAACTTTATCATGGACACTAGTATAAAATACACTTTCTACGACAGGATACCACGTCAATTAAAACAAAACCATGTAAAAAGAAAAATGGTGGCATTTTTTAAATTATGTAAACACATGTTACATTGGTTGTGCAATGATCACTTTGCATCATCATTCACTTCACGTCACCACTGTCGTGTGTCATTCATCACTTGGTTGCGATTCAAGTCTTTGCCTTCACATCTACAAGAACTATGTACACCATTTTACATTTAACTTTGAAATGTTGGTTGAAACACATGCTTGGAATGATTTCTCTGTATGCTTAGAATGCTTGGAATGTTTGGAAAACTTGTATTTGATTGTGATTTTGTGTTATTGAATGTTATATATATACTGAGCATGTTGGTATTGGGTCCAGGGATGTTAGATCCTCGATAATTTGTATTTAATTTATGCATTGAGTGATGTCTATGAAAATCTTTTACTATACATAGTCATGGATCGATGTTGGATAAATGGAAGTTTAATTAGTGATGTGTATGAGAAAGGCGTTGAAGAGTTTCTATAATTTACTCAACAGGATGGAGCAAGAATAAATGAAAGATATTATTATCTGTGTGTGAATTGTTTGAATGGGAAAAGAGTAGATATTGAGTTGAGGCGAGAGCATGTTCTTTGTGATGGTATCTTGAAGAGCTATAGAATGTGGATTTGGCATGGTGAAGTTCTGAACCTACCATATGTATCTGAGACTCAATGCCAACATTTTAATATACATTTTAAGGATCACATGGAGGACATGATTCATGATATTAGAGAAAATAATTTCTGCTAAGCATATGTGTATGATTCATTGAAAGATGATTCAATAACAAAATTGTATTCCGGTTGTTCAGGTTTCACACATTTGTTAGGATTATTACGATTATCTAATACCAAGGCAAGAAATGGGTGGACCAATAAAAACTTCACTGAATTGCTCGAGTTGTTGCATGAAATACTTTTAGAAGGTAATACATTGTGGACTAATCACTATAAGGCAAAGAAGATATTGTGTCTGATGAGTATGGAGTACTAAAAAATACATGCTTGTTCAATGATTGTATATTGTATAGAAAAGTGTTTGAAGGATTGCATAAATTTCCTAGATATGGATATCACGATACAAAGTAAAACATGATGACGGTGATGAAGATGACATGAAAAAGGGCCCTTCTGCAAAAGTATTGTGATATCTTCCAATCATACCATGATTCAAACATTTTTTTGCCAAATATAAGGATGCAAAGAACTTGACATGACATAACATGCAAATGGAAGAAAATATGATGGGTTGTTACGACATGCTGTTGATACGCCACAATGGAAGAAAATTGATTATTTGTATCTTGAGTTTGGGAATGATCCAAGAAATCTCAGACTTGGTCTTGCAACAAAAGGAATGAATTCATATGATAATTTAAGTAGCAAACATAGTTTATGAACCGTTTTGCTAATTATTTATAATTTTTTGTATTGATTGTGTATGAAGAGAAATATATGATGTTGCCTATGATGATATCAGGACCAAGGCAACCTCGAAATGATATAGATATTGTCAAAAATAACTTTCGGCTGAGTTCAAGAGGAGGGTGAATTGAACTTTGAAAACTTTTCACAAATGATGAGAAGTGTTAAGAATGAATGAAAATTCTTTATTGAAGTATTGAAAAATGAGATTCCGAATTACACAGTCAAAGATCAATATGTTCCAGCACATATTTATCACAACTGGAAATAGCACAAGGCAGTTTACTGAAATCACCAATACAGATATTAAATACAATGTATTCAAAAAAACAATAACAATAGTTAAGAGAAGCGGAAGCAAATTACTGAATTGGAATGTGTTTCAACACAACTTAGAAACAAACAGATGAACAATATTAACAACAAACTTGAATGATTATTGAGAATATTTCATAATAGTTCAACAACAATCAAATGTACAGTGTTGTCAGTAAATTTAGATTAATCAAACAATAATGCAGTTCTGATTAATAGAACAAACAAGATTCAATTATGATTTCAAGAAAACTTGTTTCAATAAACTGAACTAATTAAACAGTGATTATTAAAACTGGAAAACACTTAAACAATATTGAAAATAGATTCAGTCAATTCTACAGTTGATACAATAATTCCAAAGAACACAAAATATCACTAGAACAATAAACAATCAATTATTTGTGCATAATAATAAGAGATCAAGAACAGAAGCAATAAGTGTTCAAGAAGAGAGAAAGAAAGATCAAGAACACAAGATTTTATCCTGGCTCACCCTTCCTCAAGGGCTATGTCCAGTCCTTTACCAACAAACAAAGATTTCCACTAATCAAGATCTCAAAGATCAGTTTACAAAATACACAAACACTTGCAACCCGCAAGCAAACACTGCTCCCAACAGTAAACAACCTACTGAACCGTGCAGTAGCTGTCTAACCAATGCAGAACAATCTGCACTAAACCTATTACAATTACTATCACCCTGTAATATGTAACCCAACACTCATAGTACAAAGAAATGATTAAGAATAGATCGATTATAACAGTGATTCCACTCAACAGATAACAAAACTGATTCAGATCAGAGTAGAAACACTTAGCTCTGGTTATGATCACATTAATGCAGAATCACACACAAAACAAAGCTCCAAGATTGATGTTCTTAATGAAATTCAATTGCCAAGAATGATCACAACTATGCGAGCTTTCTCTCTGAGAAAATTCACAAGTGTTTTCACGTAAAAAAATGACTTAGTTATTTTTGAAAAGCACGTGCCTCTCCTTTATATAGAGAAACTATTTTAAAACTGTTAAAACTTCAATCGATTGAAATAACTGTCAACCAATTGAGTTTCTTTGAGATAGAGACTTCATTAAGTCCAAAATAAAACCCAGTTTGTTAATCTTCTTTCTGAAATGACTTTAATCAAAAACTTTGATCAATTTTAATAACTTTGATTAACATAGGAGCTTGCTTTGAATTATGAAACATGCATCATATGATTATAAACCAAGAGCAAAACTCACACTCACACACAACCTAAGTCTAGGACCTAAAGCTTCATCAAACTTCATGATTCTTCTTGTAGTATCCTTGATCCTTTAGACTTCACTTGTTGATTTCATCAAATGCTCTAGCAACTCTTGGTTCTAATAATCTCCCCCAATTTGTTGAAAGCAAGCATTCGTGTGTTGAGTTGCATCTCTTCAATCCTGAACAAACTGAACTCTAGAACAGTTGATTAATAATTTGTAAATTCAATAGGTTCAGAGAAATACTTAAAATCACACTGATTGAACTGAAACAATTAGTTGTAATCCCTTATCATTCTCAAACTAGTTCAGATCATATTTTTCTACAATCATGTCATTGCTTTCCCATACTCCATTGTCTCGTTTATGATATCAAAGAAAAAAAATGAAACAGTGTTAGAAATAGAACCATGTTAAACATAAAAACATATACATTATATTTCATTTCATATTATATACATCTGGGCAGCAGATTATAATGACTTTGTAGGAACAGCAGGATCTAGAAGAGGGGGTTGAATGGAGCCTGAACTCAATTCACTATAAATATAAACCACCAACCAAGGCAAAATATATAAGCACGGATAAAGCAGTTTTATACTGGTTCACCCTAATCTCTTGGGCTACGTCCAGTTCTCTCTTAAACAATCTATTCAAGAGGTTCAACTATTTAGCAAATAGTTACAATGAGTACACAAACCTCTCTAGGTTACAACGAGTACACAAGCCTCTCTAGGTTATCACGAGTACACAAACCCCTCCAGGTTATACCAGTCCCAATCTCTCCTTGAGATCAAGACCACTCAAGAATTAAAGAAACACTCTTAAAAGAGAGAACAATGAAAGATCACAAGGGTTTACTTCATAATGGTGAAAAATTATACAATGGTTTCACACAACCCAAAACTCTATATGCTCTCAATAGCAAATTCACAATAGACACTCAGTATATTTTCTTCAATGTATTATATGATGTATTTCTCTTTTCGCTTCTTGTTCTTCAATTTGAAATTGCTCATCTATATGTAGCTTTTTAGAAACTAGTCGTTGGGATGCTTGAGCAGAGCAATCTTGACTTTCTAATGTATGGAGCTCAAACTGGAAATATTTCTCTACTTTTCATACTGCATTAAACTTGATTAAGTTTGTATCAAAAATAATTTAAAATAACATAGAGAAATTATATCTAGGATACTCATCAATAATTTGAATGATTTCTATTATGAACAAATTTGAACGTTAAAGAACATCATTATATAAAATCAATTAATCACATCTAAATACTTCATAATAATTTGAATAATTTCCATTATGAACAAATTTGAATGTTAAAGCACAATATGATACAAAATCAATTTAAATGAAATCAATAACATAAAAGTAAATAATAGAAAACTTATCTCTTCATTGATCATTTGTCTGCTGCTTTAATAATAATAATGTTAACTGCGCAATGTATATAAGTCATCAAATATAAATGTATACTTGAGTTTTGTTATCATCAAAACTTTATCAAATGATTTGATCATCTAAAGAGACTTTGGACCGTCAAATGTTTAACAGACTTGATCAGTCAAATTTACATCAACATCAACTGGATAAACAATAGATTACATAAAGCATAATGAAACAAAGATCAACAGAGTAGAACCGGTTAAACCAATAGCAAGCAGCAGTAGCAGAAAAAAAAAACAAACTGAAACCTCATAATAGAAATCACACATCCTATGCAATCTAATGCAACACCACCAATACTAGACCAACAACCAACACACCAGACAGGCCTACTTCTCCCCCTTTGCATTCATCAAAGTGGGATGAAGAACCAAATGCAAGGAATAGCTCCTTCGTCTGGGCTATAGAACATCTGGTCTAATTTGAATTGCACATCCTCAAGGGTGCCTTCAATATTCTAGAACTTTGTTTCGCCGTATTGATGATGGCTTTTTCCTTCTTCATTCATAGTATGTAGCTGTGTCATCATTCGTTCTTCAAAACCAGCAAAGTAGTTTTCATATCCACTAGGTGGAGCATCAGCCATGGGCTCATCATGTCCTTCATTAGCATCAACAACATCATCTTCTTCATCCTCTTCTTCTTCTTTAGCTTCAGCAGGTTGCTCATTAGAGCTATCATAGTCAACCTTACATATCCATTTTTCATCATTCACCTTGATAAGTCTTATCTTGCTGAGTGTTGCTGTTGTGACTTCATTGTGGGTCTTGACCATTTCTACCACCTCTCCATCAGTATCAATCTTGAAATATTCAATGAGATGTGAGATAAGAACAAGATATGGGATCCTAAATTTGACCTTCCTTCTAATCTTGATAATGTACTCCTTAATAACACTGACCTAATTAACTTTAATCTTCCCAAAAAGGCAGTACATCAACATCAAATCCTACTCAGTCAGCACAATATGGTTGAAACCTCTTGGTGTCAGTAACCAAATGACAATGAAGGCCAGGATTCTAGGCGTAACGGCCAGCCCTCCAACTGAGTAACTCCTAGACTCAGTTTGTTGATTTCTCAGGCTTGTTCTATATAATGCATGCTACCACACATGAGACAAACTTAAAAATTCAAATCCAATTTGTGCAGTTAACTCATGCAAGCAGCGCATTGAAAGACAGTTTAGTAAATTTTTTTAGTTTGGATTCTGTAAGTAATAAACCGGCATAGATTTTACTTAGCTTCAGAGTTTGTTGCAGATTTTGACTTGTTGACTTCCAATGAGTCTGTGACAGGTGGTGCTGAGTTGCTTATCACTTTTCATATGCATTCTACATTTGATGCTAGCTTAGCTCGGTCAATGCTTTTTGTCTTGTCTTGGAATCTCCAGTAGAATCTTTGTATTTCCCATATAGTGTACGTCTTGTAACAACTTATTATCCATAGGTCCTTGAGTTTCCCTCATCAGCTTTCTCTCGCCCCAATCAATTAATCAGCAATTAAATCAGATTAGATATTTCGCTTCAATTGCAGTAGGTCTAGAGAAATTTCAGTAAATGGTCTTTATTCATTGATGGCACAAATATTGCATAAAATATAACTAAGAATCAACTATTTATTGGTTGATTGATTTAATTAATATTTTTCAAATCAATAATCCCCAATTCATTTATGAGAAAATTAAACCTTTCTATATTAAGGGGTTTTGTAAACAGATCAACCAATTGACTCTCAGAATTAACAAATTGAATTACGCAATCACCATTGTTTACATCATCTCTAATAACATGATGGCGTATTTCAATATGTTTGGTTCTGGAATGTTGAATAGGATTCTTTGTTAAATTTATTTCACTTGTATTATCACATAACAAAGGAATTTGTGAAAGATTAAGACCAAAATTACTCAGTTGTTGCTTGATCCATAAACTTTGTGCACAACAGCTCCCAGTTGTAATATATTCTGCCTCTACAGTGGATAGAGCTACACAAGCTTGCTTCTTACTATGGCAAGAGATCAAACTGGACCTTAGAAGATGGCATGTTCCACTTGTGCCTTTTCTACCAATTTTTCACGCTGCAAAATCTAAGTCAGAATAACCAATTAAATTTAAAGATACCTCACTTAGATACCATAGTCTGACATCAATTGTCCCTTTGAGATATTTCAATATCCTATTTGCTGCCATGTAATGTGATTCTTTAGGCTTTGCTTGAAATCTTGCACACAAACATACACTGAATATAATATTTGGTCTACTTGCAGTTAGATACAAGAGTGAACCTATGAGACCTCTTTATCTGGTTTGATCAGAACTTGTTCCTTTCTCATCAGTATTCGAATAACATCCAGTGGCAATTGGAGTAGACGCTCCCTTACAATTCTCCATATCAAATTTCTTCAACAGTTCTCGACAATATTTGGATTGACTAAGAAATGTGCCATGCTGAAACTATTTTATTTGTAAACCAAGGAAGTAATTGAGTTCTCCCATCATGGACATCTCAAATTCTCCTTGCATTGCTTTAACAAACTGCTCACACAAAATTTAATTAGTTGAACCAAATATGATGTCATCTACATATACTTGAACAAGTATAATATCATCACATGTCCTCTTAATGAATAATGTCTTATCTGTTTTTCCTCTTTCATAGCCTTGTGAAAGAAGGAAATTACTTAACCTCTCATACCACTGTCGAGGTACCTATTTCAAGCCATATAAAGCTTTCTTCAGTTTGAAGACATGATCTGGATGCTTGTAGTCTTGAAATCCAGGGGTTGACTCACATAGACTTCTTCATCAATATATCCATTGAGAAAGGAACTTTTGACATCCATTTGATGTAGTTTTTCAAATCCATTCGTGCAAGCATATGCTAATAAAAGTCTTACTGCTTCTATTCTAGCCACTGGTGCATAAGTCTCTCCAAAATCTATTCATTCCTCTTGGTTGTAACCCTTTGCAACTAGTCTTGCTTTATTTCTCACAATGGTTCCCTGTTCACCGAGTTTATTCTTGAAGACCCACTTAGTTCCAATTACATTCTTCTGTTCAGTTATGAGAACAGGTGTCCAAACTTCATTTTTAGTAAACTGATTTAGTTCTTCATGCATTGCATTGATCCAATTGTTGTCCCCAAGTGCATCAGCTATAGTTTTGGGCTTCACTTGTGATACAAATGCCATATGTTCACAAAAATGATTCAAGGATCTTCTAGTTGATACTCCTTTCTGAACTTGACCAATTATATTGTCCATTGACAAATTTCTGAGAACTCTCCATTCTGTTGGTAGTCCAGAACTAATTGTATTTCCAACAGCTCTTGAACTCTCCCCCATGATCTGACTTAATGGAAGATATGCCACAATTCTTCTCATTTTGAACAACTTCGGAAAATCTCTTAAAAGCATGATAGGTTTCATCTTTGGTAGCAATGAATAATGTCCATGTAAATCGAGAATAATCATCTACTATGACGAGACCATAGTAATTACCTCTTAGGCTCATAGTTCTTGAGGGACCGAATAATTCATATGAAACAGCTCAAGAGGTGTAGATGTTAAAACCACATTCAAAGGTTTAAAAGAGCTTTTAGTTTGTTTACCCTTTTGGCATGTTTCACACAATTTGTCCCTTTCAAACTTGAGCTTAGGCAGTCCAACTACTAGCTCTTTTGATGCAAGTCTACTGAGATGATGCATGTGAATATGAGCTAATCTCCTATGCCATAACCAAGACTCATCATTCCTAGTAAGCAAATAATTCATACAAGAAGTACTACATGAAACATTTAGCATGTAAACATTGTTTACCCTTTTTACCTACTAGCACTGTTTCACTTGTTCTGAATCTGATATGAGGTAAAGGTTTGGATGAAATGTGATCTTGTACCCTTTTGTCACACAATTGGCTTATGCTCAGTAAATTGTGCTTCAATCCATCCACTAGGAGTACATCTTTAATGACACTTCATCGTCTCCTCCAATGTCACCAACTCTAAGTATTTTCCCTCGGTTATTGTCTCCATAAGTGACAAATCCAACAGGTTTCCATTTCAGATTAATCAACTGAGAAGCGTCTCTAGTCTCCAGTCATATGTTTGGAGCATCCAAGTACCACAGTAGCTTATTAAATGCCAAACAGACCTGCAAAACAAATTAAGTTTGAGGCATTGGTACTCTGTTAAACTTGGGTCCACATGTGTTAGTGATGCATTTAGGCACCCACCTAACTAGCCCCTTTTACACATCAAATTTTCTAATTTTATAGTTCCTCACATAATGGCTTTTTCTCATACAATAGAAGCAAGTCATGGGAGATGAAAACTGTTGCTCATTTGTTTTAACGAAGTTGTTGTATTTTCTTTGTTTCCCTTGAAAACCAATTTGATATCCAATGCCAGCTTTTTCAAAAACACAGTTTTGAGAACCCAAAATGGCATTTAGGTTTGCAGTACCCATAAAAAGCTTGGAAGCAGTAGTAATTGAGTAATTAACTTTCCTCTGTAGAGCTTCACAGTTTTCAAAATTAATTGGCTGACTAGAGTCAAAATTACTAGAAGCTTTGTAAATGATTTCTAGATGATCAAAATCAGTTTTTAGTTTCAAAACTTCATCTACCAGCTCTTTAACTCTATCTTCCAGCCAATTATTCAGTCCTTTCAATCTATTGTTGGATAAGGCTAATCTGTTGGCTTCTTCATGTGTTTCATGGAAAGCATGAAGAAGTGAACTGTAGTTTGCACTATTAAAAGAAGTGTTAGAGTTCTCACTACTAACCTCTGAGTTTTCCCCAGCCATTAGACACAGATTGGCTTCAACATCTTCATGTGAGGAGCTGCGGGAAGTGGAAGCATTGTCTTCCCAAGCAACGTATGTTTTTCTGCCTTTTTCAGTTTTGTGAGCCTTTTTCTCATTAGTCTATTCCTTGTTGACAAGGCTCAAGCAATCTACCTTCATGTGACCCTGTTTACCACATCCAAAATAGGTAAATTTAGTTGAATTAGAATAAGATTTTTTTATTATACCTTTTACTTTGTTGATTCTTCATCTTGTCCTTCATCTTGATAAATTTCTGAAATCTCTTTGTCAATAAATTGAGATTTTCAGTATCATTGTACTCATTTGAACTCTCTTCACTAGACTCAATATCTGCAGCCTTTGTTTTGAGTGCAAGGCTTTTGGACTTCTTCTCAACAGTTTCCATTTTTTTTAACCTTGTCATCTCAAGTTTATGTTCTCTCAACTTGCCAAACAATGCTACTACAGTGAGAGTTGTTAAGTCTCTTGTCTCAGATATTGCAGTCACCTTGGGCTGCCAACTCCTATCTAGACACTTGAGAATCTTGATGTTCAGCTCTTCTTTATCAAACTATTTTCCTAATCCAATTAAGTGATTGACAATATGAGTGAACCGTTTTCGAACATCTGCAATCGATTCTCCTTGCTGCATTCTAAACAACTCATACTCCTGGATGAGTGCATGTTTTCTAGCTCGCTTTACATCATTTGTCCCTTCATGTGTGACCTCTAATATGTCCCACATCTCTTTTGCAAAACTACACTGGGATACCCTGAAGAATTCATCAAGGTTCAAAGCAGATGTAATTATGTTCTTTACAACACAATCATACTGAACTCTTTTATTTTCAGCTTCAGACAATTCATCATATCATTTCACAATAGACATAGGAATATAAGGACCATTTACTATGGCATTCCAAATACCACGATCAATAGATTCAATAAAGATTTTCATCCTCACTTTCCAAAACTAGTAGTTCACCCTAGAAAACATAGGTGGCCTGTGCATAGAGGCTCCCTCAGCGAAAGGCAGTTTGTTCTCAGCCATGGATCGGAAAACTTGACTAGGATCAAGTCCTAACTCTAGAGTTCTAGAGGGGGTGAATTAAACTTTGAAAACTTTTCACAAATGATGAGAAGTGTTAAGAATGAAATAAAATTCTTTATTGAAGTACTGAAAAATGAGATTCAGAATTACACAGTCAAAGATCAATATGTTCCAACACAAATTTATCACAACTGGAAATAACATAAGGCAGTTTACTAAAATCACCAACACAGATATCAAATACAATGTATTCAAACAAACATTAACAATAGTTAATCAAACAATATCAAAAATAAAAATAGAAGCAAATTACTGAATTGGAATGTGTTTCAGCACAACTCATAAACAAACAAATAATAATATTAACAGTAAACTTTAATGATATTAAGAATATTTCAGAATAGTTCAACAACAATCAAATGTATAGTGTTGTCAGTAAATTTAGAATAATCAAACAATAATGCAACTCTGATTAATAGAAGAAACAAGATCCAATTATGATTTCAAGAAAACTTGTTTTAAGAAACTGAATTAATTAAACAGTGATTATTAAAACTGGAAAACACTTAAACAATATTGAAAATAGATTCATTCAATTCTACAGTTGATATAATAATTCTAGAGAACACAAAATATCACCAGAACAATGAACAATCAATTATTTGCGAATAACAGTAAGAGATCAAGAACAGAAGCGATAAGTGTTTAAGAAGAGAGAAAGAAAGATCAAAAACACAAGATTTTATCCTAGTTCACCCTTCCTCAAGGGCTACGTCCAGTCATTTGCCAACAACCAAAGATTTCCCCTAATCAAGATCTCAAAGATCAGTTTACAACATACACAAACACTTGCAACCCGCAAGCAAATACTGCTCCCAGCAACAAACAACCTATTGAATTGTACAGTAGCTGTCTAATCAATGCAGAACACTCTACACTAAACCTGTTACAATTACAATCACCCCATAATATGTAACCCAACACTCACAGTACAAAGAAATGATCAAGAATACATCGATTACAACAGTGATTCCACTCATCAGAGTAGAAACACTTAGCTTTGGTTTTGATCACAGTAATGCAGAATCACGCACAAAACAAAGCTCCAAGATTGATGTTCTTGATGAAATTCAATTGCAAAGAATGATCACAAGTATGTACGCTTTCTCTCTCAGAAAATTCATAAGTGTTCACATAAAAAAATGACTTAGTTGTTTTTGAAAAGCACGTGCCTCTCCTTTATATATAGAAACTATTTTAAAACTGTTAAAACTTTAATCGATTAAAATAAATGTTCAACCAATTGGGTTTCTCTGAGACATAAACTTCATTAAGTCAAGAATAAAACCTAGTTTGTTAATCTTCTTTCTGAAATGACTTTAATAAAAAAAAACTTTGATCAATTTGATTAACTTTGATTAACATTGGAGCTTGCTTTTAATTATGAAACATGCATCATATGATTATAAACCAAGAGCAAAACTCACACTCACACACAACCTAAGTCTAGGACCAAAAGCTTCATCAAACTTCATGACTCTTCTTATAGTATCCTTGATCCTCTAGACTTCATCACTTGTTGATTTCATCAAATCCTCTAACAACTCTTGGTGCTAACATATGTTTTTCTAAGTCCTTTGATAGAAGACTTGATGTTGTTATGGGATGAAGTCATTGAGGTTTTTGATGCATATGAAAAGGTTAATTTTAATTTGCGAGCATTGTTATTTGCATGATTATTAATTTTCCAGCATATGGAAATTTGAGTGGTTATAATGTTAAAGGACACCATGCTTACTCGATATGTGAAGAGAACAGAAGTTACCATAAACTAAAACATGGGAGAAGGACATCTTACATTGGGCATCGAAGGTTTTTGATATGTAATCACCCTTATCATAAGTTAAACAAAGCTTTAATGGTTGTCCTGAAGACAGAACTACACCTCCACCTTTAATGGTAAAAGCTGCATATTGTTGGTCGAAGGATGTTATTGTGATTGCTCATCTATCATGACTAGTCACCACAATTGTTGTTCCTATATTATTTATTGTTCACTGAAATGATTATTTCTACATTATTTATAATTTTACTTATGATCTAGTCACTACAATTGTTGTTCCCATATTACTCACTATTTTCTGAAATGGTTATTTCTATATTATTTATAATTTTATTCATGGTGATCTATTTAGTGTGATTGTTATTCCTATATTATTTTCAAAATTGCTTATGATGATTTTATTGAAAAAGAAATTTCAATGTTCCAAAACTTACATTTATATTTATCATTTATCACTTTAATTTAAAAAAAATATATATAATTTCTTTAAAATGTATGTATATCTCACTTTGTTGTTATTTCTTTTGTTTATCTTGATTCTCTAATTTAAGACAACAACAGACGCTTCTAACTTTCCCCACTCATTTACTGTGGACATTTCAGCGCACTTCTCTGGTCACGAATGGAGTACCAAAGTAGTAGAAAATTCAAAATCCTTTAGGGGAATTGCCCACTCAACTCTAACTTTTTTCCAGAGTCCTGATATCCCCTTAGTTTTGATGGACTAGTTGTGTCACCTTTTTCTTGCCGTCCACAGCCCACATCAATCCTTTAAAAAATCTTTGTCCTACCATATTGCAATATATGAAGTTTGTATAAAAGAGTTCAATGTATAATTATCTAGAAAATATCTATAGTTTAATGCAATTTCATTTTATTGTAATATAAACATTTTGTAAAAATTTAACTTAATATAGTGTAAAATTTTGGTTTACTTCTGAAGGCATAGAGAAATTAAATTTATTGTTTCCTTCTTTAATTCTAATTGAAATTATTATAGTGGCAGAAGTTCATTAATCATATTTTTACGCAAACAATTAACCTAAGATATATAAATTTTAAATCTATAAAATATATTTGTTGTTAAACCCAATCTTAAGTTCTCAAAATCACTTTTAAAAATAAAAACATGTAATATTCTAAAATTTGTAAATATGATATTATTATTTGTATTATATATAAATTTTTTTAAAATAAAATATAAATTGACAATTCAGTCATTCGGCCATATGGCTTTTCGCCTCTCGACCATTCAACCTTTTATAGTCTTAGCCTCTGAATACTCGAATTCTTTTTACATATTTGGCTCTTCAGTCACTCGACACTCGGCCTATCGGCTTTTCAGTATTTCAACTTTTGGTCACTTGGCCTCTTGATTTCCTAACTCTTGGCCTCCTAACCAATCATCTCAACACATTCGATAAAAAAAAGGATATACGTATATGTTATATTATATTATATATATATATATATATATATATATATATATATATGGTGCTCATAATTTATTACATATATATAATACAAAATTAAAATTTTCATGTCTTAGCTATTAAACATTTTCTCCACTAGTCAGGTTTTATGCATTCCTTTTTCTTTCGCTGTATTTTAAATTAAGTTTGAGAGCACACAGGGGGAGACACTACGTCTGTTGTGGCTCCCAACCAATGTAGTATCTACCCTATCACATCGGTTGTTACTCGCATCTGATGTAATATCTACCCTATTACATAAGTTATGTGTAACAATTTATGTAATATCGACTATAAGTAACAACCGATGCAATATCTCTATTTAAAAAAATTCAGAATTTTTTGATAAGAAAACACTACAAAAAGTTTCAAATTTTTTTTGACAAATACAAATGTGTGAAATAGAAAAAAAATAGGTCAAAAATAGTAAAATAATAAAAAAAATAGTAAACGATGAAATTTTGAAAAATTTTTAGATTTTGAATCCCTTTCGGATAATGTCCACGAACTTCGTTAGTCCATTTCAAACAACTTTCTTTTTTGGAGTGTCTCAATCTAAGCTCCCTATCAAAAGTTATTGGGCATTTTAAATTTTTTTGTCCAAAATTTTTGACAACTCTATACAATGTAACAACTCTATGACGAAATATACACTAAAAAAAGTTGTTGGTAAAATATTTGAGTCAAAAACAAATTTCTAACTATTTTTAATGAATTTTACAAAAGAATAACATGTTACAAAGAGAAGAGGTGACGATAAAGGGTTAAAGGTAAACCAAATATTCATGCCCATGCATAAAGGAAAATCACTACTATAACATTCTCAATGACCTGCAACGTCAATGTAAAAACAAGTTAAGCAAATAAATCACACACATACATCCAATATTTTAGAAAACAAAGCAAAGTAAATAAGAGGCTACCAACAAAGGAGCATGCGAGCACTAGAGAAATCAAGTGGCATGAGAGAAAGATGAATACGTCAAGCGATGCGAAAGAAAGACAAATAGCAAGAGTAGTGAAAATGCTAGGTTCAAACAAGAGATATTACATTGGTTACTCGAATAACTGATGTAATATCTATCATATTACATTGGTTATTGGAGTAATCGATGTAATATCAATCTCAATTTTATCCATTTTTACTATGTGGCCCACAACCGATGTAATAGGTACAACACTAAACCAAATTTTAAATTTTTATGTTTTCACTCTTTTCTACATTAGTTAGCCATAACAACCGATGTAGAATGTGGTATATTACATCAAGTCTCCAACAACCGATGTAATATCTCTTCACATAATTTCAAAAGTGTCACCATGTTTTTGTTTTACATCTATTTTGTTTTAATCGACATCTAATCCAATCAGAGTATGTGTTTTTTCTACTAGTGAAAATATAATTCTTCGTTTCATTTTATTAATTAATTTGGGACTTCACAGTTGTAGTGTGTAGGGTAGAGTTAACTGATGTTAATGTCATTCAAAGATTTTGTTTTTATAGGGCCACATAGTTGGTGTGAGTAAGATGAAGCTTTTGGTTCACTCTCCATGCTTGATTCTTTGGAAATGGTAGTTTTGTTTCCTTTCCTTATTGAAAGGTCTCACAAATTTTAGAATCGTTTAGATTCATCAGAAATTTTAGGTAAATCTTCCACCAAATCCTTTTCATTCATCTTTACAATGTTTCTCCGATTGTAGCCGCCAAGTCTTTTAGCCCACAATTTGTAACCATTTGTGGAGCACTTGAATAAATCCATTCAGTTGCTTTCTCCCAATCAAGTGTGAAAATTTTGTTGTTCATTTTAGCACAAAATAATTCCACACCAAAAGAATAAGAATAAAAAATGATGCACTTACGATCTTTGAAAAATAGTGAATAACCTTTCTCAAGCATCTGTCCAACACTCAACAGATTTTGGCTGATATTAAGAATATTTGAAACATCAAGAATAACAACTTTGGTACCTGAGGTTACTGATACAACGGCAAAACCTTTGCCATTGACATCCAAGAACTCATCATTTCATACGTCTACCCTGAAGCTGTGTGTGACATCATGGCTTTTGAACATGTCGGCATCTTTGCACAAGTTGTGTGTCCAAACTAGCCAACTATTAGAAGAGTCATTTGTTGAGAAGCAAGAGATTTCAAAGAGTTGATCCTCTTGTGCATCAGCAGCTTCAGCCCATTGTGTTTGCTTGGAGGCTTTGTTTTTAAATTTGCAAACTTTAGATATATGTCACAATTGTTTGCAATGTCACACACAGTGTCAGGCCTCCACCAACAATACTTATCCATGTGTGTTGTCTTTTTGCAGTGTAAGATGGGAATGACTTATTGTCACCATCATTATTAGGCTTATTCTTCTGGCTAGATTGTTGTTTTCCTTTATCGGAATTTTGCCTTTTCACATAAAAGCTTCCTCAGTAACCTTTTCCTACATCATAGATCTTTCTTTGTTCTTGTGCTTTGAGAACACTCATCAACTCTCCCAAATAGACAGTGTTTAAATCCATGGATTTTTCAGGAGATGAGATTTTGAATTCAAACCTCTCAGGAAGAATAACAAGAATTTTCTCCATAATCCTTTTAGCTGGAAAATCATCACCAAGCAGTCTAATGTTATTAATAATTAAGGAGATCCGATCGACATACTTCCCAGATTCAGATTCTCTTCTCAAATACAACACCTGCAGTTCATGTGTTCTATCACTTCCTTCATACTCTTCTTTCAATGTGTACCATGTCTCTTTTTTTGTTTTATAGGCCATAATTCTGTAGAACATACAATCTACCATAGAGCTTTATATCAGTGACTTGGCCTTGGGTTGCTTTGTCTTTTTTTCATTGTGGGATATGATATGAGCTATGGTAGGATTGGTTGGTAATGGAGTTATTGGTTTGTCTTCAACCACAGTTTTCCAAAAATCATAAAAGCTTCTAAAAAACCTTACAACTTTACTAACCAAATGTGATAATTTTTCACCAATAAAGATGAAAAGATGATTTAAAGGAACATTGACAGATGCCATGAGTTTTATAATTTAAAAAAAAAAAAGATTCCTTAAGATCAACTATGGCTCTTCATACTATTGTTAGAAGAGAGTGTTGTGAAAAAAATATTCACTTCTTTATTCAACGAAACTTCTGTTTTTTATACATAAAAAAAATAACAAACTCCTAATTAATAGTCACTCTCATAATGGTTTAAACTGATAGAAAAAAAATAAAAACCAACTAAATCACTATAAGCATAAATAACAACCCGCAACAACTTAGGAACTAAATATTGATTTTGTACTGAAAAAATAGTAAATAATGTAGTTAAAATATCACTAATTAAAAAGAGTGTGAAACAATGAATTTGCAATGAAGTAAAAGATAGAAAAATGAAATGTACATGAATATAAATTGCTTCAACTGTAAAATTGTAAAACCTTGATGGCAAGAAAAATGAACGAGAGTGAATGAATGTACAAATCTATAAGGGCAAGAAAATTAAGAGTGCAGAAATATAAATAACAAAAGAAATGTTATAAAAATGTAAATTGCAATGAAAGTAAAATTACAATAAATGTAAATTGTTGAAAAATGTAAATGGCTGAAACTTAAAGAGAATTCAGTAAACAAAACATTGAAAGAGGACATGAACTCTAAACCACGGAATGTAAATGGTATAAAACTATAAAACAAAGATTGGAAAATGGAACCGAGAAAACAGAAAATTATTCTTCATGAACGATGATCATTTTCTATTCATTCTTACATGCAAAAGAAAATCATTCTTTAATTGTGAAGAATGCATGACTAATTGACTATATATTCAAAGTTCTCAAACTATCACAATGTGAATGTGAATGCAATATAATATAATATAATATAATATATATATATATATATATATATATATATATATATATATATATAAAAGCATATAGAACATATTAAAATGAATATATGTTTTATACATAAAAATGTTACTCATGGGACAAGTTTGCATCCTTCAAGATCTCTCTTTTTTCTTGTCAAATTGTTGACATTTTCACTAAAGAAGTTCCGACTATGATCTATGATGATTTTTCAACTAGTCTCACAAAGACCTCCTGTTTTTTGACCTGGAAGGTGTGGTAGAATATATAAATATTCTTGTAAAAAAATTTATTGTTTTCAATCTTTTGTCTTATGCTAGTTAATATCCTTAGCTAGTTAGCCTTTTGTCCTTGAATTATGTTGATACTCATATCTAATTGACTCTTTCATGAAATAAAATCACGTGGAACAATTTTCTTCCACCAACACAACTAGTTATTGTAGATTGTTGTAGAATGAATTTACACAGAGAAAAAGAACATCTGTACTTTCTGTATCAAGTTGGTTAGAAAGGAAGGCTCCAGAAAGTTCTATATAGATTGGATCCAAATGACTGCTCTTATGTCTAAAGCTAGTTCTTGATCTTCCAGTTATGGGATGTGCGAGGTCCGCTTGCAATGCCTTCATAGTAGTGTGAATCAAGTTTTCCTTTATTCCAAGCTTTGACAAAATCGGTAAACAACTCACGTGATGACTCGGACAAAAGATCAGAGAAAAACACATTTTTCTCTTCCTTTAACCAGGCGGCGAACTCATTGTTCTTTGCAAAATAGTCATCCTTTGACAATTGTAGGAATTCCTACATCCAAAGTAGCCAAGATGAACCGTAAATACCGATTGATTACAATGGAATGCCATGACATATGTTGAATGGAGTGGTCAATCTTATAAGTTTTCAATTATTTGATAATTATACAGCTCAATTAAATAAAAGTCATAAAATATGAAAAACAAACACTGTTGGACTGTTAGACGTTGCAGCATTAACCATTTTTTTTTCTACATTTGTTTTTCTGTCTAACAAAGTAAAAGCTTTCCTTGAACAACATAACAATAAATTTTTGTAGAAAAAACAATGCTGTAAAATGTGAGGGAATAAAATTTAATAGAAACAACTGTTGAACAGAAAAGCATAAAAGCATGAATGCAGAAAACAAAGGGTCTGGTCCAGATACAGCTTAATAGCAACACATGATTATTTTGCATGTAGCACAATTAATAATATTGGCAATACAACTCACCATATGGCCATCACCTTTTCTATAATTGCTTCTGTGCTTATCTTTCGACTTCCCTGAAATAACAGCAAATTGTAGATTTATTTTGCCATGAAAAAGAATCCCATTTGAAAAAGAGTAAATTAACCAGAACTCTAGTCCAGAAAACAACAAACAACAAACAAAGTTAATGCTATTTATCATAATATTAAGCAATAATGACTGGAAAAATCATAATAGAGAGGAAGAGTATGAACATGTTCACTTCACTCGTGTTAAAAAATAAATAAAAAATAGGCATTGAACTATTTAGAAACAAAATCTTTCTAATTAAAAATTTCTAGTTTTCTCGCCATTCACCAAGGGAGCAATTGTTTTGTAGAAAATTTTCACGCTGTGAGAAACAAATTCTTGCCAAAATTTGTTTTTCTTAAAAATTGAAGCATTTTTCAGGAAAAAGTGAAGAACCATACACATACAACAATAAGTAGAGCCACTGATCCCAATGGTTCGTGAGTTGTTTGTCTCAAAAGTCATTTGGCAACTTCAACTCAAACACATACAATATTAAACCGTACAGAAAATGGCAGGAAGAAGGATCTTGGGTAGGCTTAGAAATAATAAGGAATCCGGAAGAAGTAAGGGAGAGATAATACGAAAAAGAGGAATGAAAGTAAAAGGAGAATCAACAAACAATTTCGATCATAAATTCAGTTTTGCAAACTATTTCCCAAAGAGCAATGGTCAATAAATCAAGAATCTTCCCTTTCACTAACATCTCATACTAGTCAACCATCAAGTGATCAGTGAAATGGCTGAACAAGAAGATAGAACTAGTAAATCTTCCAAGAAGAATATTGGGAGATTATGTTGTACACCAAGGATCAAGGCACTTTTCCATATTTTGTTATTCCACCACAACCAAGAGCGGTGGAGATTAAACCTACTTTCCTAAATTTGGTTTCAGCTCATTTACTTTCAGGAAAGGATCATGAAGATCCTTATGTTCACTTGGATACTTTCTATTAAATGTGTGGAACCATGGGATTTGATGTCGGATAAGAGGCGGCTGCTTACATGAAGCTGTCTCCTTACTCATCGGTGAAGCTAAGGAACAGATAAAATCTCACCCAAACCAAAGTTTCACTAGTTGGACAGATGTTGAGAGCAAATTCTTGACCAGATTTTTTTTCTCCAACCAGGAATGTGAGTGCAAAATTTGAAATTGCAAATTTTAGGAAAGATCAAGATGAACCTTTCTATGAAGCATGGGAGAGATTACTTAGGAAATGTCCTAATCATGGTTTTGAGGATATAGACCAGCTGAATATCTTCTGCAACAGTTTGAGACTAGAAACAAAAATGCTTCTAGATGCTATAGGTGGAGGAACTACGATTGATGCAGGAGGTCCCAAGAGAGGTCCTACCACCAAGGCAATGGCTAGACAGATTCGCACTGAGATAGAGACAGGACCTCAGAGCAAGTCTATTTTATTAAGTTGGTCATTTGCTTGTAAATAATTTTTACACAAGCTTGGTTTATAGTAAAGATATGCTGCACAATATTCAGCACTTTGCCTCAAGCTCTTCTTGTTAGCTTCTCTCCACGCTTAGCAAGGCTCTTGCACTTGGTAGTGGGTCTAACCTCTACCATCACTTGTTCCACCTAGCCCTTCAATCCATTGCTTCCGTAAAGTACTTCCAATCATCACATCCTCCATCTTATTCAATGCATTTGAAGGAGAAGATCATCCACAAATCATCACTCTTCTTCCAAGCATCAAGGAGGAACTTCATCAACGATGCCACTAGATGTAGTGCAAGCCACAACAATTATCAGTGCTTAAGCTCCACAACAAAAAAAGTCCAAAGAAATGGTGTTTTAGACCTATACACCGCAGATGCAATTCTTGCACAGAACAATATCTTGACACAACAAATTGAGGTCCTTACCTAGCAAATGGCAAAATTGCCGCAACAACTGCATGTTGTGAGCTCAATTCTCTACAACAACCACCCTTGAGGTGTGCTTTCTATGGACACGAGCATTTAAATCGATATTGTAATTACCCTTGATGCAATTAAGATGAGGAGGTGAACTATATGAACAATAAGGCAAGGTAACCTTTCTAATCCTAATAATAATTCTTGTACTAACAATTTTTCACCAGGATGGAGAAGTAATCAAAGACAGGGCTATGGCTAAAAGCAGAAGGTGGGACCATTAAACAGACCTCCATATCAATAGCAAAACTATCCTCCAATGCAAGAAAGACATGCCAAATTGGAGGACACACTTGATAAATTTATGCAAACCACTGAATCCTCAATCAAGAATTTGGAAACTCAAGTGGACAACTGGCAAAGTAGTTGTCTGAACATAAGAATGGTCATTCAGCCTATACTACAGTCAACCCCAAAGAGCAATGCAAAGTAATTACCACAACAAGTGCTACAATCTTGGGAGTAGGGATTAGAGACCACTTAAGGGACGAAAATGTTTGAGTTCAACAAGGCGAGATGAATGAAAAGAAGAGGAAAAAAGAAAAAGAATGGAGTGAAAAGAAGAAAGAAATGAGACCAACAATAAATTAAAGAAGAAAATAATAGTAAAAGAAAATGAGAAAAAAAATAAGTGAGACAAGGAAATTTCCAAAAGGAGAAATGGTGAAACTAGCAGCATGGTGTATTGCTATCATTCAGAGATCTTCACCTGAGAAATCCAAAAACCGTGGTAGTTTCACTATACCAATCACTATAGGCTAGCTTCGTATTGGAAAGCCTTATTAGATCTAGGAGCTAGGATAAATCTCATGTCTCTATCTATCCTTAAAACCATAGGAGATTTAGAAGTCACGTCTCCAAGGATGACATTACAGTTGGTTCATAAATCAGTGAGACATTTCTGTGGTGTAGTAGAAGATATCTTTCAAAAAGTAGACAGATCTATGTTTCCTATAGATTTTGTGGTGATGAATATGGGATAGGATACAAAGGTTCCCTTGATATTGGGAAGGTCCTTCATGAAAACAAGGGTTATGATTGATATTGATGATGGAATACTTAAGGTAAGTGCTCAAAATGATGAGACCACTTTTAATGTCTTTCAATCTTTGCAACCTTCAAATAAAGGAAGTGTTTAAAACCATATGCATCAAATGAAGCCTCTTCTAAAACTAAAAAGCAATTACAGACAATGTTTAGAAAAGGATATGACCAGCTTTGTTCTACAAAAAGATTGAAGTGTCCTTACGACATGAATGTAAGGAAAACAAAGATAAGGCAATTTCATCATACATAGAGGAGGAAGTTAAGATTCCTTATGACAAGAGGAAAGATGGTCTTAAGCCTGGCCAACCAATTGTGGTTACGAACCCCAAGATGAAGCTTCTTCCTAAAAGGTTTAGCTCCAAATTGTCAAACCTTTGGATTGTCAACAAAACCAATGATGATGGAACTGTAAAAATCGAAAATCCATACTCAAGAAAGACTAAGATTGTAGTCAAACAGATGCTAAAACGAAGAACCATCCAATAAAGAGTCAAGTAGCAAAACAACAAGATAATGGCATTAAACAATCGCTTGTTTGGAAGCAACCCAACCAAATTTTGATTTTTGTGTAGGTATTTTGAAGTTGAATAGCAAGGGAAAAGCATTTTATTTCCATTTGCTCAACACCTGAAACTGGTGTTCAGTGAATCAAAGACTGAACGAGACCTTGTTGAGCAAAGCTAGGCACTTGAATATGGAGCAAAGCCAAGTTATGCAAATAGATAAAGAAATTTTTTCTAACTTGTACTTTAAGTGTTTTCAATTAGGTTTTTCAAGATCCTAATGCAAATAATCTTCTTTCAGTTTAAAGATCCTTCTAAGAATCTATGAGGTATGCACTATGATCTTATCAACATATCTGTATGGTGCAATCTCTACTCTCTTGACTTAAACGAGTGCTCTTCATGTGAGCAGCCTATTTAGCATTCCATATTCTGTCCTCTATGTATCTACCCATCTTTTATTTCTTCTTAATAAATTTCCTTTTTATAAGCTTGTTGAAAAGTGTAGTCGTTAAATGATAATTTATAGTCGTTAGACAATTGTTAGACGAGCTTTACCATGATTGTTGCATTTAGTGTTATCTCCATCTTTGTTCCCTTTTCTTCACAACGTTCTTGATGACAAACAACGCTTATCTCCCTAGGTAGGGTAGCCTTTTGTAGATGTGCCTCCGGTAAAAGGTAAATAGTAGTCAAAATTGAAAACCTCCTTATATCAGGAAGTTGATGAAAAAAGCAGTTTTAGCTCACATCTCGAGATATCTTTAATATTTGAATTCAAAAAGATTTATTTGATAGAGGACATTACTTGCACACATAGCATAAATACATAGATATTTAAGTATGAGGTTTGTTTAGTCCATATGTATTGTCTGATGTGTGTTTCATATGTTTTATGTTCACCTTATCAGACTAAGAGAAAAAAATACATAGTATTGTATTGTCTTTCAGACGAAACACTTACGTCTTACATGAACTATTGCTTTCATCATCTTACAGATGAAGTGTGGTCATGTTTCATACTTAGCTATTTTTAAACACTAATTAAAACCTTGGGGTGTTGGACTTTTGCCTTAACAAAACTCTAAATAAAATGATTCTTGAACTGAGATGTAGGCTTTGGAACTCAATGAATCCATTTCTAGACATAAAATTGTCAAATAAAATTTACATAGAAACAAAACTAAACACAACCTTTCAAAAATAAAATAGATTTTTCCTTTTACTCCTCTCTTGTTGCACTTGTAGTCGTGAGATAGAGAGAAGAATGAGATAGAAATAAATAAAGAAATTTAGAACAATCCATGGTTAATCAAGTCATGTCACAAATAGTGAAAGATGGGTGAGAAAATCTTCTCCCTCTAAGTTGTTCATTTCGGCTGAAAATTTGAGCGGGCAAGTGGGCTTGACTCATTTCTTTCTCCAAATTGGTGCACAACAAGGCTAAGACCTAAGGTGTTGGTGATATAAATTGTAACTTATTTCTACTAATTACGTCCAAATCAAGGTAATTAGGGATACTTTTGAGACCAATATATACATACATATATATGTATATATATATATACATACATATATATATATATATATATATAT
>Ga0209489_102265_pt1 | contig 39263 bp, 18 predicted proteins | sample SiratrowhiteBW_FD_187527 | JGI IMG/M metagenome (GOLD analysis project Ga0209489, IMG submission 187527) | Root nodule microbial communities of legume samples collected from California, USA - Siratro white BW (SPAdes) (version 2) | ecosystem: Host-associated > Plants > Roots > Nodule | place...
TTTTTAACACACATATATATATATATATATATATATATATATATATATATATATATATATATTATGCTTTATTTATTTTTTATTTTCATTCACTCTTTGTTTCTGATTACCTATACACGTTTATGATATTTTGTACTTTTTATTAAGTTTATAAAATTGTCAAATCATGTCAATCTGACCCATGCAATTATCAGCGCCATTCTCGGCGTTAATCTCATTTATGAACAAGTTAAATTAAATTTCTTGATCCACATTTTTTCGACCATGAGATTCAAGAACTTCCCAAATTCTGTGCCCTGTGGCGTCCATATAGTATTATTTTGATTCAATGTTTAGTTGCCATCATATTTCAGTTTTTTTATATTATATTAATTTTACTTTATACAATTTAGAAGATTCATTTAACATTTCCAAAATTTATAATCCATAAAATAAGATGAAAAATATATAGATTTTATGATTTTTTTTTAAATTATAAAGAAATAGTTCATATTTAATTGACTCCAGCAAAAGTCATTTTTAAAATCTTATATTTGGAGAATTAAAATCATTTTACGAAATAAATATAAATAAATGGGATTAAAATATTTGTATCAATACAAAGTATTGAACTATCATTGTGAGGAGATAGCAAATGAAAGGCTTAACACTGTTCAAAGGGTATTTTTCATTGAAAATAAACTTTAGTATGGCACTTTTATTTTCATCACCATTCTATGTGAATGGTAATAATTTTATTTAGATTCAATGATGGCAAACTATACATACTTTTAAGATGTATCTAACGTGAATAATAATTTATTCAAGCCTTCAAGCCAATAAGAGTGGTAAATTCAATTTAACTTTATACTCATTCTAAATTTTATTACCTAAATCGTTATAATTTTTGTGATTCTATTTTTCATTTATTTGTACTTTTCACAACAAATATTTATCGTCGAGCATGTGAATTTTTATAAAGTAAATTTAAAATGGCATTTAGGTGGAGAAATTGGAATGGGTGATTTTATCTATTTAGATTAACCTCACCAACTCAACTTCAAACCTAACTAATCAAATTGACTTTGATTTTTAGCATAATAGAATCCAACCCGAGTTTAACCAATCAAATTCAATGGCAATTGGTTTAGATATCAGATTTTTGAATCCAATAAATTAAAATATAGTTATGTAAATATTTTTATAGTTTTTGGTATGATTCAATTGAGGTAAGTTGACCCTAATATAATAATGAAGAACTGTGTGAATGTTGGGATAAAATTATGTTTTTTTCCTTAAAACAAATTTTGGGATTTTTGTACGTAATTAGACCCATTAATCCAAATTAAACCCAAAATTAGGATAGTTGGTTTGAATTTTGATATTTTTTAAATCTCTCCATTCCAAACTAATAAAAATGGCTAGCGGAACTCAGCAATGAATGATCGGTTTTTGAAATAACTGGGTCGGATATTTTTAAATAGGATTGTGAAATTAAGTGTAAAGATTAAGAGGTTAGCGATTATTAGATAAATTACTTTCAGTGGTGACAACCCTAAATTTCGGTGAAATTTACGAGATTATAGTATAATTCCACCATTATTTACCAATGCCGGATCGAACGAGAAAAGCTTGACTTAAATAATTTTGCAATAAAATTCTTGTAAATATTAACTTTTTTTTTAAAAACACGGTATTTCTGAAAAAAACTAGAAATTAAACTCTCGAGCTACTAAAATATATCTAAAGAACCGATATCTCAATAAGTTTAAATTAATCAAATTTAGAATAATTTTTTACGGAGTTTCCAGTTTGGAAAACATTTCCTAAAAATTGGGCATTGAACATACAAGTGTCATTTGAGAGAGAGAACATAATGCAATCTATTTTCTTTACCAATTTGAGTAGCAATATTTGGATGTCTAAATTGGTTTCAGTGTTCGGTGAAACTCACCTTTGGGTTTCTCATTGTTCTATTATTGATAGGTAAGGATAACTAGAAGAAGATAGATTCAGTTCCCACATGGCACAGGTTACTTACAAAAGCTTAAGACCCCTTTACGCCTCCTACTTCTCTGAACCAAGAATTATGACAGTTCGAAAAGTCACTTTACATATTCACCATCATCTTGTACTGTTATAAAGGCATAGACTAATGTATTTAAAGGACTTCTTGGAAGAAAACTGGTACGCACTTTGTATGCCAGCTTCGAGTTTATTTTCTCTTTCTGAAAGTTGTGGTTGGGTTTTTATTCAGCTCTTTGTATAGACAACTCCTGCATTTTCTAAAACTTGCCACCAAAATAAATGTCAATGTCGTACACTAGTGCCTCCAAAATTAATAAAGACAATCCAATGTACTCACCAGCCTCTGTCAAGATGGCCGTTTTCAAACTTAATGTTTCCAGTATTTAATTCATAAAAAAAAAGTAAAAATTAAAAATCCAACTTTATATGAACATATACCAACAAAATAAAATCCACTTCTACAGCAAAAGCAAATTAAGTTATTCTCCCAGTAAAATAATTTCTCTTACATTAATAAAATGGTATTAACAAGAATAACTCGTTACATGATTTTCGCATTTAATACTCCCATTTTTTCAGCTCCATGCCTTCTGGAGGACTGCCTTCCACCTTCTTTGATCCAACTTCTTTCCAATCAGTTGATAGCACTGTTCCATTAGACTCCAACTACACAAAGAAAGCAGTTCCAAAAAAGGGAGAAAATGTTAATGATTTAAACAAAACTAAGCGCAATCGGTGGAAATAAAACATATGAATTTTAAAGCATGCACAGAATGGATATCTTACGAAAGACTTGCTCATTGCTCTCCTCATGTCCTCATCTGCATTTTGGTAAATATCACGAAACAGTTTATTCAAAGCAGCATCACCATCAAGCTTTTCTTCTTTTTCCTGAAAGGAAGGCCACAATTTTGTCAATATTGTTTGTTTAAAAAGTCTCATGTTACACAAGATGAGGTACAGATTCTGTTTGACCTCGATGTACACTCTTCTAATTTTTCGTTATTAAAATATTAAGTAGGTTTCATTCAGGTCTTCCAGCTAAACAACTCTGAATTTGGTCCCTGTACGATTTAAAATCTAGTTTTCACATTAATGAAAACTCTACACTCATCCATCAGCATGTCAATGGTTTGGACTCTCATGCTGGTAAGGCATTGAAACGTATGATTTCAATGTCTTCAACGTAATCCACATCAGTAAAACTACCATCACAACAACTAAGATGGTGCCACAATTAGTCAATTTTGCCAACATAAAACTATTGCTGTGGATGTACAGCCAAATAATCACATAAAGAAAGCTAATTGCATTATCTTAAGCCATGGGCAACTGGTAAAAGTTGAAACTACCAGACAAAATGGAGCTGCTAAAAATTAAGCCTAAATTATCTCGAAGGGAGAAAGGGATAGCTTCCAAACCTCTTTTTTCATTTGAGCTTCCAACTTATCCCAATCTTTTTTCTTTGGTTTTGATGATGGGTATGAAGGCCTTTCAGATTGAACTGCATGGATAAACAGTGCGAGTAAGCTAACCATCAGGAAAGTAATAGTATCAAGCTACACTCTCAATTATTTAATTAACAATTATAAGGACACAGGTATCACAAAAGGATAAAATAAATAAATAATCATCTCACCTATAGGCATGTTTATTTTAGGGGGTGGTGTATCCTTGCTATATTCCAGAGATGTCCAATTAATAGCTTCGGCTTTTGCAAGACGAATTTCAATTTTGGTTGACAATACCACAACTCTGCAGTTGTTGGGTATTATCTGTTTTGCTCAAGCAAAAGGAAAAGGTACGAAATCAATAATGAATTTGAATATTTATTTGCTATTTGCCCAAACAGTATATAGCTTATTTTAAAATTAGAAAAATAAAAACAAGTAGCTGTCCCCCGATAAGCAAACACCGATATTAAACTAGCACCAGTCCACATCCCCAAGACTTCATCCTGAATTTTAAAGTAATATGCAAATATAAATAAAATAATTCAACAAAAGAAAGAAATTGAATGCCTTGCTAGTATAAAAATGATAAATATATGGAGTAAAATCATTACTCAACCAAGTTACATAATTGAGTGTTTTTGCGTGGTAATCAATGGCAGATGGCCAAAATTCCACCAAGTAAACATGCCATTGTGGCATACGGCACTACCATACTGGGCCACTCTACACAAATTGCCTATGGTGGAAGTCGGAGGGGTCAAAAAAGCCACAATATAGCGTTATGGTGATTGGTATAATGTTTATTTAGCAATATTGTGTTTTTGGAATGTTCAAAATAAAAGAACTCATAATTTCATTAGCAAACAAATTAATGTGCCAAGTTTCTTTAGAATAATAATTTAAGAGATTAACTAATTTAAAAAGATTAAGGACTTCTACACCAATTCATTCCAAATGAGTCCATTTAAATTCTATAATTGAAGTATTCCAAAACAAATCTAGAAAAGAGCAAGACGAATATTATCAGAGACCTCTCAGATTCCATCAAACAAATAAACACGTTTTACTAATGCTGTCAGCTATCCAGAGTCTATTTAATCGTGAAATAAGCACAAAACCTCAAGGTAGATAAAGCAGGATCGTTTTATTATGGCACTGTCAGAAAATGGTATATTTTATGTGATATGATATTCAAAAAGATAGAAAATCATCAAGCACAGAAAAGTAAACTATTAATATAAAGCAGTTACCTTCCCAAACAATCGAGGTTGAAAATGATAGGCATCTTGGCCAGGAACATCAATAGTTACACTAAGCTGTAATGTTCAAGTACTTCAAGTTATCTGGAGAGTTATATATGTAAAACATGAAGCAATAAAGCAACTGTACAGGGGAAATACAAAGCACCCATTATATAAACCTACAATCTGTTCACCGAAGTCAACAACCAAATCTTTTGCTGATATTCCTTTTGCAAATATTGTCACAACCACTTCTTCTGGCTTCTGGTAGTATTCATGTCTGGTTAAGCATAATCAACAGGTTACCAGTTAGTTGAGAAAGAAATTTCAGCATACAAAGAAATATCCAAAGATACAAGAGATACATAATGGCAAAAAAAAAATTATTCGAAGTTTATAACATAGTAGCATAACATATTAACATTCCCCATACCCCTAGACCATAGTGCATGCTTGATAAGTACAGTTTTAGAGGAAATAATCATTAAAGAAACACTATCCCAAGAGGCTTTTCATTGAATCTTTATAATGATATACATGATAATATGAACCTAGTAATATGATTAAAAAACCATAAAATACCATAAAATGTTCTTCTTTCCTATATCTAGGTAGAATTAACAACGGATTTTATGGGAGTAGTGATTCGCGATGGTGGCTATATTCTTTCTAGAAAACTTAATAATGTAAAAAATAACAGCATGGATGAAAGAAAAATAAAACAGTGAGAACCTGTATTTCGGTGTGTTTATTGTGACTTCATTGATTTGGGATACCAAACTGTCTCCTTCGGCTTCTTTAGTCACCCCGTCATTTGTATTGCTCAAGTGGGAACCATTTGACGATACGGTGCTAATAAGACCATTTGATTCCTCTGATCAACGAAGAGAGATACAATACAAGAAATCATGAGAAGCATAACTTTTTGAATTACAAAAATTTGCTATATTAGTACCACTCACTCAACATACCATACAAATGTCAATTTCGCACTTCCCTGTACTATCTATAAATCTAACAAAAAAACAAATCACACTCATTGGCTACTACGATAAATAGGTCAATTGCCACTGCAGCTAAACTGATTCACCCAATGTCAATAATCAGTCACTGTATATCGGCACACACAGTTCAAACCTAAAATAAGAGTACGCGTAACGTGTGGTCACCTGAAATATAGCGATCACATTCTTGAATCAACTTGGAGAATCTTGAATTGTCTTGCGCAAAAGCGGCGCCGTTTTGAAGCGCTAACTTAGCAGTGTGATATTCTTCTAGTTTCATACAAGCGGTCCTGTAAAAGCAAATAGCAACAGCAAATCAGAGGCATAGAAAGATACACACGCTGATTCAGTGTGAAAATTACAAGAACGTTTGAATTTGTAACCTAATTATTGAAAGAGAAAAAGAGCAAACCCTTTACGAAGGTAGGCTTTGGACAAGGAAGGGTTCAACTCGATGGCTTTGTTGGCATCGGAAACCGCTTCTGGCAGCGGAAACAAATAAGTTCGAGTGAGTGAGTGAGAGAGTGCAATTAATTAAGCGAACAAAAAAAGGGAAAGTTAGGGCGCGAACCAGTGAAAACGTTGAGCTTAATATGGGCTTGTGCTCTGTCAGCGAAGAGATGAGCGTCGTTTGGATCTAACTGTATGGCTTCGGAGTACAAATCGACGGCGAGAGCGAAGTCGTCGTCGAAGAATGCTTCCTTGGCTTTCTTCTCAAGCTCCTTCGCCATTCCGATTTCGAGCGAGCGTTGCGTTGTTGACGTTGACGTGCGTTCCACAGTATTATTATTTCTGAGTATGGAGTGTTCTAGATCCTTATCTTCATTCCTTGCTTTACTTCTTCCCCCCTCTAACGCATTTTCTTTACTTCCACCCAAATCAAATAACAATCTTTACAATTTCTTTTTACCAATAAATTGAGATTTATTTACAGTTAATACAAATATAAATTATGTATATTAAATAACGAATCTCTTTTATATTATTACAGATGTTAGGCAGTTTACCTTTTATTAAAATTAATTTCACAGCCAAGCATAAAAGTTATGTCCTATTAATTAAGTTCGATCTTAACTTAACATAAAATTTAAATTAAATTTGATTCCAACCAATATTTTACGTTCATATTATTTTTATAGCTTTTGTTAGTATAGTTATTAAAGATTTTATAATAAAATTTGTTTAAATAAAAATACATTGTAAATTTTTTATTATTATCAAATCCATAATTTTCACTTTATTTCATGCTAAAAAATAAATTACATAATTAAGAAATATAATACAAATTTATTATAATGTTTTGATAAATATGAATGTATTACTCAGTGAAATAAGACACTGTATATGCTTATTAGATATAATTCACTCTAAATATATGATATTATATTTAAAAATAATGACTAATTTAGTTTACATTTCATTTTCAATGCAAATTTAAAACAAAAAAAAATCTTAAAAAAAACAATTTGTCATTGATTTCCAATTTTTAATTAGTTATCGATTCTTTTATTGTTTCGGCCACCTTACTTTTGTGTACTACGACAAATCCTAGTACGTTTGTAAATTATTTTTTTATGAAGAAAATCTTTATTATCTAATTATTTTGGATTTTTGATTTGTTAGGAATAATTCTACGTTTTCAATAATCTTTATATTAAATATATTTTATAAAAAAATATTTCATATTTTTAAGACGTATTTTCTTTGTAAAAAATAGAAAGATTCAAAGAAATATATCATTATGTATTTATTATTCATCCAGTCTGTTTAAATTTTAAATATATATAATAAACATATAATATTAAATATTAATTATCAATATTTGGAATACTATACTCCAATAATCACCAAACTTGTGAATAGACATATCCTTGGCTCATTTCAAATTATAGGGTTGTATGGAGCCTAAGTGGGTATAACAGTTTAAAGTACAGTTCAATAAATTTAATATGGGAAACTGAATTGCATTGACAAATTCTTGAAGTAGCAGTTCATACACCATATAACAAATGTTCCCAACTCTATTAACTAGAATTCAAACAATTAACCAATATTCACAATGTAGTTGAAATGAACAGAAAGCTGCATAGCATAGAGAGAGTGAAGATCCAGATTAGAGTTTCAGAACAAGAACAGAGGAATCAGATAGAGAAGAAGATTCAGAAAAAAGAGCTCATCTCACACATATTTCCCTCAATGAGTATACCCTTGTAATAAACATTCCCACGCTTTGCCCTAGTGACCCTACCCTCTGCATGTTTAGCCATGTCACCTTCACATGTAAACAAAGTTTCCACTTTTTGTTGCTCTGCTTTTTGCTGTTCAGTGTTTTGTTGGGCTGCGTTTTGCCATTCCACTTTTCGGCTGGAAGGCTATGGTTTGGGCCTTTATTTGAGCTTCATGTTACGGTGGGCCAACACTTTTAAGACGAGTTCTTCCTGCACCCTTATACATTCTTAAGCACCTTAATAAAAAATTTAAATATCATAATTATCCTTACATGAGAATTGGATGACATCTCATCCTGTTGTCATTTTTTTAAATGACAATCGAATGACCTGCTCATCCGATTGTTAATTTTTTTTTCAAATAACAACCGAATGAGAGTGTCATCCGGTTCTCATTTCCAAATCAAAATGATAACTGGATGAAACCCATCCAGTTCTCATAGTCCAAATCGAAAAATTAATCTGTTTTCGATTTGAACTATGAGAACCATATGCGTTTCATTCGGTTATTATTTTGATTTGGAAATGAGAACCAGATGACACTCTCATTCATATAAGAATAATTGTGATATTTAAATTTTTGATTAGGGAGCAGGAAGAATGTATTAGGGTGCAGGAATAACTCGTCCACTTTTAAACACCAATAATCTCTTTTAACAAAACCACTGAGTTTCAGAACCTAAGACAGATGATGAGTGCAAGCAACACCAAAGTGCAAAATCCCAAGGAACACAGAAGAGTTTAGGAGAGATGCTTTAATACTAAATCTGAGACTATATTCACAGGTTTCTCTAAAACTAACTCCATATAGAGACCTAAGGTGGGTTCTCAATTACATATTTCCAGAAAAAAAGCTGCATCTATAACAAAAACATCAAATCTACCCATATCTGTACATGGGAAGCGTTACAATATATCTTTGAAAAAAGTTTAAATATGTCTACAAGGTTGACTTCACCTTAATTATCAAAAAGCATGTAAATTTATGACTTCTATATTAATAATAAGAACAAACTAAATTAAATGAAAATTGTGTTACAAAGTTTAACTCTTTTTTTATTTTTATGAAATCGTGTTTATAAATCTCACTTACCAATTTAGATAATTTAAAAAAAAAAAACAACGCATATCGATAAATTAAAATTAAATCGCCCTATTTTGATGTTTTTACCCCCAAATAATGATCTAAAGAAATTTTGTTGAATTTAAGTTAATTGAATAAAGCTATCCCTAATCCTAAACTAGATTAGGTGAAAAACATTTAATTTGAATTTGAATATTATTAAACCTAATTAATTTTTTAGTTTTACTTATTAAAAATATTTGAATTTTTTTAAAAATGCATCAATTTGATTGTATTCCATGTAACAAGTCGAATTGACTTATTTGAGAATTTTTATTAACCACCCAATTCTTTAACAAGTTTTTAGAAAATAAGAAGTTCTCCAATGATAACATTTAAATAGACAGTTTTTATTGATAAAAAAATAACAATCCCCCAGCAGAAAAAAAAAACTTGAATAATGAATAAAATATTATCTTTAACTAATTATATATTTTTTTTTCAAAATACAATTTTATTAAGAAATAGCTTCATGCTCATAACTTAAGGTTTGTCACATTTTAAAGAAAATTTTGAATAATGTATTATTAGGAATGATAAATAATTTCATACATTTGAATAGATAAAATATGAGTATGAATAATATTTCACTTTTTAAATTGTATGAAATAACGATATATGTAAATGTATGTCTCCTCTTTATATTCATTTTCATTTTAAAAGTTACTAAAATATTTTTAGTTTATTTGGTATTTTGTTTTAAAATTTATATTATTATAATTTCTCTTGTTATTTGTTATTAAATTTTTAACAATATCACATTTTTTATGCTTTATATTTATATTTTATAATAAAATTATTAAATAAATATTTAGGTGGGTAGAACTATATAAATACATGTATACTCGTTACTTGGTAGAGACAAAGATGAGATATAATTTCAAACTCATCAAAATGGGACACAAAAATAATATAAAACCTTCCTTCCATAACAAAAATAAAATTTAATATAGATTTTTACTGCACTAACGAAACTCAGTATATATCAACTCGCACTTATCCTCTCTTAGATCCCCATATATATTATAAAACATATGTTATATTTAGCTACTTCTAAATTCTTCTCATTTGTTTAATTTTTGTTAGTTCTTAATAGTTTATTATAGTTAATTTAGTAATAAAATAGAAAATATAAATTATATTAAAAAGGAAAGTTTAAATTAATCTATTTGCCTTATTTTTAAGCATAAAATTAAGTTATACATCATTGAAGCAGGTAATATATATATTATTCTTTATAAATAAGATACTAGTGTACAATTTATTTTTTATATCTTAATATGCTATTTTTTGTCTTATTTTTATTGAATAATTATTAATTTTTTTATTATAAATATTATATAAAGAAATTAATTGCATGTAGTTTTTGTTTTACAATGATATAGTCTAATTATAATTATTGACGACGAAGACTATAAAGAATGATTAAAAAACATCCGAATTTAAAAATAATAACGTATTTGTCAGGACTAAAATTAATTGGTTTCCTTGAAATTTAGTAGATTACTTATATGAATCATTAATGATGTTTCGACACCACTATTTATACGTTACTTAAGATTTGTTCACTTTAATTTTTTTTATCAGCACTTTAATATTTTATTTAATTTCCCTTTCCTCTCTTCCATTTAAGTTTATCATTATTTTAGGATATTTGTATATTTATACTCATCATGTTTGGTTATACGAATGGAAAGAATAAGTTCAAGTAGGTCCAACTAGCTTCCTAATCATAATTTGAGTTAATTTTATAATTAGACTATAATTTTAATTATATAGTAATGTGCAAGACAGGTGCCTAGGCTAGAGGCGGAGATGGGTATGTTGCAATCTCTGAAGGACATTACATGTGCTAAGTATAACACCAATGAATGCCTATATCGCTGGTTAAAACAATTGCACCAAAATTTCTCCGATGATTGCATGTTATCCATGTGATCTGATGAACATGTGAATAATTTGGGAACAGGATCCTTTTGGACGGAAATAGTGATCGCCGAACGCCGTCATGCCGTCAATCAAGAAGTTAAACCACTCGGAATAAGTAGGTCCCACCGGATTAGAGTTTCATTCTAGTTAGTGTTTCCCGGTAATTCCATGTCAGTACACGTAATCACACCCTAATATACATCCCATGGATCAATTTTTCCTCAAAAATTAGGTCATAGTCACTGAAACATGAATTTCAAGTGCTATGAAATTTAGAATGTGAAAGTAATTTCACATTTGCAGCTTTCTTAATCATTATTGCATAGGATAAATAGAAGAAGGAAAAAAGTATGAGCCAATCCTGCCAAAATACTTTCCGATTATAAAAGGGGGAATATTTCATTTTGTCCTTATTCAGTAAATAAATATTTATTCTGGTATTGTATATGATCATATATGTCCTTGCTGGTATTTAAAAAGCTTATTTTTGTCTCAGTAAAATATACGAGATCTCATAAAAAAATAATTATTAAAAAAATGTAAAAGAGATGCTGAAACGAACGCAACATCTAACAGTGTGTATGTATCAAATGGAGCAATAAGGAAGCGAAACGTCAAGAGGCATTCCCTTTCTTGAGCAGATTAAGAAACAGATCCACGCATGCTGCCTAACCTTTTTCTTATCTAAAATACTATTTACACACCAAAATCAGCTGCGCCACTTCCTATAAGGAAATTGATAATCTTAGGTAAGCTCCCAAAAAGAGATGTTGGTAATCACGTAGAAGTCGCTTGGCAAGAATGCATCACAAACACGGAAAACGAAGCGTTCAGAGGGAATGATGGGGTATGGAATTTATATTTGTCCATCAACACTTATAATGAAGCACCCTATCTCCGTGACTCATTCCGTCTGACTTTGAATAATTAATGTTCATATGCATATGGTTATTACTGCACGTCACTCTATCTCCCATTCCACCTCCACTTCATCAAGTTATCTAGCAGTTAGGTAATGCCGCAGGCATTTTCCCTCTATATATACGCACTACCTTCCCAGTAATCAAGCGATCGAGTTAGCTGATAAATACTCATATATCATGGGGTACCATTCGGTGTTCATTGGTGTGTTCTTGTGGAGTTCAATGGTTAGTCACAGTGGATTAGCCATGATGGATGATGGGAAGTTGATGAGCTCCTCAGGCTCATCTAATTATGACTATGCAGATGCTCTTGGCAAAGCCATTTTGTTTTTTGAAGGACAACGTTCAGGGAAGTTGCCCTCAAACCAAAGAGTGAAGTGGAGGGAAGACTCGGCTCTCTCTGATGGCAAACTTCAAAACGTATGACTAACTAACCCTGCATTGTAATAAACTAGTAATATTATAAATACACTAGAACGTGTATGAAAAGTGTTATGATTATATATATGTTGATTAATCATCTATATATTATCTTGGGCAGGTGAATTTGATGGGAGGATACTACGATGCTGGTGATAACGTGAAGTTTGGATGGCCAATGGCATTTGCTACTAGCTTATTGAGTTGGGCTGCTGTAGAGTACGAGAGTGAGATATCTTCCGTGAACCAGCTTGCTTATCTCCAAAGTGCTATCCGTTGGGGTGCAGACTTCTTATTGAAAGCCCATACTTCCCCAACCACCCTCTATACACAGGTATGTTTCTAGAAGAATATTGTTATCATAATCACATGCAATACAAAAGTAAATTAAACCATTTTCTAAATAGAAACTTTTGCTCCTAGGCTATTTTTATATTGAAATCTAAACACGTAAATAAGTAGTTGAGAAGAAAAAAGGTGCAGCTCTAATATGAATTATAGCTGACACGTTCACATTTAAATATGGTGATAGGTTGGAGATGGGAACGCTGATCACAATTGTTGGGAGCGCCCAGAAGACATGGATACACCAAGGACAGTGTATAAGATAGATGCTAATTCTCCAGGAACTGAAGCTGCAGCGGAGGCTGCTGCTGCTCTTTCTGCCGCTTCAATTGTATTCAAGAAAATAGATGCCCAGTATTCCTCCACGCTATTAAGCCATTCAAAATCAGTAAGCAATGCATCATTTATTTTCATGATGCAAGATTGAAGTTTTTTAGTGTTGACACACAATTTATTAACGTGTATTTGTTGATAATGTTTTTGCATGCAGCTGTTTGATTTTGCAGACAAGTACAGAGGTTCTTACTCCGGTTCTTGCCCATTCTATTGCTCGTACTCAGGTTACCAGGTATAAGATGCTGCTACTCGAAACGTTTAAAAACTAACTACAACAGAATAGTTGATTAATTAAGGCCGTGATTTTCGTAACGTGTACAAAAAAGGATGAACTGCTTTGGGCTGCTGCTTGGCTGCACAAAGCGAGTGGAGAAAGCAAGTATCTGACCTACATCACAGGTAACCAAGGATGGAGCCAGGCAGTGTCTGAATTCAGCTGGGATAACAAATTCGTTGGGGCTCAGACATTACTAACCGAGGTCTTACATATTTAATAAATTGGACAAATTGGTTCTTTTATTTATTAAGGAAAGATAATAATTCTACTCCTTTTCAATTTCTTTCTCCAGGAATTCTATGGTGGGAGGAAAGACTTGGCCAAGATTAAGAGTGACGCTGAGTCATTTATATGCGCTGTGATGCCAGGAAGTAGCTCTCGACAGATTAAAACAACTCCTGGTATAAACATATATGTTGTATGATTTACATAAATTTTACTTGAATTGTTGTATTTGCTAATTGGTAGTATACATTGATGGAATGAGCTTTATTGTTCACTCAGGTGGCCTTCTGTTTACCAGAGATAGCAGCAATTTGCAATATACCACGAGCTCGACCACGGTGCTACTCATTTTCTCTAGAATCCTAAACAGAAATCATATCAACGGAATCAATTGTGGCTCCACGCATTTCACACCGTCTCAAATTAGAGCCTTTGCCAAAACTCAGGTATATATATATATATATACACACATGAATAATCCATACTAAAAAGGAAAAAGTACAAAGATATAATTGTTAATGTGTGTGGCATTGGCAGGTGGACTACATACTAGGAAACAATCCGATGAAGATGTCCTACATGGTGGGATTTGGCAGCAAGTATCCGAAGCAATTACATCACAGAGCCTCATCCATCCCTTCAATCACTGTTCACCCAACCAAGGTTGGTTGCAATGCTGGTCTCTCAGATTATTACAATTCTGCTAATCCAAATCCCAATACTCATGTGGGTGCCATTGTTGGAGGCCCCGATTCAAATGACCATTTCAACGATGCAAGATCTGACTATTCCCACACCGAGCCTACCACATACATGAATGCTGCTTTTGTGGCTTCAGTGTCTGCTTTGCTTGCCAAAACGTAACATCCAAATTAAACCAAATTCAGGATTCTGCACTGCGCCATATGGGTGGGAGAATAAGGAATTGATTAATCAATCCATGTTAAGAAATTTCACATAGAAAGACACTACACGTGAACTACCTACACATTTAAATAATTGCCAAGGTATTTTAGGTTCAAATCAACGTATTGTTGTACTATCGTCATTCATTAATAATATGAATGGAAACTCCAATTTTACGGGCTATTAGACAATCATATGCGTTTTTTCTGTTTTACCGAGTACCACTTGCTTGCATGCTGCTTATTTGTAGAAAAGGGAATTTGACTTTCCCAATCCGCAATCAAAATTTGACTTGTCCGTCCTGTTATTTGGATTGAGGGAATTCTCGTTGTATTAAATAGAAGGAAAAAAAAAATTATATTTACAAGACAAAGTCAAAGTCTATACGAAACTGTGCATCAAAATTATTGTATAGGGGAATGAAAAACTAACCAACAACAGAAAGTAATTAATTACTAAGAGTTACTGCAATTAACTACAATTCGATTATTGTTTTTTATTGATAAAATAAAAATTGTTAAGGATGAGATTTTCTTGGTTAAATTATTGCTACAAATTGTTAGATTGTTTGGATTACACATCTTAATTCAAACTTAATTCCATCCATGATTCTTACCAAATTGAACAAAAAATCTTCATAAATTATATATATATATATATATATATATTTTTTATTTTTTTTTTAGAATTTTCATAGTCACTAAAATCACCTTAATAATCGCATTATTGGTGTCTAAGTTACTACCTAAATAAAGAATGAAAGATCAAAATATAATAAAATCTGAATTTTGAAGTTTTTTTACTAAGTTTTCCTACATCCCTTGAAGAATATCGCATAACAATGTCAAAACATGAATCATATAAAAATATGTAACATTGAGTTATTATTTTAACATGATGCATTCTAGCACACTAAAGATGTTAGAAATTTACATATGTTGTATATTTATTAGTTGCATCTACATATTTTTTTTTCTGATCAAATAATAAAAAAAAATTCAACCTAAAACATAAAGGCATAATAACAGTGAGTGTAACTTCATCATTCTTCATTTTAGTTTAATTTTTGTCACTTCTACCCTATTATTGTTTACCTCACCTTTTCCACCATTAAAACAATCATATTTACCTACCTAATTACCATCAAGCAACTATCAGTATCAGCATACAAGCTTAAATGAGAAAGAAACGAGTGACCTTTGGAATTAAAACTTCAAAACAAAGTAAAAAATTGAGTTAAAACCATAAAATTAACTGTTTCAAATTTTAGAACTTACAACACCACGTGCAAGTCGTATGGTATTTTTTATGATTAAATTGGTTATCAAGTATTTTGTCAAAAATACATAAATAAAAAAATAACCATATAATGTTAAAGAAATTTAATAGCATTTTGTAAAATAAAATACATTCCTTTCTCTGGACTGACTGTTATATATGTATTTAAACACGTGAAATTGTGTTTGGAACTTAGTCGGGCATTGCGCGCCAAATATACAGTTATCGAATTCAAGAGATTTCACGCTCCGATGGAAGATTTTCAAAATTCGACGCTAAAATTCTTCTCCGATCAAGAGCTCTGTAATGCCGATATCGTCCCTCCTGCTCAGGTAATAAAGCTCTTTCATCATCCATCCTTTTTTGTTTTTCTCTTTCTCTTGATCGTGCCAGTTTCGTTTTGATGCGTGCAGGTCCGAGCGAGAATTGAAGTTTCTGTCCTCAATTTTCTCAAAATATTGAATGCATCTAACCCTGCCATCTCAGATCTACCTTTGGTTCGATTTCGATTAATCTCATAAGTTATAATCTCCCTGTTTCACTTGAATAAACTTTTAAACACTAGTTTGCCTTGTTCTAGTCACTGTGTTATCTTATTCTTAGCTCATTTGCTATCAGAAAACAAATATGAATATATTTCAAATTTTAGCTTAATAATCCTACGAAACAAACAGATTCAGAGAAAATATAGCAATAGTCGAGTCACTCATGGCCTGTTGATGGAACTGTCACGTGTTTTTCTCTCCAATTCCATATCCACAAGGTCTCTGATGAGACCTATTGCAGCAAAGGCCTTCGTTAGGGGTAAAGATTGCATATGCAGTTTTTCATTTATATTATTCTTTTCTTTCCATTTTTTTTTTTTTTTTTTGTGTTTGAGATTTAAATTTAATCCTTGACTTGCAGTGTGGAAGGTGATGGAGATGTGCTATCAGATATTGCTTCAGGAAAAGCGTGTCACGCAGAGAGAGCTCTTCTACAAGCTGCTCTGTGATTCGCCACACCTGTTTCCTTCTCAAACGCATGTTAACAGGACAATCCAAGGTTATTACTACTGTGTCGTTTCCTTTTAGATAATCATTTATAAGAAAAAATAAAATGAAACTAGTTTTTCGTTAATACATAAATTAATTTATAGATTTCTCATTTAGTTTATCTAAAATCTAATTTTAATTCATGCTTTAGTTACTTCTAACTAACGAGTAAATATTATTTCATTTATCTTCTTGTTGTCTTTTCGTATAATTTGAAAGTTCTAACGGGAATATCAATCTGCGCCAAATAGATCTCGTAGCATTGCTTCGGTGCAGCCGATACAGTCTTGGAATCATGGCTTCTAGTCGAGGACTCATATCTGGCCGTCTGACTTTGCAGGTATCTCACGAATCCTTCATTCGACGATATTGCAATTTCGTTATTTTATGGTTAGGGTGTTTTGTACGAATTCTTTGATGAAATATTGCAAATGATGTTTCTTGTACAGGAACCAGGCAAAGAGGTTGTTGATTGCTCTTTGTGTGGTTCTTCTGGATTTCCAATTTCCGGTGACTTGAATTTGTTAGAGAGATTGGTTCTACACGCAGATGCTCGGTACGTTATAATTGTGGAAAAGGTGAGCTTGTTGGAGGTATTTTGGTTCATTCAAATTCCTAATTTCGCTAAACTATTACATCATGCTATTTTGAAAGTTGAAACATTGCATACTTTTCCGAGGAAGAACAATACTTTTTTATACAATAATATTTGGTTCTCTTTTAGCACGCAATATTTCAGCGGCTTACTGAGGATCGGTTTTTCAATCAAATTCCAAGCATTCTTATCACTGCTAAAGGTTATCCAGATATGGCCACAAGGTACTCTCTACACCAGTTTACAAGATAGATAATTCAATATCTTAGAGCTCTTGCAGGATCTTCAAAAAAGTTGTTAATTCATACTTGACACTATGATTTACTGTTAATCGATTGATATGAGTGCTTTCAGTAACTGAAATGTGTTCAAACGCAGATTTCTTCTTTATCGGATCAATCGAGCTTTTCCAGACTTGCCAATTTTAGCTTTGGTGGATTGGTATAGTTCCTTGTTTTTGTACCGATAATAACTTCCCGCTGTAAGGTTTCGAAAAGATATTCTGTTCCTTTTTATGTTAAGAGATGTAACATTTTGTTCTACCCGTGTTCAAACTTATAAAGGAACCCAGCTGGATTAGCCATTCTATGCACCTTTAAATTTGGAAGTGTAGGAATGGGCCTAGAGGCATACAGATACGGTAGTTATATAATCTCGTTATAACAAAAGTATAATAGCTCTAATGTATTGGAAAGATACTTCAGCAATGTTTTCATATGCATTATCTAGCTTGCAACGTCAAGTGGTTAGGACTGCGGGGGCATGATCTACCTGTGTTGCCTGACCAAGCTTTCGCTCCATTGAAGCCAAAGGATCTGCAAATTGCTCAAAGCTTGATGTCCTCAGGAATATTACAGGTAAGCTATCCAGAACCTCTGAATTTAGCCCCTACTGTATTATTTGCCTCCTCGAGTTTTGTTTATTGCATCTTTTATTACAATTTATTAAATTCATTTTCTGTACAAGACATTTTGACATACGTCGTATTGTGATTCATACCTTTTGATTGATTCCAATGAGTCCTGCATTCTTAGATTTCCATGCAAGAAACTTCTGTGCACAATGATTGTATATGCAAATAGGTACTCAAGAACTGATCTGTATAAGCATTATGGTAAAATTGATGTACATCAAGCATCATCCTGAGAATATTCTCTTCAACCAAAGCGTGTTTTACTTTAACAAAATGTTGTTTGACAGGATAATTACAAGGATGAAGTGGCCGTAATGATTCAGGGAGGAAGGAAAGCTGAAATCGAGGCTCTATACTTTCATGGATATGACTATTTGGGGAAGTATATGGCTAAAAAAATTGTACAGTCCGATTACGTATAATTATACTCAATATATGTCTAAAACCGTAAAACACAGAGCTAAATCAAAACGGAGGCTTTTCCGCGTAACTCAAATGTATAAAATTCTTGCTTGCCAAAAATTAAATGTTTGGCGGGCCCAACTTTTTCTAGTGAGATCATAAACTAGTCCATTAATATGTTTAAAGATATAGTTATTTGTTATACCTCATGAATTTCACCTGATACCCTAACTAATTTAGGATTTCCAACCCCCTATATATTTTAGAAAGTTTTCCTTAAACCTAACTAAAGTTCAATTATACATTATAATCTATAATTTACTTATATATTTAGTATGTGAAAGATTTCTAACACTTCCTATCGTCCATGGCAATGACGAGATACGGTTGTTCAGAGCTGATTTAGAAAAAAAAAAAAAAAAAAAAGATACGGTTGTTCTGGCACAATTGCTGGGACGTCGTTAAAGATGAGGGGGTTACCTGCCCTGGAAGCCGGTTAGGGAAAGCAAATGGAATTGTTTGTTCACGATCTTGTTCATGCCCATCATGTGCACGCACGTCATGCTTGTGGACACAGAAGCGAAGAATCGAAGTTGCAGAGAACAAGGTCGTTGCAACTGCTATGGTGTTCTTCTATTTTTGCCTTTGGTTGTGTGAGGCAGAGAATTGTGTGAATAGTTCTTGTGGTTCAGGCTGCTGGTTGGACTTAGAGTGCTTGTGCATTACAGAGTGGAGAAAGTCAAACATGGATTTGACACGAGAGTACCACTATTCCAGCCATGAGCGTACCATTATTTCAGCCACAAACGTAACGGTCTCTCAGTGTCCCTGACGGCAATGCGACGGTAGTATTGGCTGTATTTTCGAAATATCATGAAATACTATCGATAAGAGCTTCCAAGGTTTCTCGCGATCTAATAATCATACAATTGCAGAAATCAAAACAATGTTACTCTAGACAATGTTACTCTAAAGGAGAGTATATAATGTATCTTATTATAAACTTATTCATATACTTTAAATATCTTTAATCACACTATGATAAAATCTTTTACAAGTAAACCATCCTTTTAACCATCATGTCTGAGTAGTCACACAAGACCTACACATTTATTATTATATTAAAAAATAGATTAATTACTTTTTAAAACTTCTTTGGCTAGAATGAAGAAAAGTTATTATATTTATGGATTGATATAAATTATTTTAAAACATGATTATATTAATAAAATTGTTCCAATAAATAATATGTATATATGTCATTTTTTAATAATTTTTTATGTTTCGGGGGTTTTAAATTTTACTTTTTAATAGTACTTAAAGATTATTAGGTTGATTAAGATATATTCAGATGCCGTACTAATTCATAAATCATTCTGATGTCTAACATCATATATTAATTAAACCTAACTTCTAAGAAAGATTCAAAGAAAGACCAAGCTAAATATGGAGAAGCATAATCCAATTAAGAGTCAAAGTAAAATTCAATATTCAACTCTGAAAATCTCTGGGATCCATGCTTTTATTGGTTTTTTAAACATAAAGTCTATTTTGTGGAACTGAGCCGCCCCTACTGGCTGCAGTAACTCGTCCCATATCTCTCAGAAATGACAGAGAAGCAGAATATATGGGACTGCTCTTGTGAGCCACCCACACAATTTTGTATTTTGTCGTGTCTGAAATTAGTTGTTGGCTCCCATTTCAATAGGAAGATTTGAGCCTTCTAAGCTTCAACAGCTATGGCAGCCTCTTCCTTTGCAACATCTTCCATCCTCCTTCCATTCACAACAAACCCTAAATCCCCTCACCTATTTGCCTCTTTCCCTTGCAAAAACAATACCCTCCTTCCCAGCCTCCGTCTCCGACCCATCTCAGCCTCAGCTTCAGCGGCTTCAACCCCAACCCCCTCCATCCAAGTTGACAAATCTCCACTCTCCGCTACTCCTTCCAAGGTTCTTCCCTTCCGGGTCGGCCACGGTTTCGACCTTCATCGCTTGGAACCCGGTTACCCCCTAATCATCGGTGGTATTAACATACCCCACGAAAGAGGTTGCGAGGCCCATTCCGATGGGGACGTTCTGCTTCACTGCGTCGTCGATGCTATTTTGGGGGCGTTAGGTCTTCCTGACATAGGCCAAATATTTCCTGATTCTGATCCTAAGTGGAAGGGTTGTGACTCTTCCGTCTTCGTCAAAGAATCTGTGAGTATTATCCTGCGAACATGTCTTCGTTTTTCTACTTTATTTTATCCATCACTATCTAATTCTTGTTTGGGCATTTGTTTTCCGTTGTATTATTGTTTATTTGAATTCAATTCATTTCCTGGGAGTAAATTAAAAAGCCTTCTAATTTAAACATGCAGAGTAAGAACTTAAGTATGGTATCTGGAATTTCAGTATGGTGTTAGGGAATGAAAGGAAGCATAATGGAATGACATTATTTCTTATTGTTTAAATTTTTTGATACAACATATAGTGAAACTCTGTTTGTTCTGTTCAATTCTATCGGATAAGTACTCATATTGCCCTTAAAAACGGTTTCCCGTCTTGAATTTTTGGTGGTTACTTGATTTCCCACTCTGCATTTACCTGTTTGTATTAGTTTTTGCATGTGTAGTTTTTTGAATCTGATTCGAACGATTCAACTCTGCATTAATCACATATGACTTTGAATCACAGAATACAGGGATGTATTGGTTCAATAGTGTCTTCGATATGAACTACCCACTTGAATGATTCATTTTTTATTTTCATTTTTGTCTTTCTTTCTCCAATTCTCGTTAAAGAAATTGAATTTTTTTAATCTGTTTGAAAGTTAGATAATCTTAAATTGTTAAATGATAGGGAAATGAAGGAGCACTTTTGATCACACCCTATTCTTAGTCAACTTTCTTATGATATGCGTGCAAGTTTGGTTTGGCATTTTGAACCCCAAATCCACATTTCAGATTTGACAAATATAAGTTATTCATAGTAGTTTTGGAATGGATGTAAAGAGTGACCCACATTTGATTTGATCGGATGCTAAATCTGTCATGCACATATTTGGCTCTCTCATTCTTTTAAAATAAAAAAGTTCACAATTCGTTCTAGCTTATGATTTTGTTGTGATACTTGTAGTTAAGCTTCTTTTATGTCAATATAGATTATTTGTATGATTTATTTAGTTTAAGTTATTTTTGATTGTATCTCAGAATCCTATGATTCAAATTGATTTATGATTCACAGTTTGATTAATTCATTCCATTTGGTTTATATGTATTTGCTATATGATGGCTGATTGACTGTACAACAAAATGATATTTGATTATTATAATTTTTTTTACGAGCAATATGATTGAAGATAAGTTGTCCAACTGCCGGATACTTTATCTGCAACTTCTGATGTGTGTTGTGGTATTTTACAGGTTAGACTTTTGCATGAGGCCGGTTATGAAATTGGAAATTTAGATGCTACATTGATACTTCAGCGGCCAAAACTAAGCCCGCACAAGGACACTATCAAAGCCAACTTATCTGCATTGCTTGGAGTGGACTCTTCTGTAGTAAATATCAAAGCAAAAACTCATGAAAAGGTAGACAGCCTTGGAGAGAATAGAAGTATTGCGGCTCACACAGTGGTTCTTCTAATGAAAAAATGAGAGACGATCTAGAGATATTGTGGAACATGATGGAACTTTAATCCGTAAAATCCTAATAAATTTATGTGGTTTTAGCTTGCAGTGTACTGTTTATTGTTCATATCTTATAATTCGCCCTGGTAGAAAATTTTTAATCGGTGTAGCTCTTGCCCTGCATTTTGCAAATAACTTGGTAGCTGTCTTTATGTTGCTTTGTCATTTTGGAAATAAGAGTGACTCTGTATAGGTTTGAACGGCAAATGCGGAGGCAAAAATATTTAGTTATGTCTGTTGTATAAACTATGAAGTGAGTTTGTTATTGAAAGAGTAAGCAAGGGTCCATGGAAAATTTGTTACTGGTTTCATTTCAAAACAGATTTATGGTCAAAGCTGATGGTTCACAGCGTTGACTTTTGATCATTGACCTTTTCTTCTTCCGCTTTGTGGAAAAATTTCCACCCATTTTGGTGGGTCAAACTCACCAAGGTAATAAAAGTGTCGTATACGTAATAATACATTAAGTTCATGCTTCGGTTAGGAATTGAGAAAACGATGTAGCAGGCACCTTCAAAGATCATCTAAATGTCAAAATTGAAAATGAATAGTTGGGGTTGAATGAGAATGTTTGGATAAGGTATTTTAAGAGGAGACAGTAATTTTGAAGGATTTATAAGTCTATATGCAAAAACATTTGCGGTGGATGTCTTTTATTTGAAGAAATTTAAAATTTAATTATTATAATAAAAATGTTTAATCAACTCCAAATAGAATTCTAAATTTCGTTTTAAAACAGAAGCCTTCAGAAATTCTAAGCTCACTCGATTTTTTTGTTCTGTTTCCGATAAAAACAAGAAAAAACTCGATTTTTCCGTTCAAAATGCCATTCAGTGTGAATCCTTTAATTTTCTTCAGTCATGATAAGGTGCATTGAACGGTGTGTAAAGGGTAATTCAAACTCAGCCTGATTTAAACAAATGCTCATTCGTGTCTACATCTCTTCTCTATCCATTCTAGAGTTAGTTGATTTAGATTTTGCAATTAGAAGCTCGATTGTCCTGATTTGTGTTTCAATTTCGATTTCTTTCATTTTGTGTGTTTTTTATTTTGTTTCTTGGATGAGAATAACAACCGCCAATGAACAAATATGTTTCCTAAGCTTACACAAAAATGTTATTATATGCAATGGATATATGTAGTGGTCTAGAGTAAAGGCAATGCATGTTGTTAGTAAAAAATGAAAAGGGCAATTATAATTTGGAGTTGGGAAGTTGTTTTGCTACCTTAAAAATGTATTTGATTCTGTTTTCTAATTCAAAAGTGGGCTATTTCTTTTTTCACTTTTCTACTGATTATTATTATCCTTGAGGATTTGTGGTGTCCTCACATGGTTTTCCTTGATTAATTGTGGTGTCCTCATGTGGTATATTTCCTGCTTCAGATAAAATTGCCTTTTGTTGATAAGGGTTTATTTAGTTTAGGATATTACTCTGCTTGATACAAAAACTTTTCTTAACTCACTGTATATATAATCTGATTTGTGAAAATATTAGAGCATGTGCTTTTCTGTTTAGGGGTGCCTCCTTTTTTTTTTTTTTTTTTTTTTTTTCTATTAGGGTGACATTTTAAGCTGGTTACAATTGAAAATTGTCCTCTATTGTTTGTGAGACACGAGCCTGCTTCTAAATTTTAATTTTAAGTTCATATTGGTGGGTGTTGATCCATTAATGTCAGCTTGAAGGAGCTTAGTGTTGATAGGGTCATCACAACGAATAAGGGACTTTTTGGTACCTACCACAGTATATTATGAGATTATTCAGCATACTTTTTAAGTGTTATAAATGTGTTATCAGAGAGTTGGTTTTTATTATTGTTTAGTACCTACTTTATCTGGCCAAATCCTTTTGAAATTAGATATTATTATCCTTATTATAGGAATAATCTTGAATTACAGATCTATAACTTCTGAAGTTTGGCAGTTAAAGTTGATAGGATTTTATGCCACTTCTTTTTTGTAAAGAGAGTTTACTGGTTTGCATTGGCTGCACAATCTATGTTAATTATGATTTTTGTCATATGAATTTGAGATGATTAATTTGTGTTGATAGTTTTGCAAACTTTCAGAAAATACCTAAACTCTGATACGAAGAATGGAACATAGTCATTGTTAACTTTATCTATGCACGACATTTTTCTGTTTAATGGGTCTGGTAGAAGTTATTTATTTACAAAGATGTTATTTTTAAAGAATTAATTATAACGAAATTAAAGTTTAAAATATTTAATTAAAAAAAAGTAAAATTTAAGAATTAAATACTCATCTTACTTAAAAGAATATACGAGTATATATAAGGAAATGAACAATTTTCTATTTACCCTTTTAAAAAATAATAATCTCTGTAATTTTAATTGGTAATGTAGGTGTAATTGAAGAGTTGAATGAAGTTTATATTTTTTTCACAATGGATAAAGATAGATTGTCTAATAAGATTATTTAGTAAAATCATCTAAATAAATTTTCTAATAAAGGTAAGATAAAATAAACAACAAATCAGAATCACTAAAAAAAATAAATAAAAAACAATATACAATAAATTATCAAGTGTGATGAAATTAAAGATAAAAATAGAAAAAAATATTTTTTAAGAAATCAAAGAATAAAAAAATATGTGAATAAAATTTCTTAAGATTTATCATAAAGGTAGCTCAAATCAAACGATGAATTAAATAATATAATTTATATTAAGAAAACTTCTCAACTTTGTGTTGATACTTATGTATATATGCTTAAAAAAACTTAATGTAAACAAACACTATCATAAAAAATTATTATCATCAAAAAAATTATTATTATCAAAACATAAATTCTTGATATGATTTTTTTAGTCATGAAACCGTTTAATAGATTGTCCAATATCTCAACAAAATATTTATACGACCTTAAATTATTCAAGATCTCAACAAGTGAAATACTTATTAATTATCAAAAGATTAAATATAAATTATAATATGTTTTTTTATTTTTAAGATTTGATTGTTTCACTATATTTAACTTTTAAAAAATTTACCTATAAAAATAAATTATATCCATATGAGACAACTTTATTATAAAAAAAGTTATACAAATATAAAATCACTTCATATTAATCAAAGTGAAACCATACTGACAACTTGCGTGTGAGAGAAGAAATCATATAGATAAAGTTTGATTTTAATTACGCCTCATCCTATTTTTGCATTTATTTTTATTTTAAATGAAATGATGTAAAATTATCACGATTTCAGTATGCTAGAGTCGTTAATAACAAAATTTCAATATAATCTAATTTAAATTGAAATTGAGCAATAGCTATTTATATCACGAGTTCAAAATTATAGTAACTGTACATTAATAAATTCCCAAGTTTGGTAAACTTTCACCAATAAAGTAAAAATACGTGAAATTTGGAATTGCATTTGGTACCTTATGCTGTCAAATATCAACATCGAACATTTTATAATCAGCAGGTATATATTATAAAAGAATACTATTAGTATTGGCATGTTTAATGGAAATTAAACTGTAAAATGTTTATGTATCGTAAGCTTGTATGATGCATCACAATAAGTATGCTGATAATATATATATATATATATATATATATATATATATATATATATATATATATATATATATATAAATATATATATATATATATATATATATATATTTAAATATAAATATATTTCTTTGTTAGGCTGTAATAGGATAGTTGCATGGTAAAATACAAGCACACATAGCAACTAATGAACATATTTACAAAAAGCGATGATTATCAAACATGTTTGATAATCTTATACGAACCGTTGATTATACTAAAATACTCAATTCCATCTCTTGTAAGGAATATTTTCTACATTCTAAATTACGCGTCGACTTTGAATGTCGTATTAGAAGCAGAAAGCGTTAAGCTTTGTTGTCCCTGTTCTTAGTTTGTCTAATTTAATTTTACTTTTGCATTCTAACTTACGCGTGCCTTTTTATTTTGGAGTCAAATATGTAAAATTCTACATTTTTCACGTGAACATACAAAATCAGCTTTAAATAGATTTTGACCAAAACAAATAAGTCTATAATGGAATATCACCAAAGCTAGCCGGTCCATTTCGAGAACCGAATCAAGGTTGAGCCAGTAAAAGTATAAAACCAAATCTATACAAAATTACGAACCTTTGACTACGAAACCACGTTCGTAATTTCATATAATTTTTTTTTTCGTATATAGAACTTACACTAGTATTTTTTTAATTATTAAAATAAAAGTAATTTTAGCTTTTTTTTTTTAAACAAACTACGTTTTTGTATATTTTGTATATTGAGAAGAAAAAAATAGCGGTCGTTCTAAAATGCTTTGAGGTGAGCCTCCCACGTGGGGAAATCAATATACGTTCTCGTGTTTCTTCCTTTCTCGAAATCTCAATTGACACGTCAGATCACACACGCAGACACTTGACAGTGACATCACTTTTCATTTCCGACAAAATTGGTGTTGTTCTTTTTTTGATGGATCACCGAAAGCACACGAATTCATGAGAGCAAGGGAAGAGGTTGTTTGGTCTAGAAACAACGAACCAAGTAAATAGAGTCAAATGCTGCAATCAATTAAAGTAGCACTAATAGCACTATATGTTAAGGTTAAATGAATGGAATATAAAAAAAAAAAAACTTTAAATCATATAATTATACATTCTTGATTCATTTTAATCGTGTTTTTAAATGCGACGCTCAAGTATTTTATCATTATAGTTAATGTGATATTAAACGGACAATAACTTCCGTAAAGACAAGAATTTCAGTCTTCCTATCTTGAAATGATCATTTAACTGAACAATTTATTTCTGTTTATAAGACGGGATTGGGATTTATGATAAGGTTAAATAAGAATTGAGTGTTCTATTATAAAGAAAAACATTGACCATTTTATAAAAGTATAATAAATAATTATTTACTTTCTATGTTAGTATAAAACAATATGAATGGAATACCATTCAAGTGAAAAATGAAAAAACTGTTAACAACGTGTTTTTATTATTAGGTGAAATTTATTTGGAATTATAAATTTGGGTGAGTTTCTCTTTTATATAATGATGTTTTAATTGATAGTAAAGTACGTCTGAAAAAAATAGGTTATTTACTAGGATTATTTAACCGTAATAGTTATAAAAGGATATTATAACAATAAAAAACATATCATCAAAGTAATTGTAAATAAGTATTTAAAAATATATAATATTAAACTACAAACATTATTTAAAGTCATTACTTTTATAATATTAAATTGATCTTATTTTAATTAGTTTTTATTTTTAATATGTATGATATTGTTTAAAATAATCTTATTAATAGTTTTAAAATTAGTCGGGTCTTAAAAATGAGTACAAACTTAGATATAATTTAAGATTATTTGACAGTGTAAAATTAAGTATTAATTTAAGTAATTAATATAGAATTATCTCACTAAGTATGCTAATAACTTTAGATCTGGATGAACAATGATTAAACTCATAATCTTTTCTATAAATAGAGAAATGTCTTCAGCATATGACTATTGTCTTTATATACATTATATTTACTTGTACTCAATCTGACTTAAACGTAAGAGTGAGTGTCCTTACATATACTTCCTCCCACTTAATTCAAACTTGAAGAGAAAAGTTTTAATAACTAAAGTTAATCTCACGCCTGCTCACTTACCAAGTTCACATACCTAACACACAAACAATTACTAATAATGCAACATTAAAATTCCTAAAATAAACATATGAAAGAATTCATAAATGGATATATTTTAATAAAAAGTAAGTGAGGAAAAGTTAGGGTTAAAAAAAAAATTATAGAAATATATACTTCTTATTTATTATTGTGTTGTGTTGCATTATATCGTCTTTTTTTTAATTTTTTTATTATAAATTAATGAGTCAATCCACTTTCAAAGGGAACCAAAATTTTAAAGAGTCAAAAGTTTAATTTCAACTTATACTAATATTTGTAATTTTTTTAACACAAATCCTTATATAAACCCTAAAATGCAATAGAGATCATATTTACTAATATTTGTAATTTTTTTTAACACAAATCCTTATATAAACCCTAAAATGCAATAGAGATCATATTTACTAAACAATTTAATATTTTTCATGAACATAAATCTTCAACAAATTTCATAATTATAGGTAAAATAGAAGGATAATATTAACTTTCCACTCTCTTTATCATATTTAGCCACAGATGCAATACAAGACAAAAGAATAAAAATAAGCAAGGAGGGAGTAAATACTAATAATGTAGTCAAACCCAACCCTGACAGAGCCATTAATACACGTCTTCACCCATTTCAATGCTATCACAATATATCAACCATCACCTGTTTCTGCTCACAACAACAATTTCCACACACTTATTAATATGGACAACATTGATTCCACCTTCACCTTCTAAATTCACCAACCTCACACCCACACTTGCTGACTATTTTTCACAGCCACGATGATGTGTTGCTCTTATTCAGAAAATTTTCATGAATATTCAATCACGTTAAATTTACAAAATTTTTATGAGAGGAAGAGATATCTCTTCTATGAATAATGAGTTCTTTTATTAAAACTTTCAAAATTTTTTAAATATACTCTAAATTTTCTTTAACTATAAAAAATTTGATGTAAGATCTAGGTACTTAGAATTTTAGAGAAATCTATCATTAAAGTAGAAGATTAAATGAGATATTAAGATATATAATACGCTACGTAGCATAAAAACCTATAAAAAATAGTACCAGAGAAGATCTTGTATTAAAGATATATTCATATAACCATCTAACAATTATATATATTATTATTTATTTCAACTATATATGTTATCATTTTATTTCAAAATTGTATTTGTTTTTATTTTTATCACTTGAATATAATATTTTAACAATTATATATAAATTTACTTTTATTTATTTATTTTTATCATATTAATATAATCTTTTATTATTAAAAATATTATTAAATTATTTTTTAAAAATGTTACTAAATGATCATTTTCCTTTTTACAATGAATAAAGAGAGTAATTTATCTCATATTTCTGGGATAAAGTTTTTTAGCTATTGAAAGTTTAACTTTATATTATTTAAGTATAAGAAAGTATTAAAATTCAATAAAAATTTTGAAGTATACTTAGGGGGTGTCACTTTAATTTGCCGAAAAGTTTTTATGTGTTACATTTATTTTCATTTTGGTTTAGACTTAAACATTTTAAAAGAAAAAAGAAGATAATTCTTTTCTGAAGTTAAAATTAACTTATATTAGTTAATTTATATAAACAATTAGCCAGACTTATATTTTCACTTATAACAGTTACTTAAACTCAGGGTAAAGCTTATACTTTTTTCCCCTTTTATATCATCACATATAAACATTTATCAGATGTTTACACAAGCACTTCCTTAAACAATTATTGTCGTTAATTATAGTCTCTAAATTTAGTCATTTACTATTATTTTAACACCTAAACTAGTGAAACTGGATTGAAATTTTAAAAGTACTTTCAAATACTAAAAATGATAACGAATGGCTAAATTTAGATATTAAAATGAGTGTAATAATACGTTTAATGATTAAATTAAATTAGAAGACTAAAATAATAATAGGTAGATTCGTCTGAAAATGATAATAATAGGTAGATTTAAAAAAAAAAAAAAACTAAAATGACAAATAAATTATATTTTTATAGAATTTTTTGAATGTTAACATTTTCAATAACGTAAATGACAGATAATCATACTTTTTTAGAATTGAAATAGCAGTTTAGCCCATATTTATCTAATAAGAGGAGGATAAAAGTAAAGAAAAGTAGTAAATTGAAGGAAATGCATTTTTTTAATGTCAGTTTATTTTATTTTAAGCCATTAAAGTAAACTTGCTTTAATCAGGTTTCTCCGAATAAGTTACTCGTGAAATGTAAAAAAAAGTAAGTATAATTTCCTTTAACTTTACCCCTGAACATGTAGTGAATTAATTAATATATTTTGCAATGCTTTGATAGCAAGAATCTTATTTATTTTTTTAACTAAATTGAAGATCGGTCACTGTCATGGTATTTTGTTTGATGTAATTCATATTGAAGGCTTTAAAAATGGATAACAAGAAGAGGACCACTTATGGCGGTCTCCTCTTCGCAGGAAACTTCTTTTATATTCAGTCCACCGGGATTCTAACCTTTGAAAATCAACGTTAATGTGTGGGAAACTCGCTATAAATACCTCTCATGGAACCCTACTTCATTCACACACTCACCTTCTAATATTAACATACACAAGCAAAGTTAGGGTCTGAGTCAAATTTTTCCTAGCACCAAGAACAGCCCTTGATTTTGCTTCTCTCACGATCATATTCAACTTAGCTAAACAACGTAACTTGGTAGTATAAAATAGACATTCAGAGGCCTCACATGGAGCTAACGATGAACGAGAACCAACCTCAATTACTCTCGAAGATTGCCACCGGCAATGGCCATGGTGAGGACTCCCCTTACTTTGATGGGTGGAAGGCCTATGAAGACGATCCCTTTCATCCCATCAAGAATCCTAACGGGGTTATCCAAATGGGTCTTGCAGAAAATCAGGTATATAATCAAATCAACCTTCTTTTAATTCTCAACACTGAAAATTGTCTTATGCTTCAAACCACCTCTTATTAATTTCTATGCAAAAATAGTACTTTTTTTCGTGTGTTGAGCCTCTACATTTTTTGCAGCTTGCTTCGGACTTGGTTCAGCACTGGTTAGCGAATAATCCAAGGGCTTCCATTTGCACACAAGAAGGAGTCCGTGATTTCAAGGCCATTGCAAACTTTCAGGATTATCATGGTCTGCCGCAGTTCAGAAAAGTGAGCAACGAACAACGACAAACTGAAAACCTTATAATTATTCAAATCAAGCATGCTATATAATATAATATAACACTAAGTTTTTTTGGCCAATTTTAAGATATATAATAACTTTGGATTGAACTAACTCCACAGGCAGTGGCTAAATTCATGGGAAGAACGAGAGGAAATAGAGTAACCTTCGACCCTGAGCGTATTGTTATGAGCAGTGGAGCAACTGGAGCACACGAGGTCACTGCGTTTTGTTTGGCAGACCCCGGCGACGCCTTTTTGGTCCCCACACCTTATTATGCAGGGTAATACTACACATTCAGATCAACTTTTTTCACTACTATTCCAATTACTCATTTTATCTCTTTTTGTTGAAAAAAAATAGTTTCCTCTATCAAGCATGTTATTCTCAAAGTATATTCTTCAAATTCCCAGCGACTTTTTTTTTTTCATTCAATTTCATGAGTTACTTACTTTGGATTTTCCATATATAAATAAAAGTAATTACCTTAAAATCGTTTTTCAGCATATTTATTTAAAAAAAACTATTTGTAATTATAATTGATTACATATAATCAATTATTGAAATAATTGTGAAAACATACTCTCAATTTAATTTCCACAGATACTTTTAATTGACACTTGATAGCCACTTTCAATATATCAATTAAAGCAAAATTGAAATTTGTAAAAAAAAAAAATGATTTTTTTCAATTGACTTTCTTTAACATTCCAGTATAGGTGGAACAAGTAAATGTTTGTAGATTGGATGCTAGGTTAAATGCGATTTAACTAAGTGATGACCAAGACCCAGTCAAAAGCTCAACTAAATCAAAATTAGTTGAGTAGCTTGCTGTCCATTAATCAACCCTCGTAGGTCAATAATAATACACTGATTTAATTATCCACAATCTGTTTCTGATGTTTGTCACCACTCACGGCCAAAGACTAAACATGACTCCCAATCGATAAACAACATTTTTCTAAAAATATAGCACGAATATGACGTGCTATTAAAATTCTATTAAAAATCAACTTCTGTTCTAAGCCGTTTGTTCATGCATAATGCATAACTTCAATAAATATCCAATTAAATTTTCACTTCTTATCCAAATACTTTTTTTGTACTATTTTTCTCTCTTACTCGACGTAATTCAATAGACCCAAAATTCTAAATAAGCTGTGTAATAATTGAATTGGTTTTCCTATTGCAGTTTCGACAGGGATTTGAGGTGGAGAACGGGGGTTCAACTTGTTCCAGTTATATGCGAAAGCTCTAACGATTTCAAGTTGACAAGGAAAGCGTTGGAAGAGGCGTACGAGAAAGCCAAAGAAGAGAACATCAGAATAAAAGGGTTACTAATTACCACTCCGTCGAACCCATTGGGAACTGTCATGGACCGACAAACTCTAAGAACAGTGCTGCGTTTTATCAACGAAAAACACATCCACCTAGTAAGCGACGAAATATACGCGGGTACAGTTTTCTGCTACCCCAGATTCACGAGCATCGCGGAGGTAGTAGAGGAAGACAAAGACATCGAATGTGACCGTGACCTTATCCACATTGTTCATAGTCTTTCCAAGGACATGGGGTTCCCCGGTTTCAGAGTTGGCATCATATACTCCTACAACGACGCAGTGGTGAGTTGCGCTCGCAAAATGTCTAGCTTTGGGCTAGTGTCCACGCAGACGCAATACCTCATGGCATCAATGCTTTCTGATGATGAGTTCGTGAAAGGGTTTCTGGAAGAGAGTGCAAAAAGGCTTGCGCAAAGGTATGGGGTTCTTTGTAGGGGTCTTGGGCAAGTGGGCATAAAGTGCTTGGCGAGCAATGGTGGACTCTTTCTGTGGATGGATTTGCGTGGTCTTTTGAAGAAGGCAACGTTTGAGGCGGAAATGGAACTGTGGAGAGTGATCATTCACCAAGTTAAGATCAATATTTCGCCTGGCTCTTCCTTTCACTGCTCCGAGCCTGGGTGGTTCAGGGTGTGCTATGCCAACATGGATGATAGAGCCGTGGAGATTGCTCTGGCGAGAATGCGCACCTTCGTGCATCAGAACACCGAGGCCAAGAAGAAATCTTGCAGCTATAGAAAGTTGAGTCTGAGCTTCTCATCCAGAAGGTTGGATGAGTTTTTGGTGTCACCTCACTCACCTTTTCCTCAGTCACCTCTTGTTAAAGCCTCCACTTGATGATCCTAAGATTCTTGCTCTAACCAACGACATTACACTGTAATGAATGTCTTGTGTCCTAGGACACACACTGTTTCATGGATATAATAACTCCATGGTCTTCGTCTCTCTTTTTTAACTTGCAAGCATTTGGATTGATGCTGAAGCAAGTTTTATATATTATATAGGGTTTGTTTGTATGGTTTTTACTTTTAGTTTAATTTGGTTTGGAAGATTTATGTACTATGTTATGCAGATTGTAATATCAAGATTAATATTAATAAATGTCTTTTTTTTTTCCCTCATACCTTGAGATATAGTAAGACGATAGTAAGATCTTAACAAATATTTCGTAATTATAACTAAAATTTGTTTATAATTTTATGATATGTTACACGATAAAATTAAATTAAGAAAATTATGCTTATTTAATTTTATAGAAATAATCTAATAAATTAATTGATGAAATGCAAAGCTTATAAAGAAATTAGCAAGTTACCTATGCACTAATAGCACTCAAGATAAAATTTAAGATATATAAAAAGTGAAATATTAGTGTAGAAAGAATAGGTAACATAATAGAAAGATAACTCATAAAAGTTCTCTTCTATAAAAGTGGATATTCAATTTAAAAAAATAAAGAAAAACTACTTTAAAGAAGGTCATATTATATTATGTTAAATGTAGTATGCGTTTGTACAAAGTCAAGGTTAAGTGTACACAATTTTTGTACTACCGCCGCCATAAGTGGACCTCCACAAGAGTTAATTGTATCTCTTCCCTCCCTATCTATCTATCTATAACAATAATAGCCATATACCCAACTCGTGGTATATATAAAAATAGAAACGACATGTTCCAAAAAAAAAAATTAGGTATAAAAAAAAAAACCTACGATAGATACTAATGCTTATGTCTTATTCCTTTTTATGGGTACAATATATGAAAACATTACTTCTTCTTCCTTTCTATTGCTGTGGGAGGCTTTCCAAATATTGGTTAAACAAAACTATTTCTTATTCCTTGCTTCCAAATGATTTGCATAACTCGATCAATTATCAATCGATAATATATATGAGTTAATATTAATGAGTTTTTTTAAATTTAATTTAATTCATTGCTCAAAATGTTGGCAATTGATTAAATTATTGCATTTGGAGATCAATTCTGTTTAATTAAATTATAAGGATTATAAATCAATTAGTTAAACAATGTAAATTAATTAATGTTAAATTCCTTAATAAAAAATAATTCCATCTAACACTGGTTTTATTTTTATGTTTTATCCAGACACACTCGTAGGCTGTTAGTATACTCTTTATTAGTTTAGTAATTTTAAAATCTTGTTTATTTAGAATGAACTTGACATATTAAAAGTTTATAAATAAAAAGAATTCAAAGATAAAAATATTTATAACTAAATCCATTAAGTTAAATAGATGTTAAATATAGATACAGAATGTATTAGTATACGAATATGAAAAAATAATATCAAATGTTAATCTACATATGTTAAAATTCATATCATATAGTAAATAAATGCTTTTATAAAAACTATATACCAAATATGTTATTTCGTTAGTAGAATAGTTATGAAATTTTTTTGGAAAGATAAAGGATAAGTTATGGGCTAACCCACCAGTTCTGCAATTGGTATAGCCCAATTTAATTTGAGAATTTAAAAATCTTGAACATTTGAGCTGAGAAAGTCTGCTAGAACGGATACCTCTGTAATGCAAAGAAGGTGTATATGAAAAAAATGCATTATATATTTGCACAAACTAAATTCTTTTTTATACATTTTATTTTGTCATTTGAGAGTAAAATTCCCATCTTGTTTATATTGATAACTTATGTAGTATATATACGTTTGAGTGAGGGAGGAGGCAAGGATAGACGTTTGAGTGTGATAAAAACTAATACTTATTAAGAAAAATAATCTTTATATGTTTCTATTTTTGCACGTATCACGCTCCAACCTGAAACTTGGCTATTAAAGATATCTGAACTAATTAAAAGTTGGTATTTAATTGAATTTTAAAAAAATCTGAATTATTTAAAAAAACATAATGTTATTTTAGTTTATTTTTAGTATTCAATTGTTTTTATTTATAACCATTTAAATCAAACTTTAACATAAAAAATGAAAAAAAAAATTAAAATAAGTATTCATCTATAACAATAATAAAAAAAATACTTTTTGAAATAATTTTTGAGTGTGTTCACAAGTTCTTACTATTTTATCTTTCAAATTTTATAATTTTTTTAACTTAATTAACTTCACATAATGCAAAACATTTTCTTACACTACAAAAAATTGCCAACAATAAAATTATAAATTTTATTTATTTTTATAACTAAGTTTGTATGAATTTTTTATATCTTGATAATTTTTTATTTTAATAATTATTTAATAATATTTTTTGTTATCATAAGAAAAAAGTGGTGTTTCTCCAAATTACTAATAATTAATTAATTAAATAATTAAAAAAACTGAAATAAACTATTTTTGTTGTGTTTACTTAAATTATAATAATGTAGTTCAATTCATTTAAATTATTATATAATCATCATCAAACCACTCTTAAGGTTGAACTTTTACCATAATTGAGTTTAATTCATAAAATTTTATTTATTTTTATCCAAAATATTGTTTAAGGAAATTGAGTATATTACTTGTTGAAATAATGATATGTTTTCATTCCGTTTACTACTTTAATTATTTTTTGTAATTAAGATTTAAGTTATTATATAATTGGAATTTGAATAAAAGTCCAAAGAGCATCATGTAACTCATAGTTTGTGTGGATGTGGGTGTGGGATTCAATTTTTTTTTTTTTCAGATTATTTACTAGGATTTTTTATATGCCATTTTGCACAATTCATATGTTAAACGGATTTTACTTGGGAATTTGCGGGTTATCCATATGCTGCATCATCAAGTCTAATTCAACTTAAAATTTAATATCTTTTATATTGATTATGTATTATTTAATATATTTAGTAAATTATTCTTGTAAAAATGGATACTAGAAATCTAATATATATTTACAGCTGGCTAGTGAGCCATTTAATCTATGAATTTAATGAGATGAATGCAAATTAAATATATTAAAAATAATTTGAAATGCAAGTTATATAAATAAATTTTTTATAATGTGAGTTTATACAAAAGGATGGGGCATGACACAGTGAACTCTAATTTCTCCTCTCATTTTCTCAAATACCCACTTTTTTCCCCAAATTTGTACAGTCTTCCAACAGTAAAATAAATCAAGAAGAAGCGCAGTAAAAATCCCCGTCTCCAGCACAATTTGTAAATAAATAAACAAAAATAAGCATTCCTTCTTCTTTTTTTTCTGAAGGGGGATGTATGTTGTATTATTGTGATTGGAAAAGTCAGTGATAGTATGATATTGGCTTGTTCATTTTTCCTCACCCCCGACCCCGCTTCCCTTTTCCTGTTGATCCTGAATTTGATTTAATGTGATATGGCAGCCCATTTTTCATGCATAATTATGATTGTTTTTTTAGCTTTTGTGTGACTTTTGATGGTTCCATTAGAAGATAGAGAGGGGTCCATATGAATGCCTCCACCACCCTATATACACTATAGTAGTAGCAGTAATACATATATAATTTGTATATATTGATGTATGGATAATGTAGTTTGATTAGTGAAGAGATATAAAGAAAGAAAGAATTGGGATCACATCTGTATTAAAGAGGCAATGGTGGAGACATTTCATCCATGACTTAATAACTTAACCAACCATGCTTATAAAGAGTGTGTGTGTGGGTTTTTTCCTCACTAATCACTGCTTCAAAATCCAACTGCCAGCCCCACATTCATCTCTCCCTTGCTCCTCCTTAAAGCTAAGTACAATCATTTTCCTTTTCATTTCCTCCCAAAGGTCTATTTTAAAAATCATTTGTATATTACTTTCAAAGCTTTAGCTTGCGATTCATACAAGCAAATATCACTTTCCTCCCTTCCCCATCAACTTGGTGGTTCATTCGCATCAATCACCCTTTCGCTAGCCCTCTTCCTATAACTACATATATATGTTCCATATACGTATTCATACAAACCTCTGAAATGCCATATTAAACAAAATGCCTCCCTACTTTTCTGCTCTAACTAATCAACATCTAAACAAACCCATTTGCATATATTAAGGATGATCTCTATTATTGTAGCAAGTGTTTAAGAAAATTGGAAGTGATTGGCTTTGGCTATACATGTTGCAACATGGAGTCTCAATCCAATGATTATGAAGACAAAGAAATGATATTGGAAGTGAGGAATGTGTGTTGCAAAATCTTGATGACGATATGAAGATTGAGGAGATTACTGAAGTTCAGTGCATGGTTACTTTAAGAGGCAATGTCATTGTGTAATAGCAACATGATCTCACCTCCATAACTAATGGGGCTTTTCGATGGAGGTATCATTGAAACACGATAATAGGCCACTTTAGGCTAAGCCGACACCCTATCTTTCCTCATTCTACTGCTGTGGGTCACCTCTTATCTATGCATATCTTCTTAGGTTTTTCTCTTCTCTCTCTAAAACATGTTTTTCCATATGTCTTTTACATATTTAAATCGATATCAAATTTTGTAGACATGATTTACAAAACTAACTTTCAATCTAAAACATGGATTTTCTAATATTTATAGAAAAAATTAGTCTTTCTCTCTTTTTCTATCTGTTTTTTATTAACTATCTATATATTATAAATTTAATTAATACTTGTAACTAATGAGTCGAAGTTGCTAATCCAATCATAACACTCTTTTAGCACTTTACACATCTCCAATATACTATACTTAAAGAGAATTAGGTTCTTTATCACTTCGGAACAAATAGAGATAAATGAAAGCGAAATATTTTTTGTTTCATTCAAAACGATAAAGAGAAAAAATCTCAATTATGAGCATGTAACACATATAACTACAATAATAATTATTATCATTCAAATAATCCAAATTAGAAAGAGAAGAAAGGAAAAACCCACTTCACCTAGTGCAGTGTGAAAATAAATTGATCTAAACCTCAGTAGTTGATGATTCCAATTTGAGCCTTGTGTGGTATGGATGATGAGCAATGATTAGGGTTTTATATTTCCCTGCTCGTGAAATCTAAAACCTGAGATTTACGAGTCCCATTTAGGCTATTAACTTTAATTGATGTCAATCATGTCACTTATACACGTTTTTCCAACACCATTAATGAAATTATTATTCCTTCTTAATTAAATGAAAAGACAATCAAGTCAAAATAATTAGTGGTTTGGGCTTGCTTAAATCATAAAACAACAACTCATTTTTCAGTCTTTCTCACACTTGTTTCTATACATTATATTGCTTTTGAAGATTCTGTTGGAAGAAATAAATATTTTCAATGTCAATTTCTTTCCGAATATATGAAATTTACGCTATCCCACCTGCCACTATCACCAATACATTTAGTAAATACTATGACATTACATACTATTCAATCAAAAATCAAGACAGCTCTCAGCACTGGAATATTTTACATGTGAACAATATATTATAAATAACATGAGCAGAAGAATCTGCACGAGGACTTAGAGATTTCATTTTAACAGCGTGTAAGCAATCATATTATTTAAAAAATACGATCTTAATTAAGATAATTCTTGTTGCCGCCCAGATGTTTTTAATGTTGGTTTACCTACTTTTCCTCAAAGTTTAACTTTGATTCATATTAATTCGAGGTTTAAACTTTTACCAATGTAAATTTTTACTATTGCGAGCTTGAATTGAAAGGAGGTCGGGTCACTACAGAAATTTAACATGCTCTTTTATTTTTAACTCAAGTATTTATTTTATTGTCCGAGAGACTAATATATCAAAATATTAAAATTTGTTAAAAGATTAACCTATTTTAATATATATATATA
>Ga0209489_102266_pt1 | contig 39234 bp, 13 predicted proteins | sample SiratrowhiteBW_FD_187527 | JGI IMG/M metagenome (GOLD analysis project Ga0209489, IMG submission 187527) | Root nodule microbial communities of legume samples collected from California, USA - Siratro white BW (SPAdes) (version 2) | ecosystem: Host-associated > Plants > Roots > Nodule | place...
ATGCTATTGTCATAAAATATAAAGTTTTGTTATTTTTATTCCATATTAATTTTCTTAAAATATAATTACACTAGTTTATAAATATATTGTATATATACACATTTAAGTTGAGCTACATGTACAGTCACACATATTGCGGTAGGTATACACACACATCTACGTACACATATATATCATATTTATTTTAAAAAATATTATACATAATTACATCTCAATTATTTAAAACAATTTTTTATATTAAAAAACACTCTAAATTGTTACTTCAAATATAAGCACATGATTAATTAAAAACATACTGAAAATGTATTCTCAATTTTTTATATTAAGATAGTTTATTGTACTTATTTTATAAAAATCTAATAGATGAACTTTCTTCCGATTTTTACTACCAGATACCTAATTTACATAATCTAGATCATTAATAAAATTATAATATTTTAGTTTATATAACAATTTAGTACTTAATATTATGATTTTTTTAATTATATAAGAAACTTTTAAAGGGTAAATCCCTATATTATTGCCCACCCCTTCATCAAAAACCCAGAAAAAGAAAGTGATTAAATTAAAAATAGAGAACTAAATACTTACTATAATCTTATTATATTTTGATTCATAAATTATCACCTCTCAAAATTAATTATATGTTTAAAGAACAAACAACATTAAAATTTGAATTGTTGGAGAAAGTATAGAGAGAATGAACATTAAAAATATTAATTCAATATTGTAACGCATAATGCCTTGTTCGGCTCCGCGAAGGGACTATCTTTTTCTTTCATTATATTTCTTTTTTCATATCATAGTTCTTCATTAAAATTTATTTATTGACAATTTTCACTTTTTTTAGTTATATTTTAGTTAGTCTGGATATAAATCTTCAAGAATTTAGACAAAAAAGTCATATACGAAAGATTTTAAATCAATATCATAAATTTTTATGATTAACTAAATATTAAGATATAATGTATTATATATTAGTATGGTTTATTTTATAGTTAATATTCCACAATTTAACTGACATTTAATATTATACTAGATGTATGAATATACAGTGTGCAATGGCTTTGTGAATACGACCTGTTGACCCACATTTTGTTTTAACAGGTCAACTATCTTATCAAAATGTCAACATTACCAAATTAATTCACGTGCCAGATTGAAGTTTTGATTTGGTAACATAAATGGGTTATTGTTTTGGTTGACTTGCTTTAAAAGTTGACGCACCAAAATGAATGAACGAGTTACATGATTATATATATACTGAATATAGAAAATAGAAGTGATAGTAATGTTTTATTAAATTTCTTTTGAAAATAGTTTTTATTATTTAAGTCAATTACAAATTATACATTGTGACTCTATTTATATATAATTATGTACTTTAATAAATTTTATCTAATAATAAAAAATATTTTAAAGAAAATATATTTGGATAAGTTGTATAATGTTGCCTTCTTTATAAATGATACACGCATTGCTGGGTTACTACAGTTTAAACTTTTTTTTTTATTATTATTATTATAGTATATTTTCATCATTAGTTGTAACAAAAAATTAGAGTGAATTCTTCCCAAAAAGATAGTGAACTTTTAAATTGGTAGAAAGATCGTATACTTTAATTTAGCAAGTTTAAATTATGATTTTATTTAACCTAAATTAGGTTAAGCTTGGATTAATTAAAGAATCAAATGAAGCGTGATAAAATATAATGACTTGCTATTGTCATATTGGTTGAAGTAATATGTAATAAAATAAAGTATGATAATAAATTATATATATATATATATATATATATATAATTATATCAATCATAAATGTTACATATCTTAATTTAGTTACACTTTATTTATGTTTTATCTATGCATAATTATGGGATGAGTATGTAGGGATGTGTTTGGTAAATCACTCTAATAGTTAAAAAACTAAATAATAATAATAATAATAATAATTTTAAAAAATAATGATAGTTAATTGATAAAATATATTACCATTTTTTTTTAAAATAATACTAAGAAACTCAAAGAAAAAACTTTTAACATAGGGCTGTGGATGATTTTGAAACAAATTATTTAAGAAATCTCCTTCATATATTTTATAATAATATAATTTTAAAAATATGAAAAAAATAATTTTGTAAGATAAAGGTTGAAAACTTATTTAATTATTTTTAAATTGAGGGGAAATAGGATTATTTTTTTATAAAAAAAATTGTATGATTACTATTTCATCAAATAAGAAAACTAATTTAATTTTATAAAAAAAATATTTATCTAATTAAAATAAACATAAAAGAAAGTTATAAAAAAAGATATATTCGCTGTAACACCAATGACATTATCACTAATTTTCTATAAACTATATTTTTAACACTATTGAATTATAATCACATATTATCTTAATTGTATGTATAAAATTTAAGAATAAATAAATAGCGATAAGGTCATTATAAAATATTTTATATTATATAGTAATTATATAATTACACTAATTTTGATTCATATAAATAGAGTATAAGTGATAGAAACTTTTAATATGTGGTTTTGGAAAATAAATTATCTGATTAAAAATTATTAAAAATGTTATAGTTTTATTATTTTTTAATTTTCTTTTAAAATTTGTTTCTAATTAATTCAACGTATAGTCCACTCTTCAAAACAGGAATGAAACTACTGAACATCCACAACAACTGACATCCATTTGCATTTTCTTTTAGGGCACCAAGGATTTTATGCATACACTTTATATACTGTGTATCACAATATTTTTTATTATTTATTTTGTTATATTCTGAAAAAAGAAATAAAGAGTCTTTTTTATGGTAGTTGCATACTGTAGGATAAAAACTGTTTCCTATACTTAATAAAATTTTAATATGACAATAATATTTTGTTACTTTTATTTTAAAATTTATTTATTAAATAATTTTTTTTCTCTATCACACGTTCAATTGAGTCACTCATTATCACACGTTCAATTGAGTCACCCATTAGATAGTGCAATCAATTATGACAAAAAGAAAGTTGTTAACTCCTTTTCTTCATGTTATATTAACAAACTTTTAAACAAAATAAAAAAATTATTTTGATAAATATTAACAAATTTTTTAAAAATTAATAAAAGATAATTTTATAAATATTTTAAAAAGATGTGTTTAACTGAATTTTTAAAATTAATTATATTTCTGATCTATCTCAAATTGTAAAAATCTTAACAAAAATTATAAATATCTAAACAGTAAAATATATCATTTTAAAAAACTAATAAAAATAAAATAATCATAGGCAATTGATTAAAAAAGCAATAATTGTAAGATTGTTGAAAGAAAACAAATTATTTAATATGTAAATTTAAAAATAAAAATTAGAAAAATATTATTGACATATTAAATATTTATTTAGTCCAAGTAATAAAAGTCCAAGTTTCTTTTGGATCCCAATTCCAATATGATCCCCATGCCTAATTAGCTCATACGGCTCTTGATATATTATCCATTGTTAAAAAGATAAAACCTAGATTAATCGTACTGTAACCCCAACAATCCAATTGTTGAATAAATTGATATCTATAATAATTTATATAAGACAGAAAAGGAGCTTTTTTTTAAAAGATTCTTTTTATCATTCATATTCATGTATTTTATTTCAACAAAAGAAAAGGATGCATATGTCCTTTTTTCTTTTTCACAAATTTATGGTGATGAAGCGGTTTTGTTTTATTAATAAATATATAATAGTTAAAATTAGTTATGATTAAGTAATTAAAATAAATATCAAGTTAATTTGAATAGAAAAATATTATTGTAAAATTATGAAAAAAATATAAAAGAATTTTAATCACCAAGTAGTTTGGGAATTTTACCCAAAATAAAAATAATAAACTTAAAGAATATTGTAAACTACCAAATTTTGCTCAAAATAAAAGTAACAAACTTAAAACATATTGCAAACTACCAAAATAAACTTATTCACCTTACATTTATATTATTACAATAAGTTATATCATAATGAAAAATTTCGGGTAAAATTTTTAAATTGGTGTAATTTTTACCTAAAATTTGTTAAATGATTTACTTTTATTTTTCTTTTAGAATATGAGTAAATTATAAATATGTGAAGAAATTGTGTTTACGAAGGATTTAATTTAGAATAGAATATTTAAGAGACGATTTCAATTAATTGATTAATTTAAATAAATAGACTATTGCATAATTTCAGGATTGTTAATATTTTTTTTTTATTTTTTTCTCGATTTTGTAGTAATGAAGAATTTTTATTTTATTCATAAATATGTAATGGTTGAAATTAATTGTAATTAAATAATTAAAATAAATATAAAATCAATTTAAATGGAAAGATATCATCCTAAAATTATGAAGAAAAACATAAAAGAATTTTAATCAGCCCAAGAGTTTAGAAATTTTGTCAAAAATATAAATAACAAACTTAAAATAATATTGCAAACTACCAAATTTTGCCCAAAATAAAAGTAACAAACTTAAAAAATATTGGAAACTACCAAAATAAACTTATTTACCATACATTTACATTATTAAAAATAAGTTATACCATAATGAAAAAATTTCAACCCAATATATGGGGAAATACAATCCTAAGTTTTTCCCGTCTACACCCAATTCCGATGCAAATATAGAGTATAAGAAAGAAAAACATTCATGTAGCCTTTGCATTCTCAACCAACCATGGATAGAATCAGTAGTTTACCAGAATCAATCCTTTGTTACATTCTCTCTTTTCTCCCAACCAAACAAGTTGTTGTAAGAAGTGTTCTTTCCAAGAGCTGGAAGTCTATATGGCGTTCAGTTCCCTCTTTAGCTTTTAACTTCAAAGATTTTAATTTTGACAAAGTGTACTTTCATGACTCAGTGCACTCTTTTTTGTGTTAGCGTGTTTTGGATCAACCCCTCCATAGATTACGCATTAAATGTTTCCCTTTTAAAGGTTTGAAACGTTGACGGATCCTCCTATAAGTATCCAGACATTGTTTGAGGCTGCAACTAGAGGAAGTTGTAGACTTGAACATCTCCACTTTAATCTCTGGATTGTCATGTCATGCCATCTGTGTTTTTAGCTGTAAAACTCTTGTAGTTCTCAAATTGGTCTACGTAAGAGTGGAAGAAGTTTCTTTTGTCCATTTGCCCTTGCTTAAAATCTTGCATTTATATCATGTTACTTTCATAAATGATCAAGATTGTCTACATCTTTTTTCTAATTGTCCTAATCTGGAGGATTTGGAAATCAAGTTAACGACTGGTATGACAGAAAAATTCAATAGATTGTCGAAATTGATCAGAGCCAACATTAATGTAGAATTATTTCCATTGGAAATTGTTAGGAATGTTGAAGTTTTGTTGCTAGATTGGGTAATGACAATAAGATTTTATTCCTTTCCACTTTTAAAGAAAAAAAAAATGTTTTTTGATGTTATGATATTATCATATTGTTTTGTATCTCTTGCAAATATATCACGACCTGAATTTTGACTTTAATTTAATTCAATTTGAATTGAAAAGTTGGCCTATGGAATTTGTTAATGTTTTGGAAGGATTGAATCATTCTCCCAAACTTCAAACTCTTGTCATTGAGATCTATAAGGTTTAAAAGTTTTTCAAGTTTCAATTTTATTGTTATCTTTTCTTCAAACATTAGTATTAATTTAATTTTACTATTGTTGTTGTCATCAGATCCGGTCTGAGAGGAAGCTTGACTGGGTGAAGACTAAATTGGAAAGATTTGAACAACGTCATGGGAAGCCCAAGGTTGCCCATGAGAATGATTGGCCATACCCACATTTTGTTCCAACATGCATTTCATTGCACCTTAAAACCTGTTTTCTTAAGAATTAATTACAGTGGTTCTATAGATGAGCTTCAATTTGCAAGTTATATTATGCAGAATGTAAAATATTTATGGGCTATGAAGATCTGCACTGCCAATGATGTTGATCATGCTGAAAGACTTGAAATGATGAGTGAATTATCCTCATACATGAAGAGTTCAGATACATGTACACTTTCATTTATTTAAATAATAGTTAAGGTTTGAGCACTAATTTATTTATTTATTTTTTCTTTCTATGAGTAACTGCAAGAATTACAAGAATTATTCTGAAGTTGTGATTTTCTTTAAGAGTTTAAAGTTTACTATTTTAAAAGATGATAATGTGGATGATTTTAGGAGTGCATGCTTGATGTTATTTTCTTTTCTCTCCAGAACTATGGGAAGAAGTGATTCAGCATTACTTCATATTTTATTGCTGTTGGAAGATAAAATTGCTTTTGAGTTTTACTTTTCTATGATAAAGATCCACATTTGAAATAATAGGTGTTCACATATGAGTAAGGAGCAATACCAAATTTGATACTTCCTCCATTTTTTTTAACAAATGAAAATGGGTCCAAATCAGTGTATTAATCAAAAACTTCTTCCATTTTTTATAATAAAATGAAAATCGGTCCAAATAAGTGATTTAAAAGATTAGTTTTTTTAATTTAATTTAACGAGAATTAAGAAAGTTATATCTAATAATATTTGCATATCTAAAAATATTAGATATGAATTGCTATTTTTTTATTGTAATTTATTAATTAATATAAATATTAACTTATTTTTTATAAATATTTGTTATATTATATTTTATATGGTATGAGATAACAATTGTTATTGTTTCGAACTATACTCAACTCTCCTTATTCGTTTAACATATAGACGAAATAAAATAATATTTAGATTATAAATATATTTCTTCGTATGCATGTTGGCAAATATTTTTTTTTTTCCAATTCATGGAAGAAATGCAAGAGCAAAAAACTTTTTCTTTCCATCCTCCACTGGAAGATGAAATTGATGACATAATTTCCAAACTAAATATTACATAATCTATATTTGCTGCTTGGATGGAATAACAAGAAATTTGAAGAGGTTAGAAACTTAACTAGAAATTTGTTTATGTAAAGAAGAATGTGTAGATGTTGGATTTAAAAAAAATAAGAATTTAAAACATAAAACAATAATATAAAACAATAAGAAAAAAATATTGAATTTAAAAAATATAAAAATAATTATATTGAAAATGTATATTTTTACACTAAAAAAATCAAAATTATATATGGACAAAATTCACATATAATAACTAAAAATTTGTATGTAAACTGTTTTACCTACAGATTTACATATAAAAAAATTCTTAAATAATTAATTACAAAAAAAATCAGTTAATATTTAAGAGAAATTTTTTTGGTATCTTACTATTATTATTATAATTATAATAATAATTATTATTAATACTATTTTTAATATTATTAATTTCTTATTATTATTATTATACTATTATTATTATTATTATTAATATTATAATAAATTTTAAACGTATAATGTAGTTTCTTTAAAAGAATTCATTACTTTCAGAAATTTTAATTCTGTTTAATACATTATTATTAAAAGTATTAGCTCGTGCTTAATTTTTTTAAAATATGATTTATAAAAGGCTATTATTTATTTTAAAAATATAGATAATTATTAGTAATAGGTAGTACTTGACATCAATGAAATTATTGAACTTCGACCAACCAAAATAATTGACTAGATACCGTTGACCAGGCGGTTTATCATCATTTCCTTTATTTTCTTTGTACACACCACAGAAACACAAATAACCCTCCTTTTCTATATTATTTTTATTATATTAAAATGAGTGAAAATATAAGCGCATGACATATGTATTCATATCTTTTAAAAAATTAAAATAATTTCAATTATTGTTAAAAAAATTATAATTAGAAAACTGTTAAAAATATAGATCATTTTTTTGAATATTTTCAATTATATTTTCTATTTACTGGATGTATAAAATACTAAAAGTAAAATTTAAACAAAACAAATACAAGAAAGTTAACTATTAAGATACATGAAATATTAAATAAATTAATGTTGAATTGAACGTTGCCAGAAAATTAGTAGTTATATATCTTATATAAGGATAAAAGAGTTATATATTTAAGAGTAATTTTGAAACAAATTATTTAAGACATCTCTATTATATATTTTATAATAATATAGTTTTTAAAATATAAAAAAATAATTTCGTAGGTTGAAAAGTTATTTAATTATTTTTAAATTGTGGGGTTATGAGATTATTTTTTGATAAAAAAAGATTTTATCATTACTATTTCATCAAATAATAAAACTAATTTAATTTTTTAAACGATAAAATTATCTAATTAAAACAAACATCAAAGAAAGTTATAAAAAGAAATTCCCTGCAACACCAATGACATTATCAATAACTTTCTACAAACTATATTTTTTTAACAGCATTGAAATATAATCAGATATTATCTTAATTGTAAGTATAAAAGTTTAGAATAAATAAACAGCGATAAGTTGATAATAAAATATTTTATATTATATAATAATTATATAATTACACTAATTTTGATTCAAATAAATAGAGTATAAGTGATATAAACTTTTAATATGTGGTTTTTGAAAATAAATTATCTGATTAAGAATTATTAAAAATGTTATATTTTTATTCTCTTTTTTTTTTAATTTTCTTTTAAAATTTGTTTCTAATTAATTCAATATATAGTCCAATCTGTAAAATAGGCATGAAACTATTGAACATCCACAACAACTAAATGCATATGCATATGGTTGAAACATGAAACTGAATTTCCCTTTCTTCATTGGTAAATTGTTCTTTTAGGGCACCAAGGATTTTATGCATGCACTTTATGTACTGTGTATTATTATTATTTTCTTATATTCTGAAAAAAAAATGCAGAGTCTCCCACAGTTGACAAAATGGTCCCAGTTATTAGCTCGTTTTTCAGGACTGCTTATTTTATTTTCAACAGTTCATACTGGGAAGCTGCTTTAGTTGCTGTCACTATTTTCTTATTATTTTCTCAAGTCTTTGTTTCTATCCTAATGTCTGCATTTGTTATTTAGTTTCAATCCTTGCATAGTGATTGTAGGATTATGTTTCAATTCTATTCGGATAGTGGCCAGATATATTATACAAATAATTTTTGTCAGCTATTTCGTTTTAAAATTTGGACAAATTAAATAAATAAAATTAATTGATATTTTCTTATATTTACACTAAGATTTCCATTTTTTAAGCATAAATGACTACTATATTAATTGAGAAAATTAGACTACCAGTGCCATTTGTAACTGGAAATGAAACAATCAATAATTTTTTTAAAAAAGTGGTTAAATTAAAAATATCATATTCCTAAATAATATTTTTTAGGAAGAATCATTGTTAATAAGATAAAATATACTTGTATAATATTTTGTGTAACTGGTAAAAAAACATTAGTTTATATCATAGATAAGTATATGAGAAAAATGGATAAAAATATTTTGTGGTAATTTTGTAATGAAACAATTTTTTACAATTTTTGTCTTTTAAAACCGAGGTAGAAAGTATATACTATATAAATTCATCATATAATTGTTATAAAGTATTCTCATTCTTTTTCCTCTTAACTTATGTCTCCCTAATTTGTATCCTCTCATAACCATACTTAACATTACATCTTTTATTTTCTTAAAAGTGTCACTCTCTCATTCTCTTCCACTAGTGTCACCGTCTCCTTCATTGCACTACGTACTGCTCATATATTTTCATTGTACATCATTCATCTATTACTTGTTTATCTTTATTTCAAATTTACTTGAATTTTGCATATACGTTATATGATTTATAGCTTTCTACTCTTTTAAATCTTCATTTCTTATGTTTTATGAGTTTATTGTGCTTTTTTTCTTGTATATCTATAAGGATTTTGATTGCGGCTATCATTCTTACGATACTAAATTTTTCTAGGCAGTTCTCTATTTAGTAGAGAATTTCAAAATATGATAGTTTAGAAAAATACCACATTCTATATATTAGTTGGAATTATAATTGATAAAAAACAATACATTTTACATTGATTACACTTTACAATTGATGTAGAAATAGCTTTTTATATCAATGACTCATACATTGATTCGCCAATTGATATAAAATGTCAAATATAATTGATCTGAAAGTCTACATTGGAATAGTGAGTTTAATTATATCATTTTTTAAGTATTGTAATTATATAATCAACATTTGAGAAGATATATAAAATATATAAAGACAACAAAACTAAAGAAAGATCCTATGCAAAAGACAATTCGTCAAATCTTTTACCACTTACAAAGTTGAGAGTTGACTCTTGTCTTCTTATGCGGATTATGTCACAAAACTATATCCTACAAACAAAATATGACACGTTAAATGTGGTAGGGTTAGTATTAAAAAGATTATCAAAAGAAAAATTGCATATACATAAAAGTTGAGTGCCTCATATAAAGTGCCAACTAGAAGACAAACAACTTCACATTTAAAGTTGAAGATCAACACCAACTAAAATAACGTTCATCTTACAAAGGACTATTAAGAAGAATCTTTAAAATTAAAAACAACTAATGAACAACATATATACAGTGTTGTTATATGATTTTAATAGTTCATTAGTTCTCTGAGTATTAGATTATGTAATAAGACAATAATTGAGAGTAGACTTTATTTATAAATTGTTCACTATTGTAAATTTATTTTACAAAAAGAAATCTTAAAGTGAAATATATTTGATGCAACCTAATAGTCAGAAAATATTTGTGAAATCTAAAAGTGAATTAGTACTATGAAATATTTGTATTCTTTATTTTAAGAAAATATAAAAAGGATAGCTAAGGTGATTTTATATATTTTTTATGTAAAATAAACTTATATAATAATTTGATTATTTCGAGTTTCTTAACAGATAAGTGAATTTGTCTCGATTTAAGTGAATAAATTTAAAAGCAAGTATTTATTATTGTATTTTTTTTTATACATTTATACTACTTGTAACATCTTTGTACAAGTTTCATGAAAACATTTTCGAATTAGTAGATAGTTTACATAAAACTGTCAATTTAGATGTGTCTTTCAAAAAGCTTCGGAGTTACCAGTTATTTCATCTTATGGTATGGAAATTGTTATTATGTGTTTTGTTACCTTTGTTAGTCTCTTGTTAAATATTTGACCGTTTATATTGAAGAATCATTGTGCAAGAATGAGACACACAGTTGACTTGTTATCTAATACATGGAAAATAATTTAATTGTAAAAATTAGAACATGGGAGACTAAAATCAAGAAAAACAAACTATTATATAATAATATGGCAATAAAATGAAAGAACAAAAATTATTTCTAGATATCTAAATTGCTATTTATAATTCTCAGCAAGAAAGAGGGAGAAAATTAAAATAAGCATATAATAAATAACATAATGTCATACAAACCAAGAGATAAAGAGAAATATAATGTTATACAAATGAAAAGAAAATAATTAAATTTTCTATAAATTATAATTATTTGATAGACAAATTAATTTATAAAATCCTGTAATTAAAAAAAATATTTTTAACGTGTGAATAAATTAAAAAATTCTTTTAATTTACTTTCTTGTTACTTTTCTATTCTAAAAAATTCTAAGAGAAAAGTTCCTCCTAACATACAAATTAAATACTGAAATTTATTTGTGTGCTTCTTAAAGGTATAGAGAACAAAAGCATGGTATATAGTGACAGAAACCTCGAAGTTCCGAAGATGTCACAAATGGCGTTTGGTTTCAGTAGGGGACGTAGGAACAAAACGACGAATGAGGAAAGCAAGGAGAATCCCTCCAAAGCTCAGAGTATTCCTTCAGAATTTCCATGGCTTTGTCCTTCAAATACTTTGCCCTATCAGCCTGAACCACCATGCAAAGCTTCGCCATGCTTCCCACCTTCAACATCTCCTGCAAAACCACATTCGTCCCCGAAAACTTTGCCACCATCGCCAAAACAAACACCGCCCTGTCGTCCACCGCCGCAGACACCTTCAGGATCCTCTCCGTCACCACCGCGATGGCCCCTTCATGGCTCAAAAACTTGGCTCTCCCATTGGCGCAACAACACAAGTGGAACAATATAGCTAGAGTCAGTTCCGTGACCCTCTTCTCCGGCGACCCCATTTCGATCTCCACCACTTCGTGAACCACGCCTGCTTCCACCATCATGATCCTGTTTCGCGTCGAAGAAGAAGCGCTTAACAGAACGTGAAGTGCTGCACTCGTTCCTTCTTGGGTCACCCCGTGTCTCAGAATCTTCACCATTGTTTCGAAGAATTCGGGTTTCAGTCTCTCCAGAGCGTGACACGTATCGCTCTTGTTGAGGATCTTCTTCAGAAGTAGAACCGCATGGGATTTCACGGCAATGGAGTTTTCCATTTCTTCATGGCATAGAATCCATGTTAGAGAATCCAATGTTTGGTCTTGGTCCTTCACAAGCAGCGGCCACTACAAGAAAAACGTAAGAAAAAAGTTTATATTATATGTAATTTTTAGTAAGGTTTCAAAAGCCGTTTGAGACTACTATTTTGTCTGTGTTCTCTAGGTTCTTTCACAGTGCTAAGAATACAAAACATAAATACTCTATTACAGTTTTTGTTTTGTTGATATTATTTTCTAAAGATGATGTATATATTAATTGGAAGGAAAACAACTATATATAATACTATATCATTGTGTCCATGATGTGAATATTGTATATATAAAAAAGGCAATTTTCATTGTTAAATTCACAATCTTTTATTATTGTGTGGTGAGACTCACTTCATTCTTGGGGATCTTGAAAAACTGCAATATGCTGAGAGCTTCTTGGAGACCCTTTTGGATTTGACGTTTTCTATAGCAATTGATGATGAAGATGATCATGGCCCTTGGGACCCCAGCCTCTAGCAAGCACTTTCTGTTCCTCTCGTTCTCCGCAGCAAGAAGCTCCAATTGCACGAGGCTTTTGTGGTTGTGGAGGTTGTTGAGGAGTTTAAGGACTTGGATTTTTTGGAGAGGGGGTTTGGGGGTTGGAATGCGAACGATGCCAAGTGAAGCGTTTTGGGTGCACCAGGCTTGGATCAAGCGTCGAAGGGTGTGGTTAGGGGTAAGGTCAGAGTCTCTTGGGAGGAGCTGTTTGGAAACGGGGCATGTGGTGTTCTTGTTATTGAACAGCCATTGTTCAATGCTTTCTCGATCATAAGTTATGCCCGTTATGGCCGTAACGGGGTCCCTCATGATTTGGAGGGATATGGGGCAGATGAAGTACTGAGGCACTTCGATTTCCTCCATGCCAAACCAAAAACTGGTTAATGGAGTAATAGGTTTGTGAAAAACACGAGTATAGAAAATGGTGTGTTTATTGTGAAGTGAGGAGAGTGTGTGAAAGGAAAACTATAAGAAGAAGCAAGAATGGTAAGAGAATTCGGCTTAATTTTATATGCGTTGATGTTGAATAATGGAAAGCTTGTTGTGCTGGTCTTAAGTCAAGGGTCAATATGCGACATATAAATATTTATGGCAAGGTTTTAATTTCTTCATTCTAAGAGTTTCGGTGGTCAAAGGAAGAAAAAGTGGCGAAGAATGGGAGCCAAAATTAATTAAAGCAAGGGGAATTAGTTGTGGATGTGTATGTAGTCTTGAAATGTAAGACATTGTTATGTACTTTAATTTGAGCATGTGTTATGTCCAGTCTATACTTAATTTCTTTTTTGTTAAACTAATTCCTTTTTAAATGTTGCAAAATTAGTTGTAGTAAACGAAAAGATTGGTTTCAAATGTGAAGATTGCGTTGGGTATTTGTTTTGAGCTTATCTGCATTCGTATCTGCCTAAAAATGAAGGAATCAAATGCTTCATAACCATGTTGGGTATGGAAGTCAATCATTTGCCAAAACAGTGGGATACTTATTCTTATTACTACATCTGAATCTGAGCCATCACATGGCCAAGTTGAAACAATTGTCAGTAATAGTTTCTCTTTTCTTTCTTTATTATTTGGTTGGAGATTCTGATGCTACTATTCTGTTTAACCTAATAAATTGATTAACATATATTCGTTTCATATGATACTGTATTATAGGTGTCAATTGAGCACAAGTATTAGTTTGATGACGTCTTTCAAATCTTATTGATTACTTTTAATAGTTGAGTCATATCATTTCTCATCAATTTCTTCCGTTTTCAATTATCTTATAGTAATGCTATCAATATTGGTCTTTTTACCAAAATGATTCTTATGATTTTTTTTTTAAATAGATAATTTTTTTTATTATGTAAATGGACATGTTGTATGAGCACGACATAACTTTATTTAAAAAAAATTCATAATGAAATTGTTTCATGCAGAAATTATTTCATGCTGACATGACTTTGCATAATAATTTTTTTAATCGTTTCGATAAAAAGGATGCAGAATTATACCACTACAAATATTTTTCACAAAACAATTTAAATAATTCCTACCGTATCACGTCATATTTAATAAAGTCATACATAAATTTATTTCAGTGATAAACAGGATAAATTTATTTCCTGGTTTTCGGGGTTGATTTGTGGGTTCTAGTTTTTCTGATTTGTTGTTTTGTTTGATCCACGAAAGTGTTTTGTAGTAAGCTAATGGATCTTATACAAAACTTATTTTGATAAATTTTTATGATGAAAAAAGTTAAGATATTATTATATCATAGAATAAAATACTCTTGAAAATACATGAGTTTTTGCAAAGGTCTCTTCAAAAAGACAAAGCAAAAAGTGAAATGAAATCACACATTTCTCTACCTAGCTTTCCCACCTAGCTAACGTACAAGAAACAAGTGCTCTCTGAAAATATTATTAAGTTAGATTAAAAAATTACATCTAAAATAATATATTGGCACGAATGCTTATAATAATTAACAATTGACAATATTACTTACTATATTTTAGCTTAATTACATATATTATTCTATATATGGTAATGAATCTATATAGAGGGTGTCTATATTGTGGTGAGTTTTGTATGGCCACGTAGGTAGCTAAGTAATTAAGACGATAGGAATCCACTTTTGTAGTCATTGAGACGACTCAGAGTAAACGTTTGGAGTTTGCATTAATTTCATACAAACACGTAAAAAAAAGTACTTTATTATTCATGAGCCTCGTGTCGTGTTCGCGTTGACCTCGATATTCCACATTTAGGTAACCCTAGTTTCAGATTATATTTTCATTTTTTTTTCTTACCAAAGCTTGATAGATAGCACAAGTTTGTTCAATGTTTAGATTCTTTAATAATGTTTAGAGTTCGACTTTTAGTTTGTGCATGAAGTTGCCATTAGAAATGCAATTTACTCCAAAACTGGATCGATTTAGTAGAATAGAGATGGATCAAATTTGAAGAGAAAAAATAAACTAATTATTTTTTATTGATTAAAATTTTCTTTACAGGGTTGAATTTCATTATATGAAAATGTGTAGTTTAATCCCAAACTTACAATTATTTTGTCAATAAAAAATGTAAATAATTTATTTTATTGTAATTTATTTTATATAAATTTAATAATAAAAATTGATAATTGTATAAGATTATGTATTTTTTTATCGAGCACTTACGGTGCTCTAACTCATTTACACACTATGTATAGTAAGAAACTCTAATATTTAATCAACTTTAGTTTAAATTTTAAGCATAATTAACGATGAACACTCATCATGCATTATTGATGAATTTGGCTAAAATAATAGAACAACAGTGAAGATGCAGCAGTTTCTTCTACCCAAATCGTTTTTCTTGCACTTTAGTTTACTTTGCAATAATAAAAAAATGATAGATACAAAAGAACAAAGCGACAAGTGACGAGTCTAAGATAGCTTTTAATTTAGTCAGGCAAAAGAGATTCTTATGTTATATAATGGAACAGTTGCCTCAACAAATTTTTTATTTTTTTAATCAATATAATTACAAATTACTCTTATATTTAAGAATATAGTATAGAAAATGATTTAAATGTAAATCTTGTCCCCCACGAACTTTTGTTACCAAGGATTGTTCCATGACTTAATATTTCTGGATCTGTCATTTACATAGTTTTAACAAAAAGCTATTCTATAGTTTATGCATCCTTGTGTTATCTATGACATAAGATTGAGAAAGAGATAACAATAAATAAATTGAGGATTATTTGCATAGAAATTGAAGAGGAATAGTCAATAACCAGCATATATGTATCAGTCATACAGATTACATTAATGGGTTTTGAAATTGTACTGGCACATAGTTTTGAGAAGAAAAAATATTTTTATCTCTATAAAATATAAAAAATGAACTTAGCTTTTTTGTCTATTTTTTTCTTTTAGTTTTGAAATGTGTTACTTTTAATCTTTTGGAGTGATATTTAAATAATTTTTCTCATTATGAATATCTAAACTATTAAGAAAACTATAAATAATGTATTTCAAAATTAGAGAGATCTTAGTACTTGATAAGAAGTTATTAATTTAATAATACTTACTGTTCTTTAAGATCTCTAACTTTCTTTTTTACCTTTATATATATATATATATATATATATATATATAAACTCCCTAACTTTATATTTGCATAGTGTTTTTTTCTTAACATTGCGATGGAAGTAGGTTAAGTTTCTTGTCTAAAACACTAATATATAGTAGCTCATATTTGGTTTTTGTTTCTGCTTCTCATATTTGATTTAGTTTAGGGTTCATTTAATAAGTAAGTTAGCCCAATACATTTTAAAAGTATGTTTAGTTAGAAAAGTAAACTTTCAATAATTCAACAGACCTTTTCAACTTCCCAAGTCAATTTGTTTTAATAATAATAATAGGTTATAATGGTATATTTTCTATAATATTGTAGTATTATACGAGTCGTATGTCTTAATTTGAAATAGTAAGTTATTTGGGCATGTTTGCCTTCTAAAGAGATAGATCAGACTTTTAAGCATTGTTTAAATAAAATAAATAGGTCTTCGATTACAAAATAAGACAAACGCAAGTTTTATAATTTCTGTTATTTTTAAGTATCGTTTACGGGGTTTTTAAAAAAATAAAAATATACTATTTTTAATATAAATGAAATACTTATAGGATATTTTATTTTACAAATTAAATAAATTATCAAAATATAATAACACGGGAATAGCTATTGTCTTCTTGAATTTTGAAAGTAATAATTAAATATTCTCACCAAATTTACCAAATAATTTGCTATAATACAATTTGTTGCCGTCGCAGGCTTTGAAAAAGTTTGCGTGTTTTTCTATGGGATTCATGCTCTAGTCTCTTCCAATAGTCATACAATTTTTTTGAAAATTGAGTCTTTCTCTAAACATTGAATTCAAGTGTACAATCTCAAATTAGACAAAATAATAGTAAAATGAGAGTAGGATTCCCTTACTCTAAGAAAACTATGTAAAATTTCTTAATATTAATTTTAGTTTTTTATTTTAAATTAACTGTTTAGATTAATTAAATGTTCAGTACATTTAATTTTTTTTCTTAAAGAATCATTAATATGTTTGTAAAATATGTTACTTTTATTTTTCCTCTTTATTAATGTATATTTAATAATTATTTCGACATTTAGGACAATATTATTATGAAAGTCTTCTTAACGGGTAGATTTACACTCTAAACAAATTCATGTTTAAAAAATCTTAATTTATTTTAAAAAATATATACATTTTAATTATATATAGTTCTACTATTATTGTTTTAAAATTTTATTATAATTAAATATATCTGAATATACTTACTTATAACATTAGTATTACAATTCATATTATTTACAGTAGTTAAATATAAAAATGTAATATAGTGTTATAAGTTTATTAAAATTATTAACATTTCTAATATTTATTTATAATTTAATTAACTTTTTAACAATCTAAATTTTAATTTTTTTAATAATCTAAATTTTAAGTCTTTTAAATATGAACTAGTTAAATAAATTTTAAAATAATTAAAACATGTTGAACAGAAATTAAAATAAATTTAAAAAATTAAATTTATATTATGAAAAATTAATTAAAATACAAACAAATTTTACATTCCTCAAAGGTGTAACCACATGCTTGTTTATTATTTTTAAGATTAACATTCAGAGATAAGATGGTCGAGGAGAATAACTAAAAGATTCCTTTCTACTTTATTCGACTAAAGATATAAAATTTAATTTGGAAGTACAACAAAATTAAGTTTAAAAAATTTAAAACCATATTTAAGTGAAAAGCATTGCTAATTTTAATATAAAACAATAATATATGTGTGTGTGTGTGTGTAAAGAGTAAGAAGGCTACTTAAAGAGTAACTCAAATGATTTAATCCAAAAGAATTCAATGATTTTTTTTTTAATTTATTCTCCAAATTAATTACTTTCTCTATCTTATCTAATTTAATATATTTATTAAAAGAATCAAAACTATTTAAGTAAAGTTATTTTATGAATATATTTATTATTTTATTACTATCTGTCAAATAACTTTTAATCAGTAATGGAAGGTGAGAGAGTGAGCGGAAAAAAATTAGTGTGGAATGTGATGTTTGAATTAAGTTAAAGTGGATGATGAAAAAAGATTTATTTGACTACGTGATTTATTTGAATAATAGAAAGAATATTATGGTTGATTTTTTTAACAATGACAATAATGTTGTTGAAATATTATGTTAAATTAAATAAAAATTGCTTTCTTTTTCTTTCGACATTGGTGCTTAATTATATATGATTTGAAAGTTACATATTAATTATGTTTCAAAATAATCAATTATTTATTTAATTTTTTAAAGCTAGATATAATCAACTTTAAAAGGACATTTAGAAAAGAATCAATGTAACTTTGACCTTCTTTACTATTCCCACTTGAGAGAAGAAGTAAAATCCTCTTGTTGATTAGAACATTTCATTTTATGAGTTGACTCATTTTATATAATAATAATTATATTAATTATTACATGGCGTGCTAAAGGGATGAATCAGTTGATTGATGTAAAGAAGAGAAGCGTGTGTGGCCCGAAATGCCGGCTAGGTGTTTGAATAAATGACTCTTCACATTATTCACTCCAAATACAAGTCCACCTTCTTCTCTCTTTGCCCACACACTTTAGTTGAGTTGAGTTGACACTTCATACGTCAAACTTTTTTTCTTCTTCAAAACTCCCAACGTTCTTATCTCTTTGTTAGCACCTTTGAGTGCAATTTCTAAATAATAGTTCGGACTTTACCATTTATTTTCATGTTAATTTGAGTTTTTTCTTTATGTTATAGCTTTTTAGAATTTCCTAATAAAATTTAATATTTCACCAAAAATCCTAAATATTAAACATTATATCCAGAAAAATAACATTCTCTAATTTATTTTATTTAAATAACAGTAATGTCTTTTTAATTTCTAAATAAACTTTTAATACTTTTATATTTTTAACAGAATCATATCCATTCTCTCTATTTTATTTAAATTTAAAATTTAATTAAATTATATAGTACTATTAATAAGTTAATATTTATAAATAAACATTTATATTTTTTATAAAATAATGTCCACACTACTTATTTTATTTAAATTTACACTTTTATTGAAATACGTAAATATAATAATGTTAATACATCTATCCATATATTTTAGATAACTATTTATTTATTTATTTATTTGATATTTAAAAAGTGCTCTCATAAACATACAAATTTTATTATTTCATATGATAATTTAGAGTGAAAAATACAATATTTTTATATAATTAATATATAATAATTAAATCTTTAATTTTTATTTTTTTATAATTTTACTTGTTTAAGTTTTAGTTCATATGCTAGCAATTAAATGAAATAAGAGATTGAATCACTAAAACAATCCCATTTTAATTTTTATTAGCAATTGAATTTAACAAAATACACAATTTGTTATCGAAATACGAAATTAAGCTAAATGCGTGTCTAACACTAAAAATTTTCATTCTCTTCTTTCTTTCTACAGTGGAATGTGACGTGTGGGAGCAAAAAAGGGCTTCGGCTAGTTTTGGGCCTTATGGGCTTTTTATTCAATTGTTCGAACTATGGCCCACTAACTCCTCATAAGACATAACACTGAGAAAAGGCCATATACGCATAGCAACTTAATATAAATTGTTTGCACTATATAAAACAATTTAAAACTCCAATTACATTGAATGGACTTATATTTGGCATCATATTATGATACTGAATTTGAATCAGTAATTGTTTCACATGATTTAAAAAAATAATAAAAAGTTTCGTAAGTTTCAAGAGTTCAATTTTTTTATATGTAACAGATAAAAAATAACTGTAAAATGAATAGTATACAATATTTAATCAATTTCTTCTTTCTTTAGGCAAAAATTTAATATTATTTTCGATTTATTTATCATCAGCTATACCAAAATGTGATTATTATATAATTTAAGAACAATGTGATTTGTTGTGGGATTTGTTTTCCTGCATATTCACCATTTCTTCTCCCACCCCCATAATATAGAAAATAATTTATATATTACATAATGATTTAATATATATCGACATTCTATTTTTATAAACGTTTCATTTTATTCTCTGTTGTCTTTTTATATCTGTTGTATTTATCACTTTTTATCACCTATGTATTAACATAAAATATGATAAAAAGAGAGAAATAGAAAGATGAAAGTTACATATGAGGAAAAGTAATAATAGAAATAACATAATATATACATATATAGTGTGACAGAAAATATAAAGATATGAGAATGATAAATGGGAATTTTTATATAAAAAAGGGGTATGTATAAGTTTACATCCATGACAATCTACCATATTGCTCCACTTGTACCTTTGCATTTTCTTTCATTTATGAAAGCCACCTAAACAAAAGTAGGTTCAGAATCTAAACAAAAAAAAGTTTTTTTTTATCAGCCTAAAAAAACAGAAGGTAATATTGCATGACATATACTCTGAAATCAAAGATATATTTATCTTTACCAATTCAAATTTTATGACAGCAACCCATCTATCCCATTTTCAAAAATTACAAAATTAATATACAACCTCAAGTATCCATATATTTTCAAATCACCAAGCTATCTAAGAACTCAAATGGTTCTATGCAAGGTATAAACCTATACTAGAGTAAAATCCCTTCTTTCTTTACACTAAGATTTGTCACTACTCCCAAGAGCAAGCACATGGATTAGATGAGCAGTGTTACCAACCCTTCAATGTCTTGTTTAGGCCACAAAGTCTAGTACCAATTGTGCTGGAAACCTCTTTGGGTTCTGCATGTTGATACTCTCAAATGCTGCTGAAGAGTGAGAAGTGGAGTTGTTCAAGACACCAAATTGATTTGGTTGACCAATGTCCAACCCTCTTCCTAGCTGAATGTTTTGGTTTGGGAGAAAAGTTTGATGTGTTCCTGACAATGTGTCACAGTGAGGAAGACCAAGAGTGAGGGAAACACCATTACCTGAAAACCTTGGTGTGAATTGCTCAGCATCAAACCTACCAATTTCCTCCATAGGGTATTGTCCAAAACCACTAGTGAAGTTTGTTTGGCTCCCCATGAAAGAGTACCCATCCCTACTCTGTCTCTCATCCATTGAAAGTTGTTGTTCATTGTTGGCCTCATTGGCTTTAACATCCATGTTGATTGAAGAAGCAAGTTCATGGTTCCTTGCTTTCTTGGGGCTTCCTTGTGTGATTCCATCTAACTCTGATGACCCAATGAAACTGAACCCTGATTGATTCTTAACATTGCCCCCTATAGGTGATGTTGAAGGTGAAGCTGAAACTATTGAATTGTTCTGAGTTTTAGAAACATCGTGTTTAGATTCAATTTCAGAGGTAAGACGTTTCTCTCGTGGAGTTGAATTTTTCATCGCAGGATCTTCACCACTCTTGCATGATTTCTCCTCAGACCCATTTAGTTCCTGTTCTTTCATCTCCTCCAAGTACATTTCCTCCACCATAGGCTTCCAAAGCCGAACTCGAGCATTTATGAACCAATTTGAAACCTGTTTCGTTTCCAATATTCAGTACACAAATTGTTCATTGTTTTACATAATTGAACAGTTCTTAGGTAGCAACGGTGTTACCTGACTCCTGGTAAGCCCTGTTTGTTTTGCAAGCATGTGTTTGTCGGAGTCCTTGGGGTAGCTGAAACCAATGAAGCTCAACTTGTTTCAACGCAAAGAACCATGGAAGTAGAAAAAAAAAAAGAAAAAAAAAATGCGAAAGATGGAATTTTGAAAGTGCTTACGGGTGGAGGAAGTGTTCAAAGAGCCAAGCACGTAAGACAGAAACCGATCTCTCTGGCAATCCTCTCTGGGGTCTCCAAGCATTGTGATGGATCATTCCCAACTGTTGAATAGCTCTCTGTTGCCGTAGATGATGGTCCACATATTTGAGCCTAGAACCTTCAACTTTAGCCCCAAAACAATCCTCTTCTCCTAAACTCTTATTTGCAGCTCTGATTTGACCTGTTATGGCATCCTTCAGACATCGAAATTGCTTTGAAATTGTTTGCAATGCAAGTGCAGTGTACGTCCTCGCAGAACATATCCCTGCAACTTGCTCAAAGGAGGATGTCACAATCTGCATCTGGTTGTGGTACTGCCTGTACCTTTGCTCCACCTTCAATTCCATAAATCAAATCAACAAAACAATGCTACAAACCATGCAATAAAAGTATATATGCAATAATGTTGTTCATGTAAAAAAATTGTTCAATCTCCCAAATAACCTTTTTCAATCATTACTAACCCACTAACAAATTCTTCATCATCATTCAACCACTAGAAGCAATCTAGTAGTGAAGACTTTGAGTATTATGTGTGAAATAACCAATGAAGTCTTTGGATTTAACAATAGTGAGTGACATCAACCATCAAAACGACATCCAGTACGTCTAGCTGAATGATTATATTTATTGATGCACTTATTAATTAAATATGTAACAAATTCATTGAAGAGAAGACTAAGATAACTCTTTGATAAAAACAGAGAAATTTTATTATCCAAATTATTAAAAAGGAACTCTAAGTTTAATTGGAAAAAAAAGACATATATTTTGTGGATTTATTTATGAACTTATTAATCAAATACAGAAGAAATAAAAAAATATTACCTCATCAAGCATGTTGATCAGCTTTGCTTTCTTCATCTGAATTTCTTGTCTCTCTGTTGTCGACAATTCGGAGCTACGTTTCCCGCTTCCCTCTCCGCCGTCACCGCTGGCGGCGGTTGATGTTTCTCCAACCACCTTAGTTTTCTCGAAGCTCTTCTTCGCTTGTTCAACCTTAATTCCGCTGTTAACATTCACAACCTCGTCCAGAAGTTCTTGCGTGGCCTTCAAATACTTGGAACTCAAAAGCACACTCTGAATCCCCACCACACTGCCGCCGTTGGAGGCCCCGGAAGCGGAGGACGACGACGGTCGCACCTCCTCACCGTGCAGACTAAGTGACAGTCCCTGAGAGGCGCGTGGAGCCTCACGCGCCGCCGTGCTGGGGTCAATTGTGTTCCAAAGGTTGTACTGCATGCGCGGCAGGAAGCCATGCAGGGCGGAGACATCGTGGGGCATGGACGGCGGCGGCGGCTCCTGGGCTGTGGCGGAGAGCGGCACGCCGACGAATTGCTGAGTGTGAGGGGACGGCGCGTGGGGGAGGTTCAGTAGGGGAGTGTTGTTGGCAACGGTGGCGGCGGAATTGAGAAACAAGTGGTTTCCGCCTTGGGGTGGCGGCGGCGCGTCGGAGTATTGGACATAGTCAGGGTTCATTAGTACGAGAGTTTGAAGGCCGTCAGCACCTGTCTGAATTTTGGAGTTACTTTGAAAATATGTCGCCATTGGAGAAAACTTTCTTCTGTTTTGCAACTTGTTCACACTGAAAAACAAAAGAAAACTCAGTTAATGTCAGACTCATGTTTTTCAATCACATCCCAGAAGAAAAAAAAGATAAAGTTAGAAACTTCGCTGCATAATAATAATAATCCCATACGAACAAATCACAAGACAACGTAAAACACAAAACAATAGCTAAGATAATGATCCCACAAGAACGCATCACAACACAGAATAAAACAAAAATAACTAAGATTTTGATTAATACACATAATCACCATTTCTATCTGTAACTTTCCACAACATCACAAATCATGATAACGATGACCGGAATTTAAAACCTTGTAATCGTATTATAGTACTCTTCCCCACATAGGAAAATTAACATTCAAGACTTGAGTTAGCTGTACCTTTCAGTGTTGCGAATCTGGTTTGGAGTGTGAATTTTGGATCAACCTATCAAACAATTATTGGTAACTGAAGCTAATTTTCTAGCCTTCTAAGATCCTTAGAAAGCAAAGAAGACATAGAGAAATGATGAATTATGCAGAAAACTTAACACCCTTGATATTTTAAGGTATAGATGAAACTGGTTTTTGGCTATGTGCATACTCTTTTTATGGCATGGTCAAGAACTTGAAAATGAAAGTGGTGAAAAAACTTGGAAAGAGAAGAGATTTGGTAAGAGAGAGGCTGAGAGAAAAAGGGTAAGGATAGATTTGATTATTTGTATAAAGAAATTAATGAGCCTATGTGTGCACGTGGTTCATGATCGTCTCTGCTGCACTACTAATACTACTGCAAAGAAAAGAAGAATTTTCAATTATAATGAGCAGAGAGAAAGAGACACAGACACCCACACATAGTCTCAAACACAGTAGTAAACATCATTAACAGATATATGCATCAAATTACCCACCTGTCACATTATTTGTGTGTGATCTATGTTTCTTTGGGATTGTATGAGTCCCTTCACTGGCAAGAGGAAAAGCTCTGTGTCAGACTCAAATCACCTGCACTTCCACCCCAGCTGAGAGTGGAATAAAAAGGAGTTAAAGAAGAGAGATGGGGTTAAAAAACTTGGGGCAAAAGATACCCATCTTTATTCATCTCATTATCCACTCATTTATTCACATTTTTCTAAATTTTTTTTTTTTTTAAATTTTGAAATTGAAATTAATTCTGGGCAGCAAGGGTTATTGTCATTATTAAAAGAAAACTGTGAAGTGATACATGTTAGTTTCTCTTTATCTCTGTGTGGCCTTTTATCGGGAGAAGTACCTGCGAACAGATCAAAACAGGGTAAGTTCTATTGATTTGACCCTCTCTTTTCAAATCACCTAATGCAGCCCTTGATAAGAAGCTAAGGAACTTTTGAAGGTAGAGAGATAGAAATAGAGGAAAGAAACTTGTTTGGGTTGGGATAAGAAATAAAATATGTGGAAATAGTGAATAATGTAAAGAAGGATTGCAAAAAGTCACAAGCAGCTGAAAAACGAGGAAATGTCTCCTTCTGCAAAGCTTTAATTAATTAATTATTTGTTTAACAGTACTAATAAAATAATAATTAAAAAAGGAAGAAGATGATTATCGACAACAAGCTGGTGGATGGATCCAATTGCTTATTTCTCCATTAAATATCTTCTTGTCGTTTTCACAATTTCCATGTTTTTTTCTTTTCAACTTATGTGAGCATTTTTTGTGGTTGGATGACTGAGTTTGAAGATAAAGCAATTAAATTGCCAAGGAACACGAAACCAACCACCATAACACCTACTTTAATGCTTTAAAAGCTGAAAACATATATGTATTTGTCCAAGCTTTTTTTTTTCAGAAATATTCTAAGCAAATTCACTGCAAAAATGGTACCTTCAAACTTTTACCAATGTTATTGTATGAATTGGTAAATTGAGAAAGAAGATTATAGAAGAGTAACATGAAGGAGGAGAGAAAAAGGAGAGGTTGGAATAGTAATGGGGCCAAATTGAGCAAGCATGATGTGTGTAAGAATCATGACCCTCGCTGATTGGTCCCACTTTGGCTTTTCATGCATCAAACGACCAATATCACGCCTCATCAACAGGTCTCAAGAAAACAACTAGTGTAAAAAGAAATCATATTTTTTTTTATATTATTGAATTCTCATATATTCTTTTGGCAGCACATATAATTGTTAGGAATATTTTGAGCTATTCATGGAGATTAATCTTCTTTGAGAATCTGTCTAAATTCACCAGTGGATATGTCTTTCTCAACTCTTTTTTTTGGAAAACAAAAGTTTATGATTCAAATTTAATATCACTGTTTTTTTCATTACATTGTTTTTGTGGGATATCTTTAAATTTTGCTGATGATTAACTATTATCAAACAAAATTTAATTTAAACTTAATATTTTTTATTCTCTCTCACACGTTTTCTCAGCTTTAAAAAAAAGGGAAAGGAAAAAAGAAAGCCCCTTATTTCAAAATCTTCCATACTTTTTCCAAATAATCTTTTATGACTCCCAAATAATAAAAATAAAACGAAATAACCACAGAGTAATTCAACCATATACCTGTTCTCTTAAATTACGAAATTATGAAATTATGTTGACCAGAATTATACATAAATAATTAGTAATTAATAACCCTTTCAAGTGTGAGTGAGGTAATCCCATCATTTACATAGAAGGACACAGAGAATGATCATATTAATTAAATAAATCCACCAAAGACAGCAACAGCCATTATTTTCCACATCCCAGAAAAGTTCTCAATCTCCATCAGTAACTATTATTGTGCAAATGAACAGTGACGGATTCAAGGGCTGTGATGTTAATAGGACTTAAAATTTTAGAAGTTTGGGACATTCATTGATGTAGTTTATTATATTATGTAGCATATGATATAGATATCCATCACTAAAAAGAATAAAAAAAAAAAGAAAAAGGAGCAGTGGTAGGTGCTATTAATATGCTATATAGAGTTGGTTATATGAATGGCTTTTTTGTAATCAAGTTGTCATTCTCCCAGAGATCAATGTCAATATTTATAGTATTAATTTTCTCATTATTTATTTCACATCTTGGTATACTTGTCTTGGATTCTTTCATAAAACCTAGTTACAACTTTTTGTTCTCACTCAATTGGGAATTAAACAAACAGGTTAGTTTTCATAATGTACATTTTATGTAGCATGTTGGATCTTCCTGGGACACATGTTACAACTAGAACAATAGGGTCTGCATGTCCTGTTACTTACGAAAATAATGAATATTCACATGTCAGAAGCATATATAGTTTTCAAGGTGTACTTGAATGTACAGAATGCATATGATAAGAATCTTTCTTGAGTAGATTAGAGCAAGAGATATATATGCATCATGCATTCATGTGCCCTTCTTTTCTTTTCTTTTTGTTCTTCCTTATACAAAAAAAGTAGGCTTATTTTATTCTTGTGGAACACTGAATGAAGTTGACTCGTTTTATAATTTATGGAATATATTATTCCACTTTAAAAGCTTTTGATATTAGCCATAATATGAAGAATAGCATAACTACTAATACCCGATACTCTCCTTAGTTTCTTTTTAAATGTGGACTAAAGTTATTGTTAAAAACATATGTCATGATTTTTTTTCTATTTTACTTTTTTTTCATTTCTACATTACAATTAATGTATATATATATATATATATACTTAAATAAAAATAATTAATAATGCATTACAATTTTTTAAAATGATCACTAAATATGAGGGTTTAGAAAATAATAATAAAATAAAAAATTTCTTAAAAATTCCAATGGTTGAGTGGTGTATGATATATCATAATGAAGTTATACCCTCACTCTAATGGGAAGGCATCTCCTCTACCATTTAAATGCTCTTTTTTTTCAGCTTCACACTTTAATCTCACATTAATTTCTCTTGAAGCCTTGTAAAAGAAGTAAAAAAATACCATGAAACAAAAAATATGAAGATTTTTTAAGGTGGTATACAATAATGTAATAGTTGAAATTCACCAAGATTTGTGGGCGTGTACACACAAGTGCATGAATTTTTTTCAAAGTGAGAATTAATGCAAAAGGAAACTTGGAAGGTTCAAATTCCTCCCTTTGGATTAAGCAAGCACTTATGCTGTATAATTGGATGCATGTCCCTTAGTGTATGATTTAGAAAAAGTAAAGCCATTCTAGAATCCAAGAATAGACTAAGGTGGAGGTTATCATCATGATGATAGTGACACGGAATTCAAAATGCTTTGGATATGATATGATATTCCCTAGAGAAAAAAACAATGGAGAACTAAGACATGATATTATAATTAAACAACTAATTAACCCTAGATTGAAAAATCTTCTAATTTGCGTCATAATCAGGTCATTGAATATTTAACCTATATCAGACACAACTCAGCCAATAAATCACAAAGCATGTACAAGTCCTATTGTTGTCCCCTATATGGATTTGGATTCTGTTGATTTTGAAGTAACCACATAAATATATGTGTTACGCATCACATCATAGTATATATAATCTCATACAATATAAAATATTAAAAGGGTATTATTTATTTATTTTTTCTAGGGTATGGTCCCTTCTTTGTATGCTCCATCAATTTCAATATTGTTATCATGAGATGGTTTTGTCCTATTCTTTTCTTACTCCAATTTCTTCCCTGAAGAAAATGACCTGCAAAGAAGAGAACACACAGATAAGAAAGGACTGAGATTTCCTGCATAAACAATTCAATGTAGTTAGAATGTGTGGAAAAGAAACCAAGCAAAAAGATAGCAAAGGTAAAATGAAATGTAAATAGTTCAAACATAACTACCAATCATGAAAACAGATCTAGCCAGTGGCATCATCATGAAAGAAATAATAAATAGGTCAACACAAAGAGAGTTGTATTCAAACATAAATGTTTATTTTACATTAAAGAGACACATATTGTCAAATTCTATGAGAAATGTTGAAACAATGAAGCTACTATTTTTAAACATGGGTATGGCTAAGACTAATTTTATCTGAAAAAACTAAAACAAATGGCGCTAAAAGTTGAATTTAAAATCTGTGTTTTCCACCAAGGAATTAAGAGATGAAGGTGGAGATTAAAGTGTGGCTGAAATTTGTTGGGGTGTGGCACAAGAGTATTATTGTTTTGAAGAGTGGACCCATTTTTGTGTAGGTAGAAAACAAAATGAGTATTTGAGGGTGTTTGGTGATCTTTACTTTGGGATTGTCTTTGGAGGAAGGGAATAGCCATTAGAAGACGTAACTATTATAATTGGGTTATGGTGGTGACTTGGAGACTCAGCTGAAGGAGTAAAGACCAAAGTGAGTACAAAAGAACCCTAATTTTGCCACAAAAAGTACTGGGGCCACTGTGTACCTACCTATTGTTGGGTTTGGGCTCACTTCCTATGTGGAGGCCCAGCCCATTGTAAAATTAGGTTAAGTTTTTTTTTGCATCTCATTTTTTAGATAGACAGAGAGAGCAATCGAGAAACACTCTTGGAGAGAGCCAGCAGTGTGCCATCCATAGAAAGTGAAATAGAGAGTGAATCGTCAGCAACTTCCGACCGCAGCTGCTGCCTTGTTAACCGTTGGATCGGGCTGAAACTTTGACAGCAGGTTCACAACGTGAGGTAAAACAATCTGACCGTTCGGATCTTTGAGAAGTTGTTTGAGCAGTAAGAAATCAGTCTCACACCGCAGCAGCGTTTTCTGCGAATTTCTTGAGAACGAGAATTTTCGGATCGCCGTTTCGGTTTCGTCCACCGTTGGATCGGGCTGAAACTTTGACAGCAGGTTTACAACTTGTGGAGCTTCAATTGGACCGTTCGGATTGGTGAAAAGTCACCGGAACAGGGAGTTACAGGCCGCGTACAGTAACTGCTGTTTTTTGAACTTTCTAGATTCTTATTCTGCATTATCTGGCTAATTATTGAGCACGTGTTGTGCTATAATTTGAGACTCTCTGTGTAACCTAATTTGATCATAGTCGATTTTGACTGACTGGCTTGTGCCCGTGGTTTTTACTTCTCACATTGAGAAGGTTTTTCCACGTTAAAATTCCTGTGTCCTCCTGAAGTGTATTTTGTTGTTGCGATTATTTGTTATTGCTCCTCACAGGTTCTTGCGAGTCAGGGAAATTATTATCCGCTGCTTATTAACTCTGGTTGAATTGAGCTTTATTGAGTTATATTTCCCAACACCTATAACCCCACTTCTACATACCTCCACCAAAGCCCTTCTTTCACACCCACATGTGAAGAATATAACCTCCTCCTACTACTTACCCACACATTAATGTGCCAACATCACCACGTAACTGCACTAAAAGACACATCCTTCTATTAATTTATGTCTATGAAAAAAAAGCACATCATTTGCATCTGTCACAAGACTTAACCTTTCATAATAGGACAAAAGTATGTTTCAATTTCATACCATACTTTTCTTGTATAATTACTTTTAAAAAATAAAATAAAATAAATTTTTTTCAAGAAAATCAGTCTGTACAAATTAAAATAAAATGATTTGCTCTGGTTACTTGGTCTAAGGGAGGTATCGTTTTAACTGTTTTTGTTCCTTTAAAAGTTGTACTTGAAGATAGAAACCAGAGCCATGTCAAAGTTCATTGTACATAGCTTTTGCATGGTCATTTCCATTTGTTTCATTTTATTCTCCTTTTGTTTGTCCTCACCTTATATAGTTCTCTTCAAGAATAAATGAAAAATGGTCACACAAATGCAAAGTCAATTAACTAAAGCCTATGAAGATTTAAACGAGTTGTAATTATAACGAAATATTAATTAGTTAGTAAACGTTATTATTTTTTATTATAAAAATTAAGTGATATATCTTTTAATATGCAAATCTTAACATATAAAATTGTTAACCATTTTCAATATAGAATAGAAAAATTAAATACAACGTTCATCCCAACATTATATTGTTCCTGACACTTTGCCTTGTTTTACCGGAACAAAGGAATTATTAAACAATCTTAAGTTGAAATATTCTTCAGTCTAAATGAACAATATTTTTGTTTATCCATTAAGAGCTTGTTTAGAAGAAAAAATATGACATGATTAGACAATATTATGATAGGATAATAACAGGAAAAATGTAATCCAGGATTTGATGCACACAAAATAACAAATTAAATAATATTAGGATGTAATATAAATTATATTTAAATGAAACTTTTTATTAAAATTGTATATGATATTTCTAAAAAATGTAATTTCAATTTTTATAAATTATGAAATTTATTAAAAAACAAATTTTAACTAAACTTGTACGAAAATACATTTTATTTATAACCACTTTTATATTATAAAAACTATAAAAGGTTCTAAAATTGATTAATATCTTTAAAAATATTTAAATATTTATTAATATTCTAATCAATAATATAATTTAAATTTATAATAAGTATAAATATAAATACATATGACATGTTAAATAAAAAAAATCATGTTATATTATCATATAAATTAATGTTAATAAAATTATATAGAAATCTTATTTTATTTGTATATTTATTTTTAAAAAAAGTATAATAAATTATATAAGTTATATAAAATTAATAGTCATCTTAATAGTTATCATGTTATGCGATTTTTAAGTGTTAGAAGAATATGTCAATTGAGAAACAACAATAAAATTTGAAATTTGATGTATTAAATTGAGATTCTAATATTTGAATATATGTATTTAAAAAGTCATAATTTAGTACACTGCAAAATAATATATATAATGTCATAGTAAAATCTAAAAAGATATAATAAGTAATATTTTGGATAGTTCAAAATAACATATTACGCTAAGATATATAATTAACACAGTATATCTGTTTTTAATATTAATAATACTTTTATCAGTCATACAACTAACATAAAATATTTAAAATAATCAATATGACACATTGATCATCTAATAATATTCTATTTATAGTAACTAGATTTATTATACCAAAACACAAAACACAATAACTAAATAATCTTATATGAACTATTTTATACAAATGGTCTCATTTTGATCAATAAGATTAGTAAGTTCATGAAAGCAATTTAGTTACTTGTTAAAGTTAGTCTCTGTTTTACTTTCTATGCTATTTATCAATTTTATCTCATTAAAGACTAAAATATTGATCTCAAAAATCGACTTTTCTTAAAATACAAAATTGACTTAAATTCAAATATGAATATGAATAAAATAATAATATGTGAAGTTAATTTAATATGACATAATATTATAAATTTCATGAATTTTGCAGTCAAATCTATAAAATTAAGTCAAACAAAGACTCAATTTTAAAATAAGTATATGTTTTTTCAACTATAAAACTTACCTTTCAAGTTGTTTCAACTTCCCAACTAAGTAATAACTATTTTTCAAATCTTCACTAAAAATTATATTAAAAAAATTTAGAATTTTTTAATTTGCAGTAAAAAATAATTCATCATTCAAAGGTCACCATATACAGACTTGGTGACATGGCTGTGTATGAATTTTGCTTTTAGGCACACAAATAATAAACCTTTATGACCCAATTTCAAAAGCAAGAGGAGTTGTTTCAGGAGAATTGTAAACCACGCATATATATGAACTGTTCCCAGAACAATGATTTTTCAACCAAAATTTAAGCTAAAGGGTGGATCAAAGCTTGACGGATGAAAGCTTGGAAGAAGGCAAACAATGGACAGCTTCCGCTTATCTAGCCTTTCATGCTGAGACCATGTGATGTGTTCTTCAGTTTCGACAAGAATAACTCACATAGGGTTGCATCTGACACAATCTTCAGAATAACAAAATCAATATCCCCATCTAACAAATTGCATCTTTCACTGTCATAATGCTGAACATCTCTTTTTCTAAACAAGATGGTCTCTTTAAATAAAGTTTCCAGTTTAAAAATAGAAATCAAAATAATGTAATTGGAAGCAAAAATTTGCTAAAAGTAATATCTTTATTTAATGTGATACTCCAAATAATTGGATAAATTAAGGAGAGGGAGAATTCTCACAAAAACTAGATAATGAGATTTGAGTCAAAACCTACACATAAATGATTGACATCGCTTTCAATTTAAAAACTTAAAATAGTGTGTTTATTATATGTTGTTAAATTTTATCATTTTTACTTAATATGGGACTTAGACTCACACTCTCAAATTTCTAACAATCTCTTCCTCAAGTAAGAGTTGTTTCCAAAGTCTTTTTCACCACATTGTTATATTCCTTTATATTCCTTTTGAATAGAAGTATTTTTAAATATGAACATTTGAAGTATTTTTAAATATGAACATCTGATAATGAGGTATTTGTGATTAAAAATGAAATTCATCAAGAAGTAGACTTTAAACCTAACTCAATCTTACAAAATCAACTTATAAGTTGAGGTTTGCATACATTTATATATTATTGAAAGGTCTCATCTCTAGTTGACGTGGGATTCCAACAAAATTTATTTAATAAATATATCAATATTAAAAATACTCACTTAAAAGAGAAGATTATTCTAATAAACATTGAGTTAGAATGTGATATTAAATGAAAATAGCAAAAGAAATAACAAAAAAAATCTATAAACTTATTTAAATTTTTAGATTGAAACTGGTGTATATTCAAATATCAAATATGTTTTTTAGTAAAATATTGCCAACAATAATTTCAAATGATGAAATAGTTAATCTATTTTAATGGTAAATGTGACTAATCTAATTACAATTGTTTGAATTTACTTTGTATTTGTGTGTATCAAATAACTAGGTAAATCAATGAAAGGTAGATCTGAAAAATCTCATAACAATGAGACATAAGTCAAAATTATATAAAGAATTGACACTAATTTCAATTCAAAATCTAAGACGATGGGTTAGTGTGTTTTTTTATTATATATTGTGAAACTTAGACTTATATTTCAAATTTTTAATCATTTTTCATTCAAGTAAGAATTCCTTCCACCACATTGTTACATTCCTTTTTTCTTTAAAAGAAACATTTTTATTACATTCTTTTTTTAAAAAAAAACTTTTAAACATTATCAACATCTCATAAAATACTCTTACTTTTATTATATAATATTTTAATCTCTTATATAAATTTATTATTGAGTCATTGATATCAAAATATTTCTAATGTTACTTTTAAAGAGAGAATGAAAAAGGTTTGTTCAAATAAATGAAAAAGGTTCTTGGAGCAAAAGCCTTTGAATAAGGCAGGCTAGGTTAAGTACATGCATTTAAAGAGAGAATGATTAAGGAAAAGTCTGCATCTACACCTTCTCTTGTTTTTTTATTTAACTCTCTCAAACTTGTTTTAAGTTGTTGCATTATAAATCAATTTTAATAACTATTAGACACCTTTTAAAATTATCTTCAAAATCAAGGAAAGAAACATTACAATAAACGCGTTTATATTTTAATGGGTGTCAATATTTTTATTTTCTTTGTAAATTAATAAATAATAAATATATATACTAGTAACCTTATCATACAGCTAACATATATTATTGCTTTAGGATTTTATTATTTCATCAATTGTATAATGACTTTTAGGTTTATTTTTTTTACATAGAAATCTTGATGAAATTATTTTGAAATTATAAAATTTAAAACAACTATAATTTAATATATGTTTTACTTCTCTTAATAAATTATCTTAAAATATCAACATCATCTTTACATTATAAATATATTTAGAAAAAGATGATTGGAAAAGCAGTTTTTTTTTTTTTTCTAAACAACAGGAATAACCTAATAATGACATCATGGCTAGAGAAATGTGAAAATCCATTAATAATAAAGTCAACACAATAGAAGTTAAATGTTATGTACCCATAAAAGGATAACCAAAACAAAAGAAAACAAGAATAAAACTTTAACTAAGGTAATCACTGTATTTGAAGATAAGATAAGCTGAACACATCTGGCTTCCTCCAAAAAAATCCTTATACATTGTTTATAAATATCAGTAATTAAAAAATTTATACAGTTTTTTTAGTCAACATAATAATAAGGAAATTATGAATTGAAATACTTCTTTATATATTTATTAAAACAATAAATATTCTGTGTTGAATGGATTGACTGTATTTTTCAGATAAAATAATAATTACAGAAGAATATTTGCTGCACATATTTTATTGATATAGTGTGGTACAATGCAAGACCGATAATCTCTCCATGAAACTTGGAATAATGGAAAAAGACACCTTAATAAAGGTATATATATAATTAGATTATGTTAGTGTATACTATTTATAAATTTGCACGTTTAAAAAATAAAGGTATATATATTATAATTTTGAATATTATTTTTAATATATATATATATATATATATAAAAGTTTGGTAATGATGTAATAAAAGAAATTATTATTATTATTATAAGTAAACAACAAAATAACTAACATAAACAATGTGATAAAATATTCTAATAAGAATAAAAATAAAAATAAAACTTATTTTCCATCTTGTTAATATTTATGATAATAATAAAAAAATTAAACTTATTTTCCCCTTGTTAATATTTTATTTACTAAAAGAGTAAAATAAAAAATCATAATTTATATAAAAAAATGAGAATAACAACTATAAGCGTGTGTGATGAGTGGATGCAAAAAAAACAAATTTACTACTAACTAGTAATTACTAACAAAACTGTTTATCAAAACTTTCAGATAAACAATCTTTTTCTCTCAATAAAAAATTGTTATAATAAAGTCTCTCAGGCCAATTTCGTTTTTGAGATTACCTCTCACGAAAAATTTATTTGTTTTCGATATTACCATTCACAACATAATTGTTTTTATACCTCTCACAAAAATTTGGTTTTTGATACCTCTAACAAAAAAATATCTTATTTATCCTTAATCAATCACATTAATTATATTTTCTCTTTCATATGAAAAATTCATTAACAATACTATGATTACAATTAATTGTCCATCTTAACTATTTTAATTAGTCTTTAGTAATTAATGTCATGTTTAACTGGTCACATCTTAAATTATTATCCTATTATTTTCTTAAAAATAAGGAATACTATAGTATGACTCTTTAAAAAGTTAACACAGGTTAATTGAATTCTTACCCACATAATTGTTAGGAATCCACTAATTATCAGGAAGAAGTTAAATATTTAAAACATAAAAAATCTAGAAAAATAAAATAGGAAGGTAAATAATGATTTTTCTTGGGTGCATTAAATTTTTTTAACATGTTAACAATGACATTTGTTAAGTGAATAAAAATTAAAAAATAATTATTGAAGCACTTTATAAGAGAATGCGCTTATTCAAATTTCAAATTTCTTTAATTTTTTTCCTATTATGTTTCTTCTGATCGTTTTGATTTAGTCTTTGAAGTTGTAATCATAATTTTATTATAACACCTTATATATATTTTTCTTTCCTTTAAATTTGATAATTTCCACTTAGTATTTAATTGACAAACAAATAATACAATATACAAATTTGTTTTTACTATTCTACAGAGATTTTTTTTTTCTCCAACATATTTCTTTTCAACAATAAGGTTAAAAAACACGATTAAGTATTAAAATAGGTATATCTTCCACACACAAAAATTACAAACTTTGATTCATCACATTATGAAATAATAGTATATTTTACTTGACTAAACCTCAAAATAGCAAAAGATGTTTGTTACAATAAATAACTACAACAAAATTATCTCGATCCAGACAGATATACCAGCCCATTTTTGCTTAAAATTAAAAATAAAATTATTAATAATATCAATAATTATTATTTTTATTATATTATTTGAAGAACAAAATATAATTATATTGTAATTGAAATAATTAACACTTAATATTAAATTTCAACTTCGAATTATAATAAAATAATATAATGCGGAGGTAATAATAATTTTAATTATCATACTAAAGACATTAATTAATTAACTAAAAATTTGAAAAATATTTATGTGATTATTACACTCTTAATATATATATATATATAACAAAATTTTAAAAAATATATAAAATAAAATCAACTTGCCTTTTAACAAGATAGATCACGATTTCTAGATGGTCTAACCGTAGTAATCAGTTTCTCTCATTCTAAAATAAGTTAAGTCAAAACGAACTTTATTAAAATGAATCAAGATTGCTACTTTTGTCGCTCTTAAATATAAACATTTTTATTATAAATAAAATATAAGAGAAAGCCACCATCATGTTGATCTAGGTGGTATTAGATTCACATATTTAAATATTGTGAACAAAAGTCCTAATTATATAAAAAGTTATTAAAAATGGCCAACTGAATTTTATTTAATGAATATTATTATTGAGATAGTTGATAAATATTTTACATAAATATCCTGTTGAAAAAATAAAGAAGGAAAACAGAAAAAAAAAAAAGTGTCATAAAATATAAAGCAGTTGGGGGGGCCAGTGAGCGGGGTTAGGCAGCAATTAGGGCAAGGGGTCCTACGATGTGGACCCCACGTGCCAACCTTCTCCTACGCATGACATTAAAATAATATTAAATTATTATTAAATAATTTTCTTAAAAAATAAATTGAAGGTTGTTTTGGACAGTTGTGGGGAAAGTGGGTCCCAGTGACACTGTACACGCGTCAACCCAATAGACCCCTGTGCCCTCAGGAAGATTCGTGCCTTTTTAATTTTTCCACCGAGGTGGGACCCACGGTGGGGTCCTTTTAGTTCGTGTGAATCGTGTAGCGAAAAGAAGGGTCCCACGTGCGATGCAAAGGTCAATAAAGTAGCCAATGCCAAAGAGAGATGGCTCTGTGGGGAACTTCCTTTTCTTTTTCTCATTTATTTTTTTACAATAAAAGAAACTATAAATATGGAATTAAATGTTGATAAATCAACACATATAAAATTTCAAAAATCTTTAATGCCTGTAGTTAGAGTAAATTATTATTTAAAGCATTATTAGTTTCAACCTTTTCTATTTTTAAAAAATAGATTAAGAGAAAAAATTGTACATAAACAATTTTTGAATTTTAATATTTAAATTACTATTAATTTTAAACTCTCATATCTGTCTATTACAATTTTTATCGTTAAAAATTATTTCAGTAAATTATTTGAAATAAATAAATGAATAAATTGGAGTATATCCATAAACTTGTCTCTGTCGGTTTGCATTATTAAACACGTGTCTCTCGTATACTCCTCTGACTAACTGCCCCCCTTTCTTTTTGTCTTCTACTATCTCTTTTTTCCTTCAATGTGGTAAGTGTCAGCAGTGTAGTTTCTTTTGCACGAAACCTTAGATTCTAATATTGTTATTTTGCAATTATGAAAATCCATATACTAAATTTGTGATACATATTTTTTTTAACTTAAAAAACAATATATTTAAATGAGTGTGTTAAAAAAAATATTATATTTTTTCGCATTTTCCATAAAAAAGTTGTGAGTGTAATGGTATGAATATTAACTTCTGTTACACATGACATGGTAAATATGTATTTACTATCAGAACACTTCTATTATTTTCATACTCCTTTTAAGTTGAGGTAATTTTGTCCTCAAAGAACTCTATTAATTAAAATTATTATGTGTCTCACATGCATAAAAGTAGCATCATGTATTTTGTTTTGTTAGTATCATTCTCTATTACACTTCTGGATTTTCTTACATAGACAAACTTTTCTTCGATATTTTTCTTTTTTTCTCATATGATGCCTTTGTTTATTAATACTTTTATTTGTTTTTCTCTTGATCCCCCAACCTCTTATATTAAAAGATATTAATCCTATACAAGATCACCATCGTTTTCACATAATTAATATATACTTTTTCTTCTTAAAGTCTTTTCCCTTTAACATTACTAATTGTTCTATAATTTATTTATTTTTTCCACCTACCTCCTTCACTCCCAATTCCTTATCGACTACTTAAACTTTCTAACCTTCAAGTCTTTTTTTATATTTTAGAACACATAATTGCAATTTAAAATATGATTATATGATATGATGTTATTCAAGCAGTGTAGGTCTGAAACACTTTCTACTTTTAAAGGATGAGGTGAGGAATTTACCTTTTATTTTTAAGCTCGTGTTGTCTAGTTTTCCTCTAGTCATATCTTTCATTTCTTTCCTTGATTTTCATTTTTGTTTTCTCTACTTTCTTTATATATTTCATCACATATTTCATATAAAAAAAAAAATTTAACACCCCATTTCTGAAGATTTGCCCGTGAATGTTCATTGCTAAAAATATCTACAGAAATCAATAATGGCATCCTAGTTCCCAACTGTGTAACACCCCACAAAATTAAAACTTCTACTATGACAGCTAAGTATTATCATCATGTGTATCTCACAGTATCCCATAGTTAACATATATCAAAATTACATAATAAAACTAAACTGAAATTTCAAAATATATTTAAAATATCATATATAAGTTTTTTTTTTAAAATAATGCACTATTCCTAACAGCATCCTTCAAACTAGATGATCTCCCAAAGATCCATCTGCAGCACCATCTGCTCC
>Ga0209489_102268_pt1 | contig 39218 bp, 22 predicted proteins | sample SiratrowhiteBW_FD_187527 | JGI IMG/M metagenome (GOLD analysis project Ga0209489, IMG submission 187527) | Root nodule microbial communities of legume samples collected from California, USA - Siratro white BW (SPAdes) (version 2) | ecosystem: Host-associated > Plants > Roots > Nodule | place...
TTTTTTTTTTTTTTTCTTAAACGTTGTTTATAATTTATCAGCGAAAACTGACAAGGCGTTACATTTTAGGTTTGTATTGAATGCTACTGTTTATTTAAGGTTATTTAGAAGCAATCAAGAAAGGTTTTGGTTTCCCTGAAGTTATTAGTGCTGTAATTTTCTTGAGAAAAGTTTACATACGTATTTATCCCTTTACATATAATTCCATTTTATTTTTTAGTTCCTACAGTTTTAAACTTTTAATATTTTCTAAATATTCTCTTTCAGTTCTTATAATTAATAATAGTTAACGTAAAAAGTAATAAGTTAAATTAAGATAATTAATTTTTTTACGTAATTTTATTATGTAATACATTTATTATTTCATATGAATAACATAATCATTTTACGTTTTTTATTCACTAATTTACTTTTAACATTGTATTTAAAAAATAATTCAAATTTACTTAAACTCTTATAATTTTTTTATTTATATTAGTTTTGAATGATATAAAGTCATTTATTTTGGCAAGGATTTTATCCCTGAACACAAAAATAATAAACTATGCTTTATATTTTTAGAATTACCAATTATAACATATTAAAATTATCTATAATATATAAAATGATTTTTTTATTATTTTCATACACAATTGAAAACTAACATAAAATAATTTTATTCATAATATATTTTTACGTTGATCATTCCTTATGTATAAAATGATAAATATATAATTATAAAAATATGTTTTTAGGACATTGGATGAAAGAACTACTATATGTGACACTGATTGTGGTAATGTGTAGTCCCTGAGTTAGGAACTATTATGAATGTTTCTAAGGTAATACTTCAAATTGATGGTTTATTTGGTTTGAAAGATTACAAAGGTGTTTGTCTGAGTAAGGAGATTACATCAAACCTGCTTTGTACCTAAAAAAAAAAGGAGGGATGGAGATTGAAATTACCCCTTACCCAAAAACTAAGAAGAAAACTTAAAAGTAGGTTATTCACTAGAATTTGAGTGTTAGTTCTTTTCATATTACTGAATGCTATTGTTTTATTCACTCACAATCTTTTGCGCACATAAAAAGCCTAAAAAAAAGTTGAGCACGAAACATTATATTATAATGACTTTATTCTCAACTACACAATGACTTTTGATTTTGGTTTAATTAATTGTTTAAAATGATCACCAAGTTTGGAAAAAAAATGAATAAGAAATATTTGTTTTTAGATTTTCAGACTTCATAAATTATAACTCTATTATAATTAACATAATTGGTAATGCGATATTCAATAAACGATGTCTTTTTACTTTATAGATTTATTTGATTAATAAATTAGGACCTTAAGAAAATTTTAAATAGTTCCAATGATTATAGGAAATCTCAATGTTCTATTTTCCTTCGAGTAATTTAGTTCAAATTGATTTGTATGAAAGCAAGATTGAATTAAAACTTTCAAGTTAATATTGCAAACAAATCTTTCAAGATCAAAACAAATTTCCCACTGTTAACACCTAATGACTGATCGATTAAAATATCTTACGATTTAACATGTGCACCAAATTTGTAAGCTAGTTTCAAAACCCTTGATACTTCAAACTTGGTTAGCAAAAGTGAAGAATAATTTACGATTTAAGTTTTCTTAATTAATGAACATGTCATGCCAATTATTGCATATAGCCGAACAATATTTCCATCAAATGAATGATCCATTCCAAACAGCAAATTTGTGTCCAGTTAAAATAAAAGAGAATTTTGCACCAAGATAGAAACAAGTACCAATCAGACTACCAAATGAAATAAAGAACGAAATTATAGCTCATTTTGCAGGTTTGGCAATGTGTATCACATTAAAATCTATGAATGGTTAAGAGTTTAAGTATAAAACTGGTCAATGAAGAAAAGGGGAAACTCACCCCATAATTAGATTAGATGGACTTACAACATCAATTTCCGTTAAAATTGACAAAATAGAAAAAAATAATTTTTATAGAAAATAAATAAGTAAAAAAGAACTGTTTTTCCCCAGCATAAGAACATAACTCCATTCTATAGTTCTCAGAATCTGAAGTCAGGATCCACATCCATTGCCCAACAGAATTTCGCCAGCAGAGATTTGTTGAAAATCTGTAACATTTCAAGCAAGTAGCTCAAGATTAGAACAAAATGAGCGAGGAAGGCATGCATATAACCCAATCAAGCACAAGATCCTGTCAGTTTTGACCACAAATGAAACATCATTGAGGCAAAGATTTAAACTAGTCTCGTTCTGATATAAGAAAAACATTTTGTAAAACCCTTTTAAATATTATATGCATCAGGTAAAACCCTTTTAAATATTTTATGCATCAAGTAAAACCCTTTTAAATATCTTATGCATCAAGTAAAACCCTTTTAAATATTTTAGGGGTGCCCAAAAAATAAATTTTGTAATTATTTAAATAAACTTAAAAACTTTGGGAGTGAACATGGTCCTACCAGATCACTCCTGCTTCTAGAAATTGATAACGCAACAATATTAATAACATAATCTAAACAAGGAATCAGCCAGCACCTTTTCAATAGGAACTTCATGCCGCTTGCACCAGGCAACTGTAATCCTAGGGTCAAGGTAGTTTATCTTGGATGTACCTAAGGCCACAGTTTTTAAATCTTCTTTTGTCTTCATATCACGTTGCATCTTCTCAATTTTTGCATTGGTTTGAGATATCTTTTTCTCTAGCCTGTAGATTACAAAAACAACAATCATACATCATGTTTAAATAACCAATGATTAAAGATGTTACGAAAAGCTAAATTACACTTCAGGACTCAAGTTCTTTTTTGTCTTTCCGTCTGAACTCTTAGAAGGGGGCTTTCCTTTCCTTGCCCTGTCTAAATCCGTTTTCAGCTCCTTCAGAACAGCCTACAAGTAAAGATAAACCACATATAACTGTGTTAATGGGCCACCCAAACCAACAGTCTCATATTAACAATTTTCAGATATTATTATTATTATACATACCTGAAGTTCATCAATCTTTTCAGTTAACTTTGACATTTGTGCATCATGAGATTTTGAAACACTACGTTGATGATTGCAAATTATAGCAACCTGTTATGAAAGACAAAAGTCATTACAACTTAAATGTGAAAAAATCAAAATACTAAAATGCAATATCATAGATATAACTAAGCAACATGCTTTAGCCAATTCACCTGTTTATTTGCATGCTGATAAACAACAATTTTCTCCCCAACATCTCCGTCTTTAGTTTCTTTATTTAACTGTCCTCACATAATTCCACAAAAATCAAGTAAGCCTACTATATATATCCAATATAAGAAATCATAGAATATACATAATCCAATAAACATATGTTTGCCCTTACAGCATATTGATAGCATGTGATTTTTTTAAGACATATAAAGGATGCATAACAATTTCACGAGAAGCAACAATTTTACAATGGAGTGCAATTTGGTATTTGTGCAGAGTCATTATATTGCATACAAAATCTATAGAAAAGTTTTTATATGACCCTGAACACAGACAAATCTGAAGGCGTAGAAACGAGAGGCTTTGGTGTATTGGTCTCTAATACGATATGCTTGTCTTAGCTATTTTCTTAGGGGGTGGGAGGTCCCACATTAAAAGATTACATCATTAAACATACAATCAAATAACAATGTATATGAGGCTGAGATCATATAGGAACAGTGGAAAATAGAACAAGGGAATTAGCTTTTTTCATTTTTCTTTATTTTATTTACAAGGAATGTGAATATCAGGAATTTTCAAATCAACTTGTACCATATTATCCAATGTGATTGATGCATTGAATGTACGGAAGACTTTTGCTGTTAGACCAGGCATGAGTTCCTTTAGATGAGCATTTAATTTACTTGTATCCAGCTTATCAAAAAGATCATCACCAGGACGTTTATCTGAATATTACAGAGGAACAAATAATTAAGTGCTTCAGTCTCATGCTTAAAACACAAAAAAATTAATAGCTAATTTCCCACCTTTTTGTAACTTCAAGATTGCATTATATACAGGAAGCTCAACCTCAACCGTATTTTCATACTTGATAGAATCTTTACCAAGGAAGTTAAACTGCACAACGGGTAACAAAGTTACTAATAAATATAATTATCAAGGGATGCTACCATTAAAACAATCTGAGAAGGGCTACTACACTTAGAAAAACCCCTGAAGGACTTAAAACTCATCAACCATAACATAAAGTGAAAATAATTAGAAACCGAAATACCTTGAGTTTGTTGGGAGGTTCTCTTGTCACATTCTCTACTTTTAATGTGCAGCAACCAACAGTATCAGCTTCATCGTCATCCTGAAGAAATGCGATTACGAAATACCAAAATTTAACAACTAAAATCAAAATAATCATCTACTATGAACAGTCAAACACACTGTGGAAGCTGCATGTGTAGAACAAGTTATTTCAACAAATTCAAATAATGTATACATTTATTCAGCTCTAGGTTTTGCACTATAAAAAAGTATATGATATTAATACCTTCTCATTGCCAGCCCTCAGAGCTAGTTTATCAATAAGATAAGTAGCAACAGCAATTTGCAGCTTAGTAATATCTTTATTGGTAAAATCTTTTGTGTATGCAGACCTAATGTTCTCTATATAGTCCTGCACCAAGAAGTCAAGAACTATAATAATTAGACAGGTCCTTCAAAATGTCATCCCAAAATATCAAACGAAAAACACGAAATTCACAAAGATGGCGAACACATTATGAAAGCACCTTTAACATCCTAGCTTTCTCATACTTTTCCTTGTCACTTTGCCCCTTCAAGGAACTACTAGCAGCCAGAAACACATATTTGAATAACTTTGGATTTATAGGGTCACTCCAATAGGCTAACCAGGTAACTGTATTATCATGTCTTATCTCCTTCCACCTGCCAAGGTTTGACAACAAATAATTAGAAAAACTGGCTTTCAACTTGGTGGCATATTCAATATTCTTTTAAATTTCTTCTCTACGTCAAATAATTGGAGTAATACCTTTCACCAGCAATAGGACATTCAGGAATTGGGGCATCCTTTCCAATATTAATTGTGATGTCACCTGGATGAATGCGTCTTTTCAATTTTCCCATCTAGTAACATAAATTACAGTCAATAAGTACACATTATAAACTGTAGAAGCCAGTCAAAATCCTGAAGTTGAAGTCACTATATATAAAACCACTGTATCTGAAAAAAAGAGTGTATCTTGTTCCAGTAACAACTATCATAACAACCTTGGGGTGCTCTCCACGGCCTCGGAACAATCCTGGTGGTTCAACTCTAAAATTTCCAACCTAAAAACAAAGATTTGATAAAAATTAGTCTTAAGTTAAAATGATTCCTAAGTATAGAATGCCACACAATTAAAGAGGATAAAAAAAGTGGAGCTTCAAGTACAAACAACCATTTCCCAAATGTTGCAAATACAGAAACACAATTATATGGCAAGAAAGATATAGAGCATCCGAACAGTGCCAATTATTCAGCAAAAGTTGTACTACTAATGGAAGAAGTGGAAATTCAATATACATGAAAAGCTAGTATAATTTTAAATTAAGCCCTTTAACTTTAGACCTTGCACAGATTAAACTTTTATGGTAACGAAGTGCAACTAATCCCTTGAAATTGAAATTTTATTTAAATACCAGAAAAAAATTATCACATGACTTAGTTACAACACCATTAAATTCTGTTAAACCTTCGGGAAACCATATATTGTGAGAAAACCAGATTTTCTACTTCTTCCATCTAATCATGGATTGTATAATCAATAATTTATTATCAGGTTAAATATTTTAACATAGGTCGGTCACATTGAATTCCCCTAACAGCAGGGTTTATGCACAAAATTTGAACACTAAGGTCTAATATACATATGGCCCAAAGTTAAAGGGTGTAAACTTGTCTATAATAAATTGGCAACATGATGCTGGCTGACATTGTTCTGGTCAGCATTATTAACTTCACAAAGCAATCTAGTATTAAACAAGGATAGAGATACAAAAGTAAGTCAATATCCAACCACAATAACAATAACTCAACAACTACGAGAGGAAGCAACATCAATAATTCTCCAACAAAAAACATAATGGCCCGATTACAGTTCATAAAGTCTGTAGGAAATTTTTAAGATAGAAATCTACACAAATTAGAGAGAGAGAAAAAGAGAATTAAACCTTCTCTTTAACACCATCTACAATAGCCCACATGTATTTCTCCTCTTGTTTCATTTTCTCTTCCTTCAAAATTTTCTTCTCCTGCAAAAAGGACGAGACAAAAAGGGGTCAATAATCAAAACAAAAATAATAAACACAACAAGAATAAACCTCTCAGGCTAACTCAGATCAAACTTGGCACAATTCTAATTCATACAAACAGGGTATGGAAAACAGCATGTGCATAGAATATTTCTCCATTTCACTAAAACACTATTTCCTAGTGTCAGCCCCCAAAGAAGTTCTTACAGAAAACAAATTTCTGACTACGGTAAAGGTAAAAGTATAAATAAACACAACTATCTCTAAATGTTCCACTAAATGTCAATCAACCCTGCTGCTTTTGGAAATAACTAAAAAAAACTGCTTAAAAAACTGGCAGTGCTCTAATATGTAAATTTCTACTATTGTCAAGTGAAGTGTAATGTAACAAATAACAAACTTACTTCGGTGGTCATTTGCTTCTTCTTTTCCTTCTCACTTTGGTACCAGTCATATATTGGAGTGAAATCACAGTCTTTCAAGTTCTGGATTACATGATTTCTTCCAAGCAACTTTCGCCAGTCATTCCAGAAATTATCCTTGAACTTATCTTTCTGCATGTACTCAGTATCTCGCATGACTGCATACATTGTAGCAACCTGAAAAATAATTTTGAAGCTCTGAATTTGGTAAAAGGCTCAAAAGAGAATTCAGAAAGAAACTTACACATTAAAGTACTTAAATAATCCCAATTCATCAAAAAGAAAAGGAACAAGAGCAAACAGTCAACCAAAATCTGAAGAGCGTAGTCTTCAGAGAGAAAATCCTACCTCCTCTTGCTCAGGAGTCAAATCAACCGGTCTCCCCTTATAGAGCATCTTTACACCATGCCGCTGGTAAGGAGGGGGGAAAATGACACCATTGTGAACCAAAGTAGTCCATTTTTTCTGCCCGTCACCAGAGCTAGGAAGAAGTTTGCTAGATTTTGAATATTCTGAACCACTGCCTGATTTTTTAACTATCTTCTTGGCCTGTTTCTTGAAAGGTTTTGAACTAGACTTGTTAACTTTAGTAACCTTTGTCACCACCTTCTTTATGGAGGATGATTTTTCACCTGACATGGCTTGTTTCTTTATTCTTTGGGAAATGGGAAGATCGTCATCATCATCATCCTCTACCTTCAGCTCACGTTTCTCAAAGACTGGCTTAGTTTTGATAGATGCATCTGAGACTGCGACCTTAGGCTTCTTAACAGAAGGTTGCAAGGAATTACTATTATCTAGTGGTCTTTTAGCTGGCAATGGAGATGGCCTATCCTGTTTATTACCCATGCCAGAACCATTTTGCCGCTCTTTCTGAATTTTAGAAATAGGCTTCTTATCAGAGTCGTCATGGTTACTGCTAGTTGTTCCCAAATTGAAATTACGAGATAACTTTTTTGCCAAAGGGACATCATCATCATCATCAGAGTCTTCAGGAGATTTCTTGACAACAGACGTCACTTTGTTATCATGGTTAGAATTCTTCAACCTAAAACTCAACGGTTTATTATCCTCGTCATCTTCTGAATCTTCATAGAAATCTTTACCACTGCGTTCAGTAGATTTTGGTTCCACCTTGACATCAATGGACATTTTCTGCTGCCTATCTGCCAATGAAGGTGATTTTGAATTTGCTACAGGCAACTTCACAGAGGAGGTGTTGCCAACAGAATTTGGAGCTCTTGAGATACCTACAGAAGGCTTCATGGCTGATGGCTTAAGAGATGGGGCATTATTACCTTTCTGCATGGTAGAAGTTTGTCCATTTGAAGAAGGTGCATTATTAGGAATCTGTCTATATGACTGTCCCTCATGAATTTGAGAACTTGACTTCCTTGCTTCTGAAAGTGATTGATTTTTCTTACTTGAGAACCTTTTGTAAATTATTGGTGCATCATCATCATCGTCATAATCGTGAGGTAATTTTGGTTTATCGGAAGTCTCAACAGCCATTATTCAACTATGGAAAGAGTTGGTATGCGCATCAGATACAAATTCTGGATAAGAAACGTGAAGTTTCAATTAATCATGAAACATCAAGTTTTAAATTTCCAAAGCAAACACAAAGTGACATCACCAAGGAAACATCATTTGTAAAGAACTATACAGACAAGGCGTTTCAATTACAATAAAAGGGGCAACAACCTAATCCATACAAGAACTGATGAAAATATTATTAGAAATAGATCAAAAAAATTATTTAAATCCCACTGTCACCTGAAAGAATGAATTGAAAACCCATCCCAGCAATTCCCATTCAAACTACCAAAACTAACAAGATTAAAATATTCATTAAAAAAAATCACGGTGAGCTATGTCCTGAGGGTGTAGCATTGGCATAAGCTGCCCAATTGAACCAAGAATGCCCTATCAGTCATACTTGCTCACACACATAAAGAAAAATAAAAACCCCGCCAACAACATATAGAGCAAAACAATAAAAAGGTACAATGAATAGGCCACTAACAAGCTACTACCCTAAGCTATATCAGATTCCAATAACCAAACACACAAACCAGTTTAAAATCAAAATTTCAAAGCCAAGAAAAGATGAAAACACACATTAGACCGCCGGAAGAAAAAGAAAGCCAAGAACTCTTATTACCAAGCTCGTGAGAGCCTATTATTATTATTATTCTCTGCAACAGCTGAGAATAAGAGGGTTTTATCAAAAAATCAAGAATAGGCACGCACGCACGCACATGTAAAAATCTCAATCTGAAATTTCGACCAAGAGAGAAGCAACCGCAAAGGTTGAGGTTTAGGTCGTATTGTGATGTGAGGAGCAAGGGGATAAAGGGAACAACAAGAAGAACAAGCGCATGCAAGAGGTAAAAGGGGGAAAGGGGAAATGCTGGGAAAAGAAAGATCGAGAAGAAATTGCAGCGAAAGAGGAAGGAATCGATAGAAGCAGCAATTGCAGGAAGTGATAAGAGAAGTGAAGAATGAAATAGGAAAAGGGATTGATTACCGAAAAGGATGCGAATGAGGGTGGAGGAACAATAGTGGGAGGGTGGAGGAACAATAGTGGGAGGGTGGGTAGCTCACAGATAGAACCAAAGGGGAAGGAGGAGAGAGAACGAGTTAGGGTGGGTGAGTCGAACTCGACTCGGCGAATTTCGGATGAGATATAGAACGGAGCAATACGATAGAATACAATTTTACTTACAAAAAACACAGATGACAGGTTTGGGGTCTGTGTTTTTGTGTCCGGTTACTTTGTTTCAGCTAACGTTTTTCCTTCCTTTCACTCTTCCTTTATATCTCTCTCCTACCAATGGGCCCAGTTTCTTCTCCTTAGGCCCAACTTCATTCCAAATGGGCCCTGCTACTTCTCCTTAGGCCCAACTTCCGTCGTTTCGGCCCATCCGAAAAATTCGCTCGAACAAGGAGTGATTCTTCCTGCACCTCCGTGGTGACTTCCTGCACCTCCATAATTTAAAAATATTCCCATTTTAGCCTTGAAGAAAAGACGAAAATAGCCTTCATATCATTCATTTTTTTTCCACTTTGCGGGTTGCACAAACCGCAATACAATTAAAAAACAAACACATTGCGGGCTGTACAATCCGCAATTATATTTTCTGCACCTTTTACATTGCGGGTTGTACAACCCGCAATATAAAACTTTTTTTAAATACATTGCGGGTTCTACAACCCGCAACATAAAATTTTTTTAAATACATTGCAGGTTCTACAACCCGCAATACAACTTTTTTTTGAAAAAAATTTTGTATTGCGGGTTGTAGAACCCGCAATGTATTTAAAAGAAATTTTGTGTTGTGGGTGGTACAACCTGCTGCTGTGGTGTAGTGGTGGTTATTACCTTATTTTTTTTTACTTTTTATTATAGGAAATTTTTTTGGAATATTTATTTTTATCATAAATTATAAAAAATTATTTATAGCTATAAATTATTTTTTTTACTTTTTATTATAAGAAAAAATTTTGAAATATTTGTTTTTATAATTTAATTTATGATAAAAACAAACATTTCAAAAAAATTAGTTTAGTAGCGAAACAAGCACATAAAGTATTGGTGTCCAGGATCGAGGTGGATACCTTAAGTGTAAAACTAAGATAATAACCACCACTACACCACAGCAGCGGGTTGTAGCACCTGCAACACAAAATTTATTTTAAATACATTGCGGGTTCTACAACCCGCAACATATTTTTTTTTTTAAATACATTGCGAGTTCTACAACCCGCAATGCAAATTTTTTTCAAAAAAAATTTGTATTGCGGGTTGTAGAACCCGCAATGTATTTAAAAAAAGTTTTATGTTACGGGTTGTAGAACCCGCAATGTATTTAAAAAAAGTTTTATATTGCGTGTAAAAGGTGCAGAAAATATAATTGTGGATTGTACAACCCGCAATGTGTTTATTTTTTAATTGTATTGCTGTTTGTGCAACCCGCAAAGTGAAAAAAAAATAAATGATATGAAGGCTATTTTCGTCTTTTCTTCAAGGCTAAAATGAGAATAATTTTAAATTATGGAGGTGCAGGAAGTCACCATGGAGGTGCAGGAAGAATCACTCTCGAACAAGATAAAGGATATTTTGCGGGTTTGGATCTTAAATCAGTTTGATTGTTAAAGCTATAATAAGATTTTATCAACTTTTTTGCGATTTTGATTTTAAAAAATATGCCCATAATTACATGATTATTAAATGAAATTTAATTTTTTATTTATTTCAACATGTACTCGCAATTATATCAACGGAATACTTTATTAAAATATATACTTAATGCATACTAGCAAATAATTAGTGAAAGATCAATCTTCTAATTTTGTTGAAAAATGTAGTTTGGCAGTATATTTATTGAATTTCTCTTTGATTCATTAATTTCTTTCTTTATGTTGAAATATCAAGAAATTAATTAAAATAAGGTAAATGGTTTATTTTCTACTATTATTAAAAAAATAATTTGATCTCGCTACTTTGAATGATTTCATTTTGGTTCTATTTTTTTAAATGATTTTTTCATTTAAAATTATAGCAGCGATATCATCACAAAAAAAATATGTAGTATTTACAGTTTATGCCATGCATCACTCATGGTCGGGTATTCATTGTTCATGTAAATTTTTTTCTTCTTGTTTTTAAAGGTGAAATCAAACTATAAACATTAAGATAATATTGAAAAGAAAATACAATATACCATTAGTATTTAAAGTATAAAAAGAAAAGAAAATCTTATATTTTAAAAGAAGATAAATCTTGTTTTTAATGTATAATAAATAATCTCGTCTATTAAATCAATTTTGACAAAATAAATCGCTCAATAACTAGAAGATTTATACAAGATATATGAATTTAACAAAAATGATAGAGTTTTTTTTTTCTTCTTATTTTCATTTTATTTATAGCTTTTTTCATATAATCTTGTCTATTTAAATTAAATATTGATAAAATATATTTTCAGCATTTAAAATATAAAAGAAGAAAAAAAAATTAATATAATATTTAAATTATTATCTATTTGATAAAACTTTATAATAAAGAATCACCAAATATTGGATTTTTTTTTGTTTTATAGTGGATGTTGATATTCAACATAAAAAGAAATGAGAATGAATCAACACCAATGTACTGATCTCGTGAACCATTTCAACGTTTTATAGTTTTAACTGATTTATCGACAATATAGTTAATCATATTAAAAAAATAGACTATTTGTTAGCACATTTGTCACTTGACCTATTTATCAAATATTCTTTAACATTACATTCTTAAGTGTGAAGATAAGCTAATATATCCACACAACCTTAAAGTGTTAATATTTCTTTTATGAACATTACTCTTTTAATTTGAATATAAAATATTCATTCTCTCTTCTCCTTTGACAAGTATAGAAGGTATCTGATTATTTCAATAAAACTTGAATAATAAATATTACTAAAAAGGCAAATTTCATAAATTTAACAGTCAAACTATTTAATATAATCTTAATATATATCAAAATTTTAGACAGTATTAAATGATTTTTAGATTATATAAGCTTTTATAAACCTTGTTTATTTACTAAGATCTCTAAAAAACTAGATTAATGAAAATTCGATGTCATAGGAGTATTTTGTGAAGTTGGATTAGGATATCTTAAAAGTGACAACTAAAAATATTTAGATTTAGGAGTATCTAAAGCAATTCAGAGGGATGAGTTTCAACTTGAACTATAAATATCCTCTAAGTTCAATGTATAGTCCTACATCATTGTTTGTGTAAGAAACTTAAAACGCGTACTAGTTACAACACTCATTTTCAACTCCGTGATGTAAGAACGGGTATGAAGTATGAGTTTATACCGTACTATATTGGTCCAATGAAGTATACAAATATTTTGTACCGTAGTTGCAGTAACCGGACAAATAGCTTCAGCGTATCATAGTTGGCTTCAACTTCGCGATCCAAAAACCAAGTCACGTAAAGAAGCCAAAGGTGAGCTGTAATCGTGCACTACACTGTCTCTCCAGAAAGCGGTTCCTATCACAAGGAGAAAACGAAATTATGTTTGCTGCAATGGCGCAAAAAAAGGTTATGCAATTTGTATTATCTTATAAGCTACAGTTACATAACATAGTTATAACAGCGTTATTGTTGATTATGATTCATGAAGACAAAAGATATATAACTATACTAAAAAAAATGGGCTATTTACGACAATCACACAACAGCCAATAATTATTTTTTAAAATAAAAGTACTTAACAATACCTAAAGAATAACAGTTTTTGGAATGCATGGAGCTAAGTTCCCGATGGGAATACCTATTTCACAGATTTAGCAATGAAGTCCCTCAAGACATGGCACTAGAATGACTAATGCATAATCAGCAGTAACGGTAAATCATCATTACATAAATTGGAGAAATAGGCATATTGTACATGGGTCATGACTCAAATATGACATAGCACTGCGTCACAGCCTAGGCATGGTAACAGATATATAAGTGACACAGTGTTTATGAGTGCTATAAGGTTAAGAGAGGAACCTATCCACGAAACCAGACCAGCAGTTGCTGCTAAGAAGAATTCCTTGCTGATAATGTTTAAACTGGAAACGGCGCAATGTTAGTTTACAGTTAATTCTATGTTTTGCTTGAAAGAACACCAAAAAGAAAAGTGCGTTAGCAGACTGGACTTAAAACTTACAAATATAGGCATGCAATATTCCCGTATCCATAAAAGAGGGTAGCCCACACTGAACCAGTGAACCTGCCATCACAGTTAATAGGATTCATAGAGTTAGCATATGCAGAGGCAACTTAACAAGATTACAATTAACACAGCAATTAAATGGAAAAGTTGGGTATATGAGTGATATGCAATCAAAGTTTTTGCTGAAGTGGTTATCATTGGAGGCAAGCAAAAAAAAGTAATACTCATCATGAAAGTAGCATTTAAATTGAATCACAATTCACCACCAATCATTATCGACAAGGCAATCTCAGCAATGCAGTAATTTATACACTTTAACTATTATCAACGATTCTACAAAAATTGTCATTTAACTAATAAGAGTTTTTGTTAATGAGTACGATCACAGGATTCAGATAATATTGCATATTGTTAAAATTGCCATCAACTATTTTGCAGAATAATTCACAATAGTTTTAAAAATACTAGACAGTGCTTCAAGATGTAAGGTGAAGTGCAGAAACAATATTTCTCGGGAAATTTTCTTTCAGGTTATAAAAGACAGTAACCTTTGGGTAATGAGAAGGATTTGCCTGAGTGAAGGGTTAGACCATAACACTGCTTTCAGATAAGCAAATATGGCATTGCCATAATTTGTGATTAATAGAGTATAAGAATCAACAAAAGAAAGATAATTACCACATGAAATCACGAATCAAGAGAGCACGCGGAAGCATAAGCCCATTTCCAAGCATGGCAAGCAGCATTGAAAAGGCTGACAATCCTTTCATGTTCTCAGGATTGAGATAATTTGTCCACTGTGGCAGAATAAAAAGGTTAATAGAAACACATAGGAGAATTACACAGCTTTTGATGCAATTAAGATTTGTAAAATATAAGATTTACCATTTGAGAAACTGGCATCCACATGAAGAGTAGTGTAGCTGTCCATCCAGATATTCCTCCAACGAATTTAACACCTTTCTCAGAAAGTTTTCCAGTTCTGGCCTGCATATTTTAGAGGCAGAGCGTTTAGAATGACAATGAAACTGAAAGCCTATTTACAATTCCAAAGGTCTCAGTCTAGAAACAAGACCCCAAATTCAAATTTCCTGGTTTCAGTAAACAAATACCGCCATTTGAACACATTAACTAGAAAATCCCGCTTTGGCATTACCTTCTATTGGTTGGTTTTGTGAAATAATTTATGTGAAAAATCAATGTTGTTTTGTGTTGCACTGATAAGGGTGTGATGGTATGATATGAGCATCAGCATTGGTATGGTACGCAACCTGGATTTAGCACTAATCCATAATCAAAGCTAAACCAGAGGGAATAAGAAGATTACCAATGTAACGGCCAATACAGCAATCACAAAGGCAGTTGCCCCTGGTAAGATGCTGTTAGGTACATAGGGAACAAAAGTAGACCACATTATCTGCATCCAGATTAGAAATTAGGCAGTGTGAGATAAGAAGTAAAAGTTATAGAATAGTGTATCCATCTGCGTGAAAAGACATTATGTGAATTGACATGCTTGCGAAGTACTTGAAAACGTCACTATAAATTGATATAATGCTGTAATTGTATTGATCCTAGGGTGAGAGAAGGAAAGCACTATTACTTGGGGAAGCACTGAAAGACCCCCAATTGTAATGAAATCTTCCCAAAAGCTCCAGAGTCCAGCATTTAGTAAACCAAAGTAATTCAAGAAATTCAGAACAAGGCCAGAGATCACAATAACAGAAGTAGCCAAAAAGTAAGGCAAAGGCATGGTTTCAGCCAGTGCCAGCTGAACAAGGACAACATATGTTGAAACCACACCCAACGTCTGCACTACCATCGCTTCCTTTTCTCTTTTTTTGGCAAAGTATGAAAGTAGAGACAGGTTCCCAAGCAGACTAGTTAGCATTCCCTGCATTAACACCCATGTCATTACCCACGTTAGGTCATAGCATAATTTTGACAAGCCAATTAAACAAAGTCATTTTTCGCTTTCGAAAAAGTAAACAAAAAATAAACCGTCATTTCGGTCTCTAATAGTGTACAGCACTGTTACATTGGTCCTTCTAAAACCAAGTAAATGTCAAATAAGTGTGTGAAATTTTCAGTTGTTTCATCATCGAAGTCCAAGAACTTAAACACGCGCTATAGTTTTGATCCAAACACACACACACAAATGCGTGTGTGCATGTGCGTTAGTATTCACATTTTAATTCATTTATAGTGCATTAGACTGATTGCACTAAAGGACTTCTTTAAAATATGTTTAAATTTCAGTTAACTTTTCTGATTGTTAGTTTTATTTGTTAGTTTCCTTTCCTTCTTATCTCTGTAATTGCTATATAAGGACAACCTCTGGTGAAAATCACATACACGCAATTCAGTATTACACGTTTTCTCTGATATTCTATTATAGACTTCCGGAACCTAAAACGACGATACACTCTGCAAGGTAAACAAAATCGATCAATGCAACAATTTCACGGATCTCAAAGCTTCAAAAGCTAGAACAGCACTTTACCAGCCAGGGGACAGCGGCGAGAGCGGTTTTGTTTCCGGATAAAAGGTTCCGAGCATTGAGTGTGATTTGCGGCATTTGCAGCAACAGAAACGGAATATTGGCGGCGGCGGAGAATTTGGAGGTGAGCGAATCCCATTGCTGGTAGCTTTGACTTCTCCCACCGCTAACTGATCCCTTCGAACAGTGCTCAAAGTTAAACAGTGAGAAAAAGAAGCAACGAATCGAATAGCGAGTGGAAGAGGTACCTGGTTCGGCGCGTCGGAATCGAGAGCTTGTAGAGCGAAATTAGGGCGGCGCGGAGGGAAGGCGAAGAGTCGGAAGTGAGAAGACGGAGAAACAGTGAGGAGAAAGGAGGGAGTGAGGTTAAGGTGTTTGAAGTGTGGCGAATTGGTGTTGTTGTGAGAGTGTTGTGGAAAACGGTTACGGTAGCGTGGATGAGGAGGAGCGAAAGGTGTGGAGAGAGAGGAATTGGCCATGGTTTTGGAATTTGGTGGATTGTTAGCATAGAAACGAAGGCATTGTTTGTTTGTGATTTGAGAAATGAAGAACGAAAGGAACAAAACAGAGAAGAGAAGTGAGTGACTAGGTGCAGGGATTGGACGGTGGAGAGATATGCGTGTCTCGGAAGAGTACACGTGGATTAACCCTTTCTTTTTGCAACTGTGTTTCCCTTACCGCCAACTCACACTCCCTCCTCTTTGAAAAATGTGTTTCGTTATATGGAAAAATAAATATTTATTTGAAAAGTTTTAAAAATTAAATATATAGTTTAAAAATAAAAAGTGTAATTATAATTTCATAAAACAGTAAATTTATCCTATAACATAAAGAAATGTAAATATTGCTTTAGGATTAGCGTTGATTTATGAATTAATTAATTATTTTATAGAAGTTATTTGTTTAATTATATCGTTGGAAGAAGTTTGGACGGAGCAGAGGCAGTGAAAACGACGTTGACTTACTAAAAATAGAGTTCACACTGAATTTAAATTCGCTAACTACTTAGTTCAACTTATTTAATGAATTAAATAAGTTAAACTTGACTAAATTAGGATTCATTAATAAATGAACCGAATTTAAATTATTCATGACTTGAGTTATTTAATCATAGGCTGACTTAAATTGAATATATATTGTATGAAATAAGTTAATATATAACCAAATCATTATCTTAAATTGAATTGACCTGACCATTTAATTTAAATAAAATTTGTTCATGAACTTCAATCAAATTCACTATGAATAAAAAAAGTTGCTATCAAACTCATGTTGAGTTTTGAACTGAATTATTTTTACCAGGTCTAGTGATTTAACAAAACTCGTTTGCAAAATTAGTTGAAAGCTTGTAGAGGATTCTCTAAAAATATTAAAATAAACAAAAGAGTGATGTGTTGAATAAAAATGGGTTTAGAGTTACCAAGAAGCTAAGATTAAAAATACTTTCTGGTACCACTTTTTTAGAACAAATTTTATTTTCGAAAGTCTATAGCTTCAGTTGTAAGTTTTTTTAAATACATTTTTAATAGGCCTCACTGGAGTGGATCCTTTCATTTGAAGTGAAAAAAAAAAAGAAGGAAAACTCCGTATAAAATAAAGACCTCGAAATCTAAAACTTATGGTACATATTTTTAAGATCCACGTGACTCTTTATGTAGTCATCGTGCTTAATATTATATATATATATATATATATATATATATAATACATACAATAAATTTGGTATAATAATTATGTCATCAAATGACTATTTTACATTCACATAAATTCCTCAGATTTAAAATACCTTTTTGAATAATCTTAAACTTAGGCTTTTTCAAATAAACAGTTCTAACTTCGTTTATCTTAAAAATAAAAAAAGTAAAACTTAACCTGGTTAACCAACCTAACATATTTCTACCTTTATTCACGATTTTTCAATTGTTTAAAATCTATTTTATAGTTCTTATAAATTTAGTTTTTTAAACGATTTCTGCCATCATCTACGAATGATGTGATAAGTTTCTATACATATGATATGAGAATAATTATTCATTTAAAGCTTCTAAATACATAGCATGGTACATAAAAACCATAGTAGAAAATGCAATGAAATTTGCAAGAACTTAAAACAACAATAATTTTGGAGTGTTAAAACGTCCAAAACCAAAATTACCCATATTCATTGGTACTAAAACCGTATTTAAAGGGGGATTTACAAATCTTCAATGTTCCCTTATACCGTTGTCCTCTTTCTGAATTAGGAAGTGAAATTTCTAGTTACATTCTTCCGCTCTGTATATATACACTGTAACAAATTTCTGTGATGAGTCCAAATTTAGTGTTTCACTAGCATGGCCTCCAATTCCCTCTTCCTTGCAGCATGTTTGAGTTTCTCCAATGCAACAAGTCCAACTTGCCTTACTCTTTCTCTTGATAAACCCATCCTTCAGAAAGAACACAAGAATAGTAATGAGTGGATGCAAAAGCTTATGCTTTAGGATGCATCAAATGTGATACATAACTTTGGCAAAACTTTGGTTGGTATGGCTATTTAAGAAAATAAGTGAAAGAAATTGGTGTTTGAACTCACCTTTTACTAATGTCTTCCCACGTAAGACATTCTTTACCAAGTCCATAGTAAAGTCGAATAATTTCTCTCTCTCGTTCCTTAAGGGTCACATTGATGAGTTTGTTCACTTCATCCTGTGAATATTTACAAGTGCTATTAATCATTGTGGAAGTTTATAGCATTTGAATGTTCACAATGTCATCATATTTTCCACTACTAAAACTATGAGGATAATGTCATTATCCAATGCTTCAAACCAATATACATATGCTTAAAAGAAAACTAGCAAACACAAAACATTTATGCTTTGAAATTATGCCAAGTTTCATTCAAATTTTTTCCTCAGTACCTTTAGTGCCCACTCATCTACTCCCTTCCAGGGGATGTTCTCAGCGCGATTATCTGCAATGTACTGGGATTGGAAAGCAGAAAACAGAAATGAGATAATTGTATTCTTGAGAAAAAGAAAACAGAAGGCAAAAAATTTGATGTAGTAGTTGTTATGATCTTTTTTGATGGACTAGTCAGTAGAAAGGTATTAGATCTTACACTATGATGAGTGTCTCCTCGTAGACCATTCAAAGAGGGGAATGCTTCTCTATCAAGAGAGAAAGTTTTGCTGATTGCCTGCAATAGAGAGTGTAGAGACATGGTGAACAAATGGATAATAGGGAGTGCAGAGACATTACATGTACCAAGTATGAGGATCTTGTAATTCTCAATGGTTTGTTACCTCAGTAGCATTTCTGACTTTCTTTTGAGACATGTTAAGGTGTTTTGCAATTTTCTGTAAAAGAAGGAAACAGTTCAGGCAACAATATCTAGAATGTTTTTTAAATTTGATTCGTTGTAGGCTTTGTTTTGGTACATTTGGCTGACTTACATCAATAGTTGGAGTAATGCCTCTTTCTTCTAGTCTAAACTTTGCATTGCGGATTAAAGATAATCTCTCATGCAAATGAGCTGGCAATCTTAATGTTCTTGAATTCTCAATTAAGGCTTTTGAAACACCCTGTCAGCAGAAAAACAGTGAACATGGTGATTGGACAAATTTGAGATGTAAACAACACAATCATATAGGATTCTGATGGAAATGGAAAGGGAGCAAAATGATGCAGAAGATGCATTTTCTACACCTAAAATTTTGACTTGATTGCTTCAGCAATAACAATAACACCCAATAGGTGAAGCTGATTGATCATACCCAACAATAATAACAATTCCCATCAAGTGAAACTTGATTAATCACATCCAAATTCATAAATTATGAGTGCAAGAACTGCCACAGATTTAATAATGAAGCTCTGATACCACAGTGGATTTTAAGTTTAACTTAATTTTACAAAATTGATCTGTTAAGATTGTACTTACTTATAAATTATTTAAAGATTTTATCTCTAGTTGATATGTGATCTCTAACAATATTCAATAATCAATTATATAGAAGACGAGTCTAGAAGTAAACACGTAAAACCTCACCTGACGTATCCACCAGTAAACATAAGTTGAAATCTTAAACCCTTTTGAAGAATCAAACTTCTCAATACCACGAAGTAGTCCAATCAAGCCACCCTACAGAGAAAATAAGATGAGTATTTTGCAGCAGAGCCAATAGGATGTGAAATTGAGCTATGTTTATAATTTTACCTGAACAAGGTCACCCATTTCTGCACCAGCGTTTTCATATCTTTGAGCAATAGACATAACCAAGCGAACATTGCTCATAGCCAACTTTTCTCTTGCCAGAGAGCACTCTAGCATTGTTTCTCGTAGTTCAGTACTAGAAATCTTCAATGAAGCTGCAAATTCTTCGTCCGAGGGTTCACATCCCAGTCTCTCCTTCAGTCTGAAACTCATAAAAAGGTTTCCGTCAGTTATCATTCTCTTTGAGGTAAAACCATAACCAATGGAAGCCAAGTCAAAAAATGATTGCTAGAATTTCTATGAAGACAGGTAAAATAAAATAAAAAGTACAATAAAAAATGAAAAGTTTTCATTACAAAAGACTAGATTGAGAGGAAAACCGGAAAGATCTCACAAGAATGAAACAAAAGTCAACCCATATGTTGGAATGATACCACCTTCAATCCAAAATCTTAAGGCATTAGATTTGTGGATTTTTTTTCTTATATGTTGCTCAACTTTTTCATTCCTACCTAATGTGGAACTTAGACTTATACTTGAATACCTACCACCAAATAAGACTACTTACACTCATACTAATACTTGGATTCTTAAAAGAAAATCACTATCACATTAACAATTATATAATATTGAAGCTAACAGGCACACTATAAACTTCATCACTTTTGTTAATCATAGGATCAATCAATTATGCAATTACCTGGATTTATGCTCCTCTAAGGAAAGCCCAACTTTTATTTTCTTTGATAGGCTTACAACTTCTGCATGAGAGAGCAATTCCTCACTCACTACTCCTTTCACATAGCCCTTCAAACGGTTCTGAAGCAGCTCTGGACTGATTTTGGACTTCAGCTGCACAGCACCACCGCTTTTAACCGCGCTCTTCCGCTTGGCATTCATTCTTCTCTGCCTTGCAGACACCCCAGAACACGTCACCGCCGCCACTTTCCTACGGATTTTCGCTTTACTACAATGTTCTCTCAGCACTTCCCTTTCAAAGGAAAGACTCCATTGCTTTTCCAGCATTGACTTCTGCAGTAAAAGAAGAGCCTCCACAGAATAACCCATTTCAGAACTTTCCACTTCTAAGTCACTATTAGAACCGAAACTCTGAAACCATGTATCAGCAACAGTAGCAGCATCATCATCATCAACATGTTCCTTAAGAACCTTAATGGACTGATTATGCCGGTTCGATGCTGGAAAAGTTGGAGTGTAGTTGGATGATTTCTTGGCAACGATCACAGATTTTGTTGAAACAATTGGATAGTGTGCGGATCCAAAGTCACCTCCATAAGAAAGTTTTTCTGTGATCTCAGAGTAATGATAAGATGAACTCAATAGCCTCTTTCCTCCACTGAGTCCAATTACTGCAGCACTAGCCATTATATCACTGTGTATGATTACGATCAATTCATATTTTCCTACTCTAACAACGATCCTAAACCGTGTCCACTACTCCTATTACTCTCAGCTTCCAAATTCTCTGATAAAATCAAAGCATAAAAAGAATAGTATTAATTCTTGTTCCAATAAAAATAATGAATTCAGCCTGTAGCAAATAACACTTGAACTATCTAAATGAAACTCAACAAATTCTCAATGGAAATTCAAAAACTTGCAAGAATAGAAGGATTAAAAAAACAGTGCATGGCATCTGGGTGAATGGAGTACCAGAAAAAAATTCAATTTTGAAGATGACAATTGCTCCAACACTAACAATAGCTTAGCAATTTTGAATCACTGAATCAGCTAAAGCTGCACACTGAAAAGGCTTCACTCACAAACCTGTTGGTGTGGAACCATCTAAACTATGCTGCAACAATTATATTTTTCTCTTTCTTTTTCCCTCCTTTTATTTGTTATTAATGGTGTGAGGAGGAAGTTGATTTGGTTGAGAGGGAGAAGGGAAGAGAAAATAGAAAATAAAATGAAAAAATAGAAATGAGAAAAAAATGTAAAGATAAAGATATGGAAGAATGAAAGGTTATTGGCGGAAACAGATATTGGGACCAAGCTTGTGTGGTGTGTGATGCGTTATGTTCTGTGTTCTCTTAATTCCACGTTCGCTATGCATTCAACGTTCTTTTTATATTTTTATCCACAACTTCCTTTTTCTAGAATTCTATGTGCTAAGCTAAGTTATAGATTTTTTTTGTATTAATGAATGCAAACAAATCACATGTCTAAGTGTAAAACACAAGTACGTCTAGGGTGTACTTTACAAGTTTAAGCATGATTTATTTAATCTTAACTTGAAGGATACATCTAATGATGAATCCTTATCTTACTAATTTTTTTTTTTTTCTGGATGATGCATGACATCTTTCATGCACCTCCTTGACCCATAAAGAAGAAAATTACAGGTTTTTCTTTGATGGAAAAATAAATAAACTCTGTTACGCTCCTTTTATATATTGTATTATAAATTGTGTAATTTAGAATATAAAAATTATATTTTAATTACATAATTTGAAATATATTTTTATTATATTTTATTGTAGAATTGAAGTTATATTTTTGTATTTTAAATTGTATAATCCAAAATATAAAGATTTTATTGTATATGGATTATATAATCTGAAATAAAAAAAAATGTATTTCAAATTATAAAAATTTTGTATTTAAAATTATACAATTCAAAATATATATTTTTTTTATCATAATCTAAATTCTGGAATTGAAAATTTTAGAAAGGTATTTTTGTATTTTCATAAGTATGGAGGTGCAGGAGAAAAACATAGGTGCAGGAAGAATTCGCCCATTGAAATGCAAGAAGGGCCAGAAGACTAACAAGAGATGGCCCAAAGACATACAAACACTGGGCTAAAAGAGGCAGCCCAAGACTGAATAGATTTAGAACGGTATTTTTAGTATTTTCAGAAATACGGGGGTGCAGAAGAAAAATATAGGTGCAGGAAGAATTGGCCCATTGAAATGTAAGAAGGGTCAGAAGACTAACAAGAGAGAGCCCAAAAATATACAAACACTGGGCTAAAAGAGGCAGCCCAAGACTGAATAGCCACTTTTGATGATGGGCCAGTTATTGCTTTTCCAACCTTCCCTTTTATTTAGAGTCTTCCCGACAAGTGTTTTTAGAACACCAATTCCCATTTTTTTTTAAATTGTTAAAAATTATATGAAAATATATTAAAATAAACATTTTACACGCTTCATAACAAAATATTTCCATTTTAATCCCTTAACCGAGCCTTGATTATTTACACATTCCTCTTCTTTCTAAAATTTGTTATATTCTGAATTAAAATTTTAGATTATACTTAGTTTTAACCATTTCCAAAATTAGATTACCTTTTCTGAAAAACGTTTCTTATTAATAATTTTGTTAACCACATTAATTATGATCTTTGACTTTTAGTAAAGTTTTTAAGACTAATATTTATTGTTAGAACCTCCACTTACAACTGCAAACATAGTTTTGCCTATCCTTTCTTTGGATTATTATGATATGGACAAGGTTGCATCATATGTCTCATTCGATGGTGTTCCTATCCTTACACTTAAAGCACTCTCTAAGATTCGCAAATGGGGTATATTATCTTTAACAAAATTATTTTTTGCAATGTCTTACTTGCTTATCCCTCCTACTAATATTTTGAAGAAATATAGTAACACTTAGTAATATTTAAATTTATAAATATTAATTTTCTTACATTTAAAAAATATTTTTCGGAAACCTATTTTAACAAATATCTGTAGGTGACAAAGCAACCACAACTAGAAAAACTTTTTGATCTAATTCTGTGTTGAAACACACTTTGTATCAATATGAAAAAGGTGGAATCCGGTGGGCTTAGTTGTTTGCTTCGTAAGAGTTCCGTTTCAAAATGAACTATTACAATTCAGTGTGCATAAGTAACTATCAGTGGCCTAGTTTAAAATAAAGTAATAGCGTCATTTGATTACAATATTATACTAATAATATCATTAAACTTTACATTAGTGGTTAGAGAGATGAACAAACACGTTCCAAATCACGTTTAACTATCTTATTGGTAAAATCGACTTTACCATAGTGGCTAATAATTCATGAGGTTATTATATTTGCCACTGATATGAATCAAATTCATGGTTCAGAATTGTAGGGACTGATTAATTAATGCTTCTTTGAGTCACAATCAAATTTGGAAATCACTAACTGCGTGGTTCGCGAGGCTGAGTCATCCCACTAATCAGTTGTAAAATAAATAAATGACAAAGATAGAAGTTTCATCACATGATGAAGCTTTACCTTAAGAACAAGAATGCAACTTCGTCTATTAAATCTTTGATATTGAAGTAATGGGACGTTATTTTATTTATTTTTTATAAAGTGTAAGGAAACATTATTGTCACTACTATCTATTTCTTGCGTGCATTATTGCTAGCTGGAAGCAATTCTATCGGTTCAGAAAGAGCTCTTGCCATGGATAACATTCATCCATGAAGTGTCTCTCTCCCTGTCATCTTCATTTCCCATTCTTCTTCAATAATTTTCACAAGTATGAATAAAAACTAAATTTTGAACTCACTATCTTTCAGAGTGAACATACAATTTGTTATCGCACAGGATCGGTTGGCTCTAGTAACAGCAATCTCTTTCGTACCGATTTCTTGTCTGTGCAACAATAATCTCTTCTCGTACTAATTCTTTATCTGCTCCTTAACGTACCAAATGCTTTTAATTTCACCGTCTTGGGAGGGGGGTTCTGCAAGCACTCCGATGCCCAAGTCAGTTTAGGGTTATCCTGTTTCTGACACACCCCTACGTGTTTGCGCACGTGCTCATCACAAAATGATTATTTAGGGTTACTGACTCGATGGTGGATCCGACTGAAGACGTATTTTGGTCGGCCCACAATGATCAGTCGACCTTATAGTAGATAATTCAATCAGCTCAATTTACAATTCATTTGATTTTCTAAACTTTGCAATGAAATCAAAACATTTCACTTGTATTAAAGAAAGAAAAAAGTTATTATAAAACTAAGTACGAGTTTAATTTCATGTTAAATATAAATAAAAAAATAAAAAAATGTATAAAGAAAATATAAAGAAGAATATGAGATTTTAAAATAGAGATAATACTATGTATACTTCAGTTCAATCTTTGATTCAACGATAATATCAAAGCCCATAATTTATCTTAATAACCATTTCAAACAAATACAATATAAAAATATCGACTTCAAAAATAAACATTAACATAACTTATAAGGAAGTACTGATAACTTGTAAGAAAGTACTCATAATTAATAACTTGTAAGAAAGTACCATAATTAATAATGTTTCTGAAGGAAGAGTTATGTGAAAGGATATCTGATTATAACAGTTTAATTAACCCGTTAAGACAGTTTAGCATTCCAGTTAGAAGAGTTTAACATTTATCAGTTTCTGACTCATTTTTTGTCGTTCTATGGGTGTAGGGACCCCAAGTGTTCTTCAAACATTTTTCTGTATACAACTCAATCATAGACTAATGTTAACATTCCTCGATTAAAACTACATTTATGAATAGCAAGGTGGTGAAATAGATTTCTATGTCCGAAGATATTAAGACACACGGTTCACACACCATTTTGATTTAGCTTATTAAAGTTGGCCGAGGTACATCTACATCAAAAGAAAGAAAATTGTAGATAGAAATTATCCATCCACCACTTGACAAGAACCCCTCTAGATGGACCACGGACTTAACCAATGAGGCTAAAGGTTTGAAAACTTGGTTCTCCCTTTTTTCACGCTTGTTAACTAAATGGACTTATTTGTGGACCATTTTTTCCTTTGTTCTCACACCCCAGAAAACAGCAATGCATATGAATAATGCCGACGTCAATTTTGGACCATGAATAGGTTTCTGAATTGGTAGCATCAGACATTTAGAAATGATAATCTTAATATACAATAATACAGCTCAATCAACTTGGCATGCCAATTATGTCCTTTGTTCCTAAAAGAGGTAGTGTGCTTTGCAAGTGGTTTTCTTGAAAAATGACACGCTTTACTTATGCACCAAAACTATTGATGCAAAAGTAACAACTTGACCATAATGAACATAAGGGGAAATTGCAAGCCGTTCAGAAGAAACAATGCTTCTAGACAGATACTCAAAATGATATTTGTTTTCCATTCATTGCATTGAACATTATTTGACAAATAGATGTATTGTACAGTGAACTTTTGAAGCCCCCTCTTACTGAAGTCTTCTAGCAGAATTCATGTTTATTTGCTAAGGAACCGTAATTTTTTCAAATGCTGAAAAGTGAGTATTTGTAAGTATTCAATAACTTTATAGTGACCTTGGTCAAATTCTGATGAAAGTGGCAAGGGGGTTGGCCAGCTATCTTCTGATATCGATATTGAATGAAAAGTCCATGCTCAAAGCATAAGTAGCAAAGGCCATCCTCAAACTCAAAGAAGTCCAACTGAGGGGCTTGGACCAAAATCCATAAAACAATGGAGCTTAATCTTTACCAGCTATTTGTATTGGCAGTTCGGTTTGGTGAACCCATCATGCCATTGAAAAAAATGGTACAAAGTTCAATTTGCAAACTCACTAGACAAGTTTCATTCTTGACAAGCAAATCTTGAATAACTTGTGTTTAGGGAAGAACTATGCTACAATTGCTAATTGAGTATCTCACACAATGTACAAAAAGACAACATCTGAACCTGTCCAAAGCATAAAAGCAGAAAATGCCCTCTCCATATAAACACTGTTGGGCATGCTCCTCTTTAATTTAATGAAGTGAAGCTTTGAATGAGACTTCATAGGCATTCCAACACTAGACATACAGCAACAAAATATTGCCGTGACCCTATAGGTTACTCTTATACATCGAGTGAACATTCGGGTGTCCTATTAGACCTTGATTCTTCGATCTTTGTGGTCACCTCTGCCACTACTAGCTTGGTCAAAAGCAATCCTGCAACTAAAGCTGCTGCCATCAACATTGTGAAAACAGCACTCCAACTCTTTGCAGATATGTAACCTGTTAAGAGGGGTCCAACTGCTGCCCCTATAGAACCGGTTCCATCAATGATTGCTGTCACAGTTGCAAGAGCTCTTGAATTGCCCTTCAATGACTTATGTGTTCCCAGGTCAGCCGAAACTGCCGTGGTTATAAGAGCATAAGGACCATTCACAAACATGCCTGTGACGAACATCAATGCTCCATTTAAGACCAACGAAAAGTGCCCGTAGCTTCTATAGAAGTACAGAGCCGGGATTGCACAGTACATAAAACTTGCTGCTGTAATGGCTCTAGCATCTAAGCGATCAGAAATGTGACCAGCTAGAATTCCTCCCAGCACTCCTCCAACATCAAATAAAGTGGATAGAGTTCCTGATGTTCCACTAGATAGATATTTCCCATCAATTGCTGCATTATAATGAACATCAATGAGAAACACTGAAGCTTTTTTGAGGCAAAATTACATGTGTTTGCTGAAATTGTACCATACAGATTGAACATAAAGATGAATTAAAAATATGTAGAAAGTTTAAGTACCTGTGTGGCTAACATAGAATGGAAGCCAATAGAGAAACGTATAAGCCACCAATTTGGCAAAAAACAGACAGAGAGCAAAGGGAGCAACCCCAGGAATTTTCCATGCCTCTAAGAACCCAACTGCTTCTCTCTCCTCAACTGGAGTCTCTTGCCTTAACAAAGGCTCTGCAGCTTCTTCTCCACTTTTTACGGGAAAACTGATTTCATCTTCTTCTCTATCAGCTCCCACAGACTCAGGAGAAACCGGCAAAATAAGGAAAACCACCAAACCAATGAAAGCAGTTATTAGTCCTGGCAAAACAAAGGACCAACCCCATCCATAGCTCAACATTGCAGAAGCAATCAAAGAACCAGCAATGTTCCCGATTGAAGTGTGAGCATTCCAAATTCCCATGATCAACCCTCTCTTGCTCTTTCCAAACCAGTTACCCACGACGGCCACCACAGACGGCCATCCAGTGGATTGAAACAACCCAGCAATCATTTGAACCCCTAAGAAATAGTAAAAGTTGTGGATGTTTCCCCAGTACCCTACTCCAAATAGTGAAGTAAACAAGCCAGTTCCTACCATCCCAACTGCTAGAAAAATCCTCAAATTACACCGATCGCCCAAATGCCCAGAAAAATACATCCCAAAAGCATACACTGCAAGAAAAGCAACATCCAATTGACCCAGAAGGGATGTCCCATCTAATCCATTAAAGGGTGCCCAACCATCTTCAAGTTTGGAAGAAACTCTGCTTAATCCATTTGACTCAGAGACATTGATTGGTCTAAACCGAAAGAAGGTCAGGCCTGTGTCTGCCGATTGTGGATCAAGGACACTCTTTACAATACTAGTGGTTTTTCTGGTTGCATGATAACTAGTATAAGCCAAAAATGTTACAATCAGAACTATGAGTTGGTAGGTTTTGAAGGAGAGAGGGCCTCCATTTAAGTACTGCAGAACCCGAGTTCCAACGAGCTTGCCACCACTTCTCCGAGCCAACACTTCTGGTGCCAAACCCATGTATTATAATAACAGTTGCAACAAAGAGGAAGAAGTTGAGCTTCCCCTAGTAGAACAAAACTGCAAAAAAATGAGATGAAAAAAAAAAATAAGCAAGACTAATAACTATGCTATCTTTCCTGCACCAACCCGGTTGCACAGTAAGATCGTCAAATCAATTATGATTGTTCTTCAACAACTCAAATAAACCACACAAAAATACCTTTCATATATAAAACGAATAGATCACAATCCCCGGCATCGCAAAACAATTTCAAGAGACGATACATTTCTTAATTCCAGGAAAACTTCTCTCAAGAGAAACCAGATATTTTTTTACGCCCACCCCAACAAAGCATAATCGTCAAAAGCAAGACTTCGTCAGAAAAACGAGAATTCCGTCTGATTTGACTCACGAAAATAATCCGAAATTTCAAAAAAACATATATACAAAAATTTATAACAGTGACAGGTGCAGTATTGATGGACACCATCCATAGAGAATCTGAAGCAAAACCCAAAACAACCGCAGCAAAGATTTCCTTCATGACGATGAAACCACCTCGGACACAACAAAAAACTCAGACAAACAAAACAACCCAACTACTACTCCATGCAACGATGAATCGTTGATCCCCGGACACAAAAAACCTTCGATAACAAGAAATTAAACGCACCCAAGAAATTACAAATAAGGATGAGCTGACTCAGCCAACACAAGCTTGAAAAAGTGCAATGAAGAAAATTTGCCCCCACGGGAAAAAGCGAAAAAAGCGAAAACGTACCTCTGAAGCAAGGTGTAGTTGAAGTGTCTCACGTTCACCACCGTTAATAGAATTTGCGTCGGCTCGTGAACTGCACTTTTTGTGACGGTTGCTGAAACTTAACGAAGGAAAAGGAAAAAACTCTCTTCTCTCTTCTCGAGACTTAGAAACAAAGACAACGTGTGGTTACTTATGCTGAACGCCAATGTTTATTTTATTTTTGAAATCTCTATTTTGCCCCACAAGGTGCGCGTTTCTGCAATTACCATAATACCACCGCCCTTTGAATTTCCCAAAATACCCTCTTTTCGGTACTAACGACAATGAGGTGGGTCAAGATATTATTAAAACATATACAATAAATATCAAAAAGTTTAATGAAGTAATCAAATATTCATAATCTATATGGAAAGTAATAAGAGTTTATGTTCTTTGAGTTGTTTTAATAGATTCAGTGTTCTGTTGTTTATTTTATGAAGTATCCTTAAATAAAATATCGATAATATTTAAATGCTTGTTTATGAGACTAAATGATGAAAAATCAGTGTGTTTAAAACAAATAATGTAATAAGATCAATCAAATATCAATACTCTTTTTATGGGATTGAAGCTGAAATCTTCAAAGTGGTTTAACTTCAAAGTAACCAAATTGAATATTTTCTAATTTTATCGAGTTCTTTAGATGAAGAATTAAGTAAACATGTATTTTTAGAAGACTTTCTGTTCAAATCAGTGGGAGTTTAAAAATAAATATAAATATTTAATAGAGGGTAATGAGATTAAGTGAATAATTAAAAATAAAATTATATTTATAAACTTTTTAATTTAGACTAATATCAAAATCAAAGTTGTTACTATATATTAGGTTAGAAATTAATTTTGAATCTAATCTGAATATATGGTTGTCTTTTAAAGAATACAATATTATTTTTATACTATGTTATATTTTATGATACATAAAGTAATATTATATCTTTATATCTTTTTCTATAATGGATAGCACAAATACTGATGGGATATGCGAATATACTCTTTAGAAAAAAGGTCTTTAAAGGCTATTCCCCTCCATGGCAAAAAAAAACTATATAGAAAATTGTTTTAGAAGATTCGGATTTTTTTTATGAATTATTTACAAATGAAATATTAATAATGTTTGAAAATTTTATATTTTTATATATATAAAAAAAAACACCTTTGGTACCACTTAAATTTATTATAATGAGACATTAGCAATGTTTTATTTGTTACAATAATATATTGTGCGCGATGTGCAATGTAAAAAGAAATACATTTTAAAATAAAATAATTAACACATATTTCAAGATACATATATTAATTTAAATAAGACATCGTATTACATATTCCATTGTGATGGGGTCAATATATTTAAATTCGTTTGTAAATGTATTAAATAAAAAAATTTGAACTTAAACTCTTTAAGTTTGACTTTTACGAAAACCAAACAATAAGATAAGAGGTTACAATTAAGAAAGGTTAAATCCAGATTATGCTGAATTGAGATTATGTATAAAACTATGATGGAGTTTACAAGATTATAAATTGTAGTAGATTTTACTATATATACATTCTTTTATCTATTAACAAAATAAGTAAAAGAAATCAAAATAAAATATTTGAAAGATTTATTTTATCTGGAATTTAAATTTATAATCAAGAACGTGAATAGTGCACAAAAAATACTCTTAATTATTTTGAAATTTGTTTTCAATTTTAATTACTAGTTTGGTGGTAACTTTATTTAATTGAAATTAAAAGTCATATTTAATAAAAAAAATGGAAGGTACATTATAAATACTATTAATTGTTAATTGAGTTTGAAACTTTTTTTTAAATTTAATTACATTAATTTTAATTTAGTTGTGTCATGACACATGCAATAAGATAAAATTTTATTTGTATTAATTTTTAATAAATTTGATTTGAATTGAATACATTAACCAATATAGTTAAAATAGATATAACTAATTCACAAAATTGTAAAATCATATGAATAGGTTGGTGACATATTCACATTTTTTATCTATAAAAAAAAGCAAGTAAAAACAAAGTGTTTGAAATATATTATAAAAGAAAAAAATAAATACATATTAAAAATAGTTTTGTTTCATTTTATTTTATTTTAATTGAACTTGAAACTTGTTTAATTCAATGAAATAGAACTAGAAAAAATACTCTTCATTTTTAATTATTGGATTTGAAATTTATTTGTATTAATGTTAACTGAGATGATACTATTAATAAGGCATAACAAGGTAAAATTTAAAAAGGTGAAAAATGCATAAAAAATACTATTAATTGTTAATTGTATTAATTTTAATTGAGTGGTATTATGACCTATGACAAAGTTAAAATTTTAATTACATTAGTTTATAAATAAAATTATATTTAAATTGAATCCATTTGTCCAATAATAATCACTTCATAAAAAAATCGTCATTGATATTTTACAATTTTGTGTAGAATTTGAATCAATATATACATACCATTTTATGATTAAAATCTTTATTTTAATTACCTTTCAAAATAATCCTTAGATAATGATATTCAATACTTATTAATGGCTACAAAAATATGAATGCATGATTACATTAAAGTTGAAGAGATTAACATAATTTATTTTAAAAACAATATTTTTTTCTTCACATAATTTATTGAAATTATCATTATTTATTGAAAATTATAAAATTATTTTAAAATGTAACTAACTATATTGTTCTTACCAGAACCATCTAAGTGAATAATGGTTAATTTCGAAGAACCGGACTTTAACCAGGCAAAACACTGTTATTGAAATTTGTTAATAAAAGAGATTCGTCTATAAAAAAAATCAGCTCAAGTTAATAAAAATTTAGATAAATAAAATTATATTTATAAATTTTTGAACCTAAATTAATATCTAAATCCAAATTATTAATGTAAATTAGAAGATTGAGTTTTGTAATAAAATTTACTTGAAGAATCTTAGCGTAATTATATATATTTTTTAAATAGATAATATACCTTATTTTTTCAGTCCAGTATTATACTCTTATCTTTTGATATTGAATAGTACAATTACTACTATCATAGTTTCTGTACCTAAAAAGAACATCGATTAACATGATAAATAGTTTTTTGTGTTATTTAAATTAGTGCTTCAATAATTGATGTTTGGTGATGTTATTTTGAATATAAAACAAATTACACTGAAAATTATTATTATATTATGTCTACTCAAAATCCTATTATTAAAACAACTATGGTGTCTCCAAAAGAAAGCCCGAAAAAAATGAACACATAGGAATGTTCTTAGCATTAAACATAATAAAATATTCAATAATAGAATATTCAATATTACAAAATATTATAGTTCCTACATTGATAAAATACCTGACCACGATATGAGTATTTTAGATTGTTTTATTACAAAAAAAAGTTAATCATTTAAAAAAAAAGAATTTAAAAGAGAAAACAAGTTCTTAACGAAATAATTTTCCAAGATCTTTTATCCTAATTTGTTTTCGTGCTTGCTATCATCGAATTTTCACTTATGTCATGTTTTATGGTCAAGTTTTCTTTTATATTTCATCATTAATTTTTTTAACTTTCATACATTTTATTATTACAGTGATAAAAACTGATGTTATCTGTAAAAACGGTTTACAAATTAAAACACACAACACTTTTTTATAGATTTAACATGTTAATACAATATAAAAAAAAATATACGATACAAAGTAAAATTCGTGAAACAACTAGAAGAATGTGAAATTAAACGTTAAAACCTTAAATAATATATAGACTAAGACATTTTAATTATTGCACGCCAGAAGTTGCTAGAGGATAAGTCATGACAATAGACAAACACAGGGGTCGGAACATGAGTGTGTGTTCAAAATTTAATATTTAATTATTATTATTTTACATGCATATAATTCTAATATCTATTTGTTTTTATTTGACATGCATATAATTTAATATCTATTTGTTTTTATTTGGTTTTGTTTAAATTTCAAATACCAAGAATTAGCATAATTGTGAAAACAAACATGCAATCTAATTGGGTATTGAGATTCATGTTTTGGTGTGCAAGCATTAATGAGTGAAGTTGATAACACAGAACACAGATCCCTTCGTACTAGTTGTACCCAAACAAATCCTGAGTACTTGGTCTACTTGGGGTTCTTTTCTCATCAATCTCTGTGTGCTTTGTTGGGAACAGGTACTGAAAAGTGAAATAGTAAAAAATGTTAATGTTTTAAAATGCTTTATTTAAATAATAAAAAAAAAAGCTAATATTTTAAATGTACTAAAATAATGTTAGAGTCAGCAAATAGAATGATGAGTATGATAGCAATAAACAAGGTGCAGGAAGGGTGCAGGAAGTTGCCTCAAACTAAAAAACAAAAATAAAAATAAACAGCTCAAATTCCGCAGCTACCCCACCTTGTTTATGAGTTAAATATTTTGGAAAGGGTAAAATTGTCAATGTAACCCCAACAGAACGGTATTGTGCAGGCCAACTTACAGGGGCAAAATGGTCATACGAAAGCCGTAAGTGTCACTTGAATTCAAAATTAATGAGGAATAGAAAAAACGGATATTCGAATATCCGATTGGCATTATTCCTTTTGTGAAGCGGATATCCGCTCCAGAAAACATGGGCCCCACTTCTCTAGTTGTCCTACGTGGACCTTTGACGTGTCGAAACTAGCGGACCATGATTGCCTCGTAGCAATTTTTAGTCCACGTGTCACATCGCGTTTTTGGGCTTATTTTTGCTTTCACATTCGTTTTGGGCTTAGTGAGCCCACTTTGCTGCTCTGTTTTCACGTGAATGTGGGTATTGGAGTATGAAAACAAAAAACGAAGTGATGTTTTTTTTTTTTTGAAGTATGCTCTTTTTTTTTTTTTTTCTCTTTGAGAATAAAATCTTCGAGGATAAGTGTAATCTGAAAAGAGTGTGCCAATTATTTGTTCATACTGTAGAGTGTAGACTCTTTTAGGGATACACGCAACATTTTTAAATTATTGTTTCATGATTTTGTAGCAAGTTTTCTTAATGTTTGGTGAGAGTTTAATGCGAAAACGTTACTGATTTATGCAAGATCTGATATGAGACGGGTCGAACTTCATATGGATAAGTGACGACATTACAACAAAATAGTGTAAAATATAAAAGTCACAAGGGGGTATGTGTTGGATTACCTTGTTTTGTTTTATCTATCATATTTCTTCTAATTATTCTCACGATAATGATCAAGAATACATAAGTTATCTGCTCCATAATTGTTAGAAAGATAGAAGCTTTTGTAGAAGATCAAACGCCGGATCATGAACACCAGTTTTATGTTCAAGATTTTAAGGAGTGATTTTTGTTGTGAGAAATAGTTTGCGATCTCTTGCTGGGATATATGGAAAAGTGAACAATAAAAGAACTGAAGACAAGCCACGGCGTTTTTGGTATATTAAAAGTCAAATTCACTTGTTGCATAACTTGACCACACAAATTTTGAACTCGGTCTTTCTAAGTGGAACAAACACCTTGTTGTTTTGCTCCCACCAAATTGGATTTCCGTTAAATTGACTCTTGACCATGAAAACTCTTTTGGCAACTCAACTCGTTCAGATATCTATTCAAATCGTGATAGGTTTGGATTGTTCATACAAAATTCATAGAGGGGTTGTACTATTGTCTAATACAAGTATAGGGGTTGTAGTATTGTCTAATACAAGTATATACAACAACAATGGAAACTCTAATTATGTCTACACAGTAGATATTCATGGTTTAGACGTTCTACAAAATATAAGTTTCATTCACTAATAAAGCAGAATGTAAATATGAAAATGGTATCATGAGCAACTCGAATTTTTTTTTCTTATGTGAATATATCTTTTAGAATCTTTGACTAAACAGATGTCTGATTAACAAGTATCTAATACAGCTCATTATTCGAGGAACTTTGCATGCACGATAACAAACGAATAATATAAACTTGTTAACAATCATTTGGAATAAAATGAACACAAACAATATGAAAAGAATAACATTAAAAATATATTTATTTATTGCCGCTTTAGATTTTAGTTGTCTAAATTTTAAAAGTTTGTATTTTTAATTTCGTATAATGTGTCTATTACATTAATGTCATTTTATTACTTTAGTTTTTTTTTCTATATTGAGCTGATTTAACATGTGATTGAAACATATTAACAAATTATTTAAATTAGTGTGATCGACTAATGACAGGATATATTTAATTTAACAGGAATTTTTGAAAATAAAGTGAAACTTTTTAAAACTAAAAAGTTAAACTAGAATTTTGTTATTATGTTTGATATATGGTAAGTTATTGTTTAGACATTTCTTGTCAGAATTAAACTAGATCAATCAGACTTCACAAAGTATAGTGTTCGAGCACATTAAAACTACAAAACCAGAGTCTTCGATTCAATTACTAAAAAATCAGTGAACAAAAAATTGGGAAAAACTAATTCAAAACGAATTGTAGTAAATTACTTTTTCTTAATAAAAAGAAGTCCAAAAACATCGGGTCAGATTGCTACTATGAAGCCCTCATAACAACCCACAGATCAAATAATTCGTGGAGCCCAAATGTAGAAAAAAAAAAACTAACAAACTAGATCCTGCAAAACCAAAAACTTGCATTGCACCTAAGCAAATTCAATTTAAAGACTCTGGAGACATTGGTGTCACCTACCCAAGACCCAATGCATATTAACTAACCTAGCAGAACAGGAAACCTAATCTTAAAGACCCAATGGATCCAGAATACCAAACCTAATCTCAAAGACCCAATGGACACAAATTCTATCAATCCAAATGCACGAAAGGTTAGCCCAAGCGTTAGGTATTATTAATATGTATTCTCTAAATGTAAATACCAAATTGGTTTGTGGGGGCAATGACGGTGGGTCTCTCCTGTGAACCTTGGCAGAGGAGGTGATATCTACGTAAGGAAATAAATCACTGCAAAAGGATCTACAGCAACAAAAGACGGAGAAGCAATTTTTTTTGTATGGTTCTGGTGAATCAAAGACCGCGAATTAAGGTGGTTTCATTGGCATACTTCAAAATTGAAGGGTTAAGACTCTGGCTGACTTGAAAATTGAAAGGTTAAGACTGTGGTGTGGCGAATACGCATTAGCTGAACTTCTGTAGTTTAGTTTAGACAACACACAAGCTTTTTGAGCCTTGCAATGCCTCCATAAGGAGAATGACAAAGAGGTGATTAATGGTTTTTCTCCATATACTTGTTCATAGTTTCCCTAACAGTATAATATTCTATTCTTATAGATTTAAGATGGTAATTAACACGCTCCTTTATAACTCTACAACCATTTATTATAGAGAAACTTTGAAGTAACAGAGCTTAACACATCCTTCACCAACTCAAAACAAAGCAAAACAGAGCCAGTGCAAAAATACAAAATAACACATTCTATTCAACATTGACATTTATCACATCTCTCCTCTCCTCCTCCTTCATTTTAGGCAAAACGACCTTCAGCACACCATTCTTCATCTCAGCTTTGATCTGATCTACCTTGTAAACCTTATCCGGCAAGTCAATCCTGCTAGTATAGCGACGACCGTTATCTTCCTTGTCGCCTTCTTTGGCACCTTCACCTTTGATAGTAAGAGTGTTCTGCTCCACCGAGATCTTCACGTCTTCCTTGCCAAGCCCAGGCATGTCCACGCGGAGAAGCAGAGCATCTTCCGTCTCTCTCGCGTCCCATCCGCGACGAACTCCGGCTCCGGCTCCGATACCCCGCGGGGCAGAGATCAACGGATTGTCCATGAACTGATCCATCATGTTCAGAACCTGGCTCAAACTCCGAGTAGGAAAAAACGGATCCAGCACGTCTGCAAATAGCAATCATCGAAGAAAAAGACAAAACGTTCAGCAATGAGATTTACACAATCAAATTGAACAACATAACTGCGGAAATTACTGAAGAGGTTCGTTTCGTGCAAGAGAGGTCAGGGAGCGTGACTACAACTACCTGAGAAGATATCGTCGCGACGCGCGGTGCGAGGGAAAGAGCGTTCTGAGCGACGTTCGACGTCGACGTTCTGGTCTTCGTAGTTGCGCATGGCGTTGGTGTTGAACGACCGAGAGGCATTAGCTACGGGACGAAGGAGAGACTTGGAGAGGAGAGAAGAGGAGAGGAAGCGCTTAGCAACGAGAGAGGACGCCATTGAGATTGCAGAAGGTAGCTTCGGTTGAGATCTTCTCTGTGCAGAGAAATGGAAGCGACAGTGTGCGATATTTGAGGAGAAGGAATGGGAGGAGCTAGAAGGCACTAGAAGAAGGTCGAGAAGGTTCCAGAGCTGTGATGTTCGGTTGTAAGAGATTCTGGTGGGCGCCTGTCTTGGGGAACAAGTAAATCCGTTATAATTCAATTTTATTTTTTATATTTAGGATACAAGTTTACTAGAACCATTTTTTAATAAATATTTTTCTTTTTTTATTACTTAAAATAAATATTTGGGAGAGATGTGGTATAATTAATATTTACTGTAATAATATTTTGATTTTTCTAATGCGTCATCGTATAAATAAAATTATTATTATTATTATTTCTTCCAAAATTTGTATAGTATCATATTTCTCGAAGAATCTAGGGCGCATTATCCAAGTAAGTCCTCCTTGTTTTTTCTTTTTTATCTATATGATGTAGTTCGTTTGGAAATTTATTAAAAGAGGTAGATATCTTTTCTAAAGAAACGACTTCGAGATGAAAAATCATACATCTAGATACGATTTTTATAGATCAAACTCTTTATTGAAGTTGTAATATTAAAAAAAAAAAAAAACACAGCTTCAGTATTAATATTTTTTAAATTTTAATAGAAGTTGTACGTAATGATACAATTTTTTTTTATATTAGAAATTATATTTCTTTATAAATTGAATGAAAGTTCGTAGAAGACAAGATTTATTCATTTTAATTATTTTAAAATGTTCTTTTTATTTTGTTAAATTGAAGATATGAGTTGACTTTGGGTTTTTAATTTTATTTTAGAAGTCGTGAGTTAGACCACAATTTCATAAATATGTTTTTTTGTTTTGTTTTAGTTTATGATGTTATTTTTGTGTAAAGAAATTTTATTTCATGTTATTCTTTATTATGTTGTAAATTGTATTGTATTTTATTTATTGTAATTTTTGTTTTTGAATTAAGTAATTGTGTGAAAATTTATAACTATAACATATGAAAATAAGTTTATTGATTAAATGAATGATGTTAAGTAATTATAATATAAGAAATTGAAAAAAAATACATGATTAAAATGAAAAATAATAATAATAATAATCAGATTCATAATTTGTAATTAAATATAAACATTTTTTTATAAAAGTTTAACTGTTTGTAGGAACTATTTTTCTTGTCTAACAATAAGAATATTTTTAGGTTTATTTTGTCCCTTATAAATATGAATAGTTGCTAATTGTCTTAAGTGTGTATGATTATATATGAATTGATGATAAAATTTGATATAATATAAAATGATTAGTAGTATTCATTTTGAAGTAAATAAAATTATAATTTATAAGTTTTGAAAATGTGTTGTGAAGTATAAACGGGTCAACAAAGGTTAATAGTTAAAAATAATAAAATTATGCAAGGACAAGGTATTCTAAAAGTTTGAAACTCTTAACGATTGTCAACATCCGATTTCGTCCGGGTAAATAATAATAAATTCAAAAATAATAAATTCAAAAAATATTTTTTAGGAATTATTACAAAATAAATAATATTTGATTAGTTTAGATATTTATAAAAAGATATAAAAAAAAAAGAAGTTAAAT
>Ga0209489_102269_pt1 | contig 39210 bp, 29 predicted proteins | sample SiratrowhiteBW_FD_187527 | JGI IMG/M metagenome (GOLD analysis project Ga0209489, IMG submission 187527) | Root nodule microbial communities of legume samples collected from California, USA - Siratro white BW (SPAdes) (version 2) | ecosystem: Host-associated > Plants > Roots > Nodule | place...
TATATATATATATGAATACACATGATGTGTTTAGTAAATTCTATTTTTTATAGACAAATTATATTCATATCTTATCTTTACTTATAATAATTTTATTGTATGATGTAGAAGATAAATATTATATTAAATAACATGAAAATGTGATTGTGGTGAGCAAAACCAATAATATGTTATACATTTTTAAATTTTAAAATAAAATTAATTTAATTTTGTAAGTACAATAAATTAAAATTAATATACATACATTAAATTTAATTCATCAAAATAAAATAACGTAATAAAAATGCACATATATACACAAAACTTCTATTTCCACTACCTCGTCATTGATCTGTCGTGTAATAATTTAATTAAAACAAAAAATAACAATTCCTTCTTTATATTGTTAGCTATAAGTCAATTCTTCTGTTCTCCATTATTGAGATCTTTTAAGAAAATAAAAGAAAATCCTTTTACAACTTATTTTAATATATATATATATAAAATTAAAAATAAAAAATATAATTAAAATATTATTACACTGGTTGTGAAATGGTTATTTTTTTTTCAAATATTAAATTATCAGCTCCCTTTTAAATAATTATCTTATTCTATCTCACTTTTTATTTATTTTTTCAATTTCCAAGTTCTAAATGCTTTTATGTCTTCTTTTTTCTTTACATAAATTATGACTTGAAATTCTTTGCTTAACATAAAAAGTTATATAAACAAACATATATGAAAAATATATATTGAATTTAAAATTAATAAACATAAATATGTAAAATAATAATAATTATTACTATAACAATTGATTTAATAAAATAAATTAACATAACATAACACAAGTTCATTAATACACTTATTATTACTGGGTTGCAAGACAAGTCGAGAATCAGTTTCCACCGTTTACTGGTTTACTGCTTCTCTCTTACAGTTACTTTGTGTGATGTGTATGAGTGTACTTTTGTGTTGCAGTATGACACTTGACACAGTTATAAATAATTTGCCATCCTCTCCCAGCTGCAACCGAACAACACCACTCTGCTTGCTATTAAGGAATGGACCCTCTTCTTCCTACTCCTACTCTCACCGTTCCACCGTCACCCCATTCTTAGAATAATCATTTTCACTTTCTCTCTTCCTGCACTTCCTTCCCACCACTCATGGAAACCACCTCGTTTTCCATCTTACTCTTCTTCTTTCTCTTTGCCTCTTCGTCTTTCTGTTCTCACGCCACTGTCACCTACGACAGAAAGGCCATTCTCATCAATGGCCAAAGGAGAATCCTCTTCTCCGGCTCCATACATTACCCCAGAAGCACCCCTGATGTAAGCCGCAAAAAAAACATCATTGGACTTTACCAGCTTTTTTTTTTTTTACTTTCCTGTCGTTTTTTCTGAGTTTGTTGGGAAATGGTGTCGGTGCAGATGTGGGAAGATCTGATTTTTAAGGCCAAAGAGGGAGGGCTTGATGTGGTTGAAACCTACGTCTTCTGGAACGTTCATGAGCCTTCTCCTGGCAATGTGATTCTTTACTCTCATTTTTCTTTTGTTTTTTGGTTTAGCTGTGTTTTCAGTTTTTGACCTCTAATTTGAGCTTCTGGTCGATTGTTCTGTTACTGCATGGAACTCAATTCAGTACAATTTCGAAGGGAGGTATGATCTGGTGAGATTCGTGAAGACTATACAAAAAGCAGGGCTTTACGCTCATCTCCGCATTGGACCTTATGTCTGTGCAGAATGGAATTTCGGGTAACTTTTTTTTTTTTTTCTAGCATGGCAATGGAATTCCCTTCTCGACAGGTTTTAAATTGCGGTTTCATTACACTTGTGGTCAATGCGGCCACAATTCTGGTCGTAGAGACGCTATAAGCCTTATGTTGCTGCAGAAATAGCAGTCGGAGACTGTGCTTTTAAAGCTTGTTTGTCATGTTTCTTTTAGACACACTCTTCTCACTGCTTAGTATCTTAAGTTTTTGATCTTATATTGTTTTATGTGCAGAGGATTTCCTGTTTGGCTTAAGTATGTTCCGGGGATAAGCTTTAGAACAGACAATGAACCTTTCAAGGTCTCTCTTTTTTTTTTCAAAAATGTTTTATGATAAAACTCTTGGGTGCTTTGACTTTTACTGATGAGTCATGAACTGTGTTGCAGAGGGCTATGCAAGGATTCACTGAGAAGATTGTGGGGATGATGAAGAGTGAGCGGCTATTTGAGTCTCAGGGTGGCCCCATTATACTTTCTCAGGTGATCATCTGGGTCTTTCATTTCAAAGCGCCAGTGGCTATGAAATTTTCACTCTAGATCTAGTTTGAATAGTGAAACATTTACTGTGTGTTGTTTTAGATTGAGAATGAGTATGGGGCACAGAGTAAGTTGCAAGGGGCTGCTGGTCAAAACTATGTGAATTGGGCTGCCAAAATGGCTGTGGAGATGGGAACTGGAGTGCCTTGGGTGATGTGCAAGGAAGATGATGCGCCAGATCCAATGGTAAGCATTCTTACTCTTCCTCTTGAAAACTGTACAATATAAAATGCAATCCACATTAACATGCCTAGGTTTTCTTTAGATCCAGTGGTAAGCATTCTTACTCTTCCTCTTGAAAACTGTACAATATAAAATGCAATCCACATTAACATGCCTAGGTTTTCTTTTTGATTATTCGATGATTATTTTAACTTTCAGACACTTGTAACCTTAAAAAATTGGAAAATTAAATGCAGCACTCAGATAATTGCGTTTACTTCATTTATTTCACTAAACCAATCTGTTTGTGGGGTAACAGATAAACACGTGTAATGGCTTCTATTGTGATAAGTTTACTCCAAACAGACCTTATAAGCCTCTGATTTGGACAGAGGCATGGAGTGGCTGGTAAGCTTTTCTTTTTGCTGTGACATTAAAAGTTAGAAATGGAGAAATAAAATTGTGGCATAACTTTCTGTTAAATGTGAAGGTTTACAGAATTTGGAGGTCCAATCCACAAAAGGCCTGTCCAGGATTTGGCATTTGCAGCTGCTCGATTTATAATAAGAGGAGGGTCCTTTGTAAACTACTACATGGTTAGTTTAGTTGGCTTAAGCTGATTTATAAATTGATTATGATGGCACGTACTCTGGTAACTAGCCTAGGTTGTCTTGCATTTACCTGTAGTATCATGGAGGAACCAATTTTGGACGAACAGCTGGAGGCCCTTTCATCGCCACCAGCTATGACTATGATGCTCCACTGGATGAATATGGTGAGAACTGAAAATTCTATGCCTTCTATGTCATTTATAGTGCTTATTGACCCCATAACAACTAAACCAGAATTCTTGAAGAATTCTGGCAGATAGTAATATGCAAATTAGGTAACTACCAGTCACTACCGTTCTAGTTCTTAGTAACCTCATATGCATGAATTTTTGTCAATTTTTATGTCCAAAAGCTTATTACTTTTCACTACTTTGAAAGCCACAAATATTTTCCTCCTATCCAGAACCTTTTTTTCCCTCTTATCTGACTATTTCTGCAATAAAACATTGAAGGTTTGATTAGGGAACCGAAATATGGTCATCTAAAGGAGCTTCATAGGGCTATCAAGATGTGTGAGCGACCTTTGGTTTCGACTGACCCCATTGTTACTTCATTAGGGGAATCCCAACAGGTTTTGACTCAACTCAATGCTATTTTCTTTTTCACGTGTAAAGCTTTGTTCACTGATCCTACTAGCTAACGTGCTCCTTTTTCAGGCACATGTATACACTACGGAATCTGGAGAATGTGCTGCTTTTCTCTCAAACTATGATTCAAAATCCTCTGTTAGAGTGTTGTTCAATAATATGCACTATAGCTTGCCTCCTTGGTCCGTCAGCATCCTCCCAGATTGTAGAAATGTTGTCTTCAATACAGCAAAAGTATGTAACAAAAGTTTGGCATATTTGGTATCATGTATTGTGTTTAGTTATTCTATCCATCCTTCTGACGACAACTTTTGTGCCTTCAACGTGTCCAATCAACATGATTTAGTGACTGAAAATTTATTCAAACCAATGAACTCCTGCTTCTTTTGTTTAGGTTGGAGTGCAAACATCTCAGATGCAAATGTCGCCGACAAATACTCAATTGTTCTCATGGGAAAGTTTTGATGAAGATATTTATTCTGTAGAAGACAGCTCGGCAATCACTGCTCCAGGTCTCTTGGAACAGATAAATGTAACAAAGGATGAAAGTGATTATCTTTGGTACATAACAAGGTAAAGCCTGATTTTTAGGCATTCCAAATATGCTCCTTGCATAACTTTTTCACAGTACTTTACTTTTCAGATTCTTTAAGTTTACCCTTGCTCCAGCTGCTAAGTGTAGAGGGATAGAAACCATATTGAATGTACTTAATCTGTAATTCATTTTATGTCTGTGTTTCCGCAGTATTGATATAAGTTCATCCGAATCCTTTCTACATGGAGGCGAACTACCCACTCTCCTTGTTCAGTCTACGGGCCATGCTGTGCATGTTTTCATCAATGGTCAACTTTCTGGTATATAAATTTTCTTGCTTTTCCATTAGACTCCATTGTGGCTTATTGGTATAAGTTAACACGATATATGTTTCAACCCAGGTTCTGCCTTTGGAACGAGGGAATATAGAAGATTCACATACACTGGCAAGGTAAACCTTCGTGCTGGAACAAACAGAATAGCTCTGCTCAGTGTTGCCATTGGACTTCCCGTAAGTCTTTTTCCTCTTTTACTTTCCAAATCCTACTGTCAGTAAATGTTTAGTATCCATAAATAGCAGTTATTGGTTTGTGCTCAAGTTCATTCACCACTTCCATCTTTGTATGATTACGAAAGCCTACTAACTGTCAGCTAATTTTGGCAAGAAATAAAAATATCAATAATGGCTCACTTTTTTTCCTCCTAATAACTAATATTATTGACCAAATGTTTTTCTGCGTTTTGTTGTCAAAGAACGTAGGAGAACATTTTGAGTCATGGAGCACAGGAATCCTAGGTCCAGTTGCACTCCATGGACTTGACCAGGGAAAATGGGACCTGTCAGGGCAAAGATGGACTTATCAGGTTGCATACCCTTACTTTAGAAACCTAAGTTGGTTCATTTTCCATGTAGAAAAATTCACTAACATGCTTCTAAACAGGTTGGCTTGAAAGGAGAGGCCATGGATCTTGCTTCTCCAAATGGTATCTCTAATGTTGCGTGGATGCAGTCAGCAATAGTTGTACAAAGAAACCAGCCATTGACATGGCACAGGGTATAAAATGAAAGACAAAATGTGCTAAGTTTGACTGAAAATGTAACATTAGCTTAAAAACTGATAAACTTAATCTGTAAAACGTGCAGACTTCTTTTGATGCTCCCGAAGGAGACGAACCATTGGCATTGGACATGGAGGGAATGGGTAAAGGTCAGATATGGATTAATGGCCAGAGTATTGGAAGATACTGGACTGCTTTTGCTACTGGAAATTGCAATGACTGTAATTATGCTGGTTCATTTAGACCTCCAAAGTGCCAACTTGGTTGTGGCCAACCAACCCAGCGATGGTGAGTAATACTAACAATGACATTGTAGCTTCTGCAATGTTACTATATTAGTGAACACAGTGTGAGGCAGTGCAAATCTTATATTGCATTTCATTTCTTACAAAATGTTTCAGGTACCATGTCCCTCGATCTTGGTTGAAGCCAACTCAAAATCTTTTGGTTATTTTCGAGGAACTCGGGGGCGATCCTTCAAGAATCTCGCTAGTGAAGAGATCAGTGAGCAGTGTCTGTGGTGATGTGTCTGAGTACCACCCAAATATTAAGAATTGGCACATTCAGAGCTATGGTAAGTCAGAAGAGTTCCGTCCACCGAAGGTTCACTTACACTGCAGCCCTGGCCAAACCATCTCTTCCATTAAATTTGCCAGCTTTGGAACCCCTTTGGGTACATGTGGGAACTACGTACAAGGAGCTTGCCATTCTCCAGCATCCTATGCCACATTGGAGAAGGTGAGCATTAATCTGTCACGTTATAAAAGACTAGTCCTTTCTGATAGACTTTACCTCCATAATACATTAACTTGTAATAAATTCTTCCTAGGAAATATACTTAATTCCTGCTCTCTTTCTGTTTCATGTTTCAGAGATGTGTAGGAAAATCAAGATGCACAATCAGTGTGTCAAACAGCAACTTCGGCCAAGACCCATGTCCAAACGTGTTGAAGCGGTTATCAGTTGAAGCCGTTTGCGCTCCAAGTGCTACAAATTGGAGGGGTTGATATGACAAGGAAGCACCCTTTTACGTTTAGTGTGCAGTGACTTAAAGCGCAAGAAAAAGGGATGAGCATTGGTAAAGTTAAAGGTAGTTGTGTAGCTGAAGAGTAGGTTTAGTGGCATATTGTGGAAGTAGCTCTGTGACGAAATATGGGTGGTGTGAAGGCACGTCGTTTATAATTTTATTTGGTGGGGTTAACGGGGCTTGTGTAAATTTTTTATAGTTAGATAGGTGAAGTGAAACCAACGGTCTGAAATTCGGACCCTTGTGTGTGAATTTAGAGTGAACCAGTCCCCGACCTTTTTAACCGGATATGGGCACTGGGAAGCGAGGCATTTATGTTGGTGTGATTTGTGTTTCTTTTTTGTAACTTTGTATTAAATTAATGAGGTGAGACATGCCACAAACCAGGTTCAAGTTGGGTTGGGGTCCTACTGTAACCATGTCTGATGAGATTTATAGAAGTTCAATATTTTGTCTACTTTGCCTCCCAAGTAGTTACTGTAAGGTACTTTTTATTTTCTACCCTCTTTTCCATTTTAGTTGCTACATCAATCTGTTTTTTCTATATGATAATGCAAACTATAATGTGACATGAAGGAAGTTTAGTTTCTACATGTGTTATCAAAATTATTTGGTATAGGGTTTTTAGGGACACTAACATGAGAATATTCAGATTACTCATAGTAAAAATGTAATTACTGTATCAATTTGATACATGACTCATGAACCAATCAAAATCTGGATTGAAAAAGTTCCGACCTCAAAAGTCCCAACCTACTCTTAGAAAGAGTCTCATTTTATTGGCTCCAAAAGTCTCTTTTTATAATAAGTGGGTTAAAAAAGTTCCAACCTCCAAAATTTCAACCTATTCCTAAAAAAAAAAAAAGTCTCATTTGGATGGATGGGTTGAAAAAGTTTCAACTCCCAAAATCTAAATCTAAATCTAACCTATTACTCTAAAACTACTAAGTAGGTGACCACACGGCTTGACGTCATAAATATTTTTTATTAATTATAAATTGATTTTTAATTAAATTTTATTATTTGTACTTTAATTAAAAGGTTTTTAACTTGATTAGGTCGATCCAACATAACTTGGAAAGAATTTAGTTCCATCTGGTTTGATTTGAATTTTAGCTGATATAGGTTCGACTTGACTTGTGTCTAAGTGAGTTTGACTTAACTCGGTCTGATATAGTTTAATTGGACTTGGCTCGATATAGCGTAACTTGACTCTACTCAAAGTGAGTCTGACTTAACTCGGTCTCATATAGTTCAACTGGACTTGGCTCGATATAACATAACTCGACTCTACTCAAAGTGAGTCTGACTTAACTCGGCTTCATATAGTTCAACTGGACTTGGCTTGATATAGTCTAACTCAACTTTACTTAACATGCGACTAATATAACTCAGCCCAACATAGATTCAACTCAACTCGATCAAATGTTAGTTTGACTCGACTGAGGGTCTGACTCAACTCAGTTGGCCCAACATGGAGATACGACTTGGGCCCAACTATATGCACTCTAACATGGACCTAACTCTACTTGGCCCAATGTGAGCTTGATTCAACTCAAAACAATGTAAACTCAATCAATCTTGCCTTGACTTGGATGCAACCTGACCTTGGCCTAACCTAAATTGATCTACTTCACTTAGGCCTGACTCAATTGCGCTCATACTTACTTGGGACCCACTCAAGCAAACCTGGGCTCTGCTCAACTTGTCCTTACTTGGGTGCGACTTGACTTGACCAACGTGGATTCAACTTGACTTAGAAAGATATAAGCCACGCTTGTCTCAGCCTAATTTGAATTGCTTAAAACTAGAAGTAGCCTGACTTAGACTTAGTCTGACCTAACTTGTCCTAACTAGTGCTTGACTTGACTCGGCACGACTTGGGTTAGACGTAATTCAACTTGACGTGGATCAATTTGTCTCGGTTTGACCTAGACTTAATCTAACTCAACCTGACTTGGGTCCATCTCTATCATCTAACATGATGTTTGTCCAACCTAATTTGACTTAAGTTGCTTATACTGAATTTGGATTTGGATTGAGTAAATATTTTTCATGTGAATAAAGATATTTTTTAAAAACTCTTTTTTCCATTTTTTAGATAATATTTTTTTAATTTACAAAATAACCCATAGGTTAACCCTGGCTCATGGATTTTGTTGGCATTTTAGCCTTGAATCATGTGGGTCTAGGCCAAGCCATGTGAGCTAAGCCAATTTGATAAGTATACTTAATACATTGTTTGACTTTCAAATATAGCACCAAGTGTGGGACACTAATACGAGAATATCTCATACTAGTGAAAGCACCATAATAACAACATTTCTAAAGTCCTAACATATAGTTCAACTTTCACAGACAACACCAACTATATTGTTATTATTATTATTATTACAACGAAATAAATCCGTCAGAAAACTAGTGGTAAATTTATCGATAGATTTAATCTGTCGGTAAATCAACGGTCAATTTTTCGATAGATAATTTGATGTTAAATTTTTTTTTGTCAATAATTACTAACAAATTTCATCCGTCAGTAAATTCGTCAAACAATTGACTGCTAAATTTTTTATCGATAATGACATTTTATCACATACAAATCCGTTAGTAAATTTTTGTCCATAATTTCAGTCTTTCTTATAGTGACAAGTTCTTACTGATTCTTATTTACATCACCAAGCAAGATGATTATATGGTGATGGTGGTTGAAGTAGCTAACTTCACATTAATAAAGACCCTAGTAAATTAGGGCATTTTGATAAACATCCTTTATTGGAAGATGTTAAAACCCATAAAACTTTTTGTGGACACCATTAAGCCTTATAATGAAAACATTGTCGACTTTTAAAGAGAATGGGTAGATACCCAAGGTTAGTTGACCTTTACAATAACTTTAGAGAATGCAATAAGGATTATCAAATAATTAAGGTCTAATACCTTGTCATTAACATTAATTCATTGTATATCTTATTTAGACGATCGCCTCTGAATGAACTCAGTGTCATAGTTTTGACACCTCACTTGGCCACAAAGTTCTCATCCATTATTAGAAGAATGATAATAGTGTATATTGACCAAAGGACTGCAAGGGAGTGTTGTACTGCGATAACACCCATGACACCTCTTGTAGGTTTGGGCGTTTGACACAAACAGTAATGGTCATGATGGTTTGTCTTAACCCATGCATCAATGATGAAAATTGCATTAAATTAGAGGGTATACCACCCCCTGTTAGTTAATGTAATAAGACCAAAACACAACAATAGGGGAAATTTGATTAGAATGCATAAAAATTGTATAATTATTGTTCTAGCAAAAAATAGAGACCTTTTTTTACTTGAAGTCACAAACATGCAAGAAATTGATCTAAAGGTCATCTTCCCACAAAATCTGTGTGCAAAGATGCACATTTTATGTGTCGAAAAAAAGGCCTAGTGGAGGAAAAAAGAAGGGGTAGGAAAATTTTGAGGGACCCATCATTTGTCATGTCACACACTTTGTCAAAGGGCAAATAGGAAATCAGAAGTTGCAAACGAAGTCATATTAGTAAAGCTCAAAAATTGGTTAAGAGTTATGAAGGTCAAATGAAAGAAGGAGTTAAATGGGAAATCATAGGTTGCAAACGAAGTCATATTAGTAAAGCTCAAGAATTGATTAAGAGTTACAAAGGTCAAATAAACCAAGGAGTTACTTAAAGCATTTAAGGCTTATAAATGCATTTCTCAAACAACAATAGAGGGAAATCCTTACAACCTTACATATTTACAAAAAAATATCTTTGTTATGAACAATGCTTAAGGGTAGAGCTAGATCTATTTAAAGAATTATGGGTGTTTATTGAGTCTAGTTACCTGATGATCCAACTCGACCCAATCCAATCCACTTAGATTGGAATGAGTTTCTTTTTTATGATTGGGTCAAACCTGAGCCAACCCAAATTAACACACTCTTATACGGGTTGGATCATGAGTTTAGTATGTGTGACCCAAGACTTAACCAAAATTTATACGAGTTGCTAAAGATGGGGGATTTTTTTTTTTGGGAAGATGATCTAACACAACAACATTTCCAAATCCTCACATGTAATCATCAATATTGGTCGCATTACATTATCTTTAGTCCAATAGAATGGAAACTTTTTTTTAGTGTTACCATAAAAATATTGACATTCTAATAGATCTACCAACACTTTAAGAAAGTCACCATTGAAATTTCTATAAAATGAAGTGAAGATGACAAGCAAAGATGTACATGGTTGGCCAACTAGTGATAATCATCCAACAAAGTTGCCTTACCTTATGCTGTAAAAATGCAAAAACACCTTAGGCATCACCCTCACATGTGGAGTTATGCACAAAATCCGGAAAACGTGCATTAATGTCCAATTAGGGTGCAACTATTTTAGAACAACACTCACAGTACTTCCATGGTAAACACGTCAAGAAGGAATTAAACATCAACGTTAGTTATTAGACAAGAATAAAATTATAACTCATCTAAAGAACATTTTTAACTATGGAAAACAAGGTCAATTTTACGATATTTTTGAATGATCATAATTTCGTCCATCTTTTGGTGCTTCAATATAATACATTGTTGACAAAAACACACAATATCGAAAACACCGATATTTGGAGAAATATTTCCTCATATTAGGATCTGTCCATTTGTAACTTTTTTTTTATTGACAAATCACCTTTGGTTTTCTCATTAGCTTCCTCCTCAAAAGTCATAAAAAGGATATTTTTACATAGTAAAAATTAATGACAACATAAACAAATGAGAGTTAGATACTAAAATTGTCAAACACTCAAGATAAAAGATTGTTAGTAAATAAATAGATATAATAGTTATATAGTTTTGTACATTTCAGTTATACATTGTATTATAAATAGTCTCTATAAACAATACTTTACTCATCTTCTAATAAACACATCTTCTTTTTTAAATATCTGATATGGTATCCAGAGGTTTTGTACCTACCTTTTGATTTTTTTTTCCTTCTCCCACCATGTCTTCTCAAAATTCTTCAAAAACTTCTTACTTTCTCCGACAAACCTTCAATACCCCTATCTCTCTCAAATTAGACGACAGGATGACAATTTTTTGATTTGGCAGCAACAAGTGCTTGCTACTGTGAAAGGTTTGCAACTAATGAAGTTCTTGGATGGTTTCGATTCCTGAAAACGTCTCAAGCAACACTGTTAATCCAGAGTCTCTTGCTTACGAACAACAAGATTAGCTCTTGGTGGCATGGCTTTTAGCCTCAATGCACACGTCCATTCCTACCAAGATGGTAGGATTGTCTTCCATATCACAAATCTGGGAAAAACTTCACACCTACTATGCCTCCCAGTTAAGAGCAAAAACCAAGAAGCTCAAAGTTTTACTCCGCACACCAAAACGCAATCGCACCATCAACGCCTATATTCTTGGCACAAAGAAGATTGTGGCCACGTTAGCTGCTATAGGAGCTCCTATTTCAACCAAAGAACACATTGAGGTTCTTTTAGATGGGTTATCAGAAGAGTATGAAGCCTTCATCACTCTTGTCTTAACTCGTGTAGATCCGTACACAGTAGAGAAAATCGAAGCTTTGCTACTATCTCAAGAAGAGCGTCTTGAAAAGTTCAAAATTACTGAAAGTTTGAGAGTAAATCTATCTTCTGCTTCTTCTTTTTTAACAAAAACTCCAAGAAACCAATTTTTTGGTTCTTTCAATAAAAGTAATAACTGATCTTATTACAAGAATCAAACCCCAAACAGAAATCCCAAATCCTTTGGTTTCAAGAACCCTAATTGCTCATCTTGGCAAACACCTTCAACTTCAAACGGTTTGAAAATCCAATGTCAGATTTGTAACAAGTTTGGTCACACAGTGTTAACTTGTTGGCATAGGTATGAATATGGTAGTTAAACTTCTATTTCTGCTAATCACTCTCAATGCCTGTCTCCAGAACATTCAGACACATCGTCTCTACTGGGCACTCCTTCCACTGTGACTGATCCCTTATGGTATCCGAATAGTGGTGCTTCTCACCACCGAATGATCCACACAATTTCACCTCCAAGACAACTTACATGGGCAATGAAACTGTAAAATTGGGTAACGGTTCAGGTATGCCTATCTCACATGTGACATCTTCTTTGTATTCTCCTTAGAGTAAAACAATACGTGCTTATTATTATCAAATCTCTTACATGTTCCTAATATTTCAAAAATCTAATTAATGTTTCAAAGTTTGCCAAAGATAATCATGTTTATCTTGAATTTCATGTTAACTGTTGTTATGTTAAAAAGCAGGACACAATTCAGATCATCCTTAAAGCGTTTCTTAAAGATGGTCTTTTATGTCTTTCCTACTTTACAACACTCTTTTGATCTCAATGTTAACACTATTTTTGTTGCCGCCTCTGTAAACAACAGTTTACGTCTATGGCATTCACGTTTTGGTCATGCTTCATTTCATACTATCAAACAAATCTTACACACAATTGTAATATACCTTTTCCTAAATCCTCTGCTAAACTTTTCTGAGATGTTTGTGTTAAATCTAAACTGTATCAATTGCCTTTTCACCAATCTACAACGATTTATTCTCATCCTTTAGAACTTGTTTACATTGATATATGGGGACCAACTCCTATTTCTAGTACAAATTGTGAAAGATATTATGTTTCATTTTTATATGCTTATTCAAGATATAGTTGGATTACATCTGTCTTTATACTTCTAGTAAGCGGTACATCTCGAGACATGTGGTCTTTAATGAAGAACTTTTCCTTTCACTCTTTTGGATAATCCTTTTCATACAAGCATAAAACAAACCTGCATACCTTCTATTTATGATAATCCCCTAACTTTGATACGATTTGCTACTACTACTACTGCACCTCACTCTACACCTACACGTACTACTGTTGTCTCCCATGGAAACAACTCTACTGCTACATCCAATGCTGCAAATTCTGCTCAACCTGTTGCAAACCCTGATGTTATAAATTCGGCTATTACATCCAATGCTACAAATTCTGTTGTGCGTCTTGCTTCAATAACTATGCCTATTCAAATTGAGGATACTCCTCAAATAATTCAAAATACTCATTCCATGGTTACTAGGGCAAAATCAGGTATTTCTAAACCAAAAATTTACTCTATTTCTGCATCTGAAATTGAACCTACAAATTTTAAAGAAGTCTTGTCTAATCCTGTTTGGTATGATGTCATGAAATCGGAGTACAATGCTCTTGTCCTTAACAACACATGGACACTCACGAATCCTCCTCTTGGTGTTATTATTGTTGGATGTAAATGGGTTTTTCGCAACAAATATAATGCTGATGGGAGTCTTCAACATTACAAAGCAAGGCTTGTAGCAAAAGGCTTTCACCAACAACATGGATTTGACTTCAATAAAACCTTCAGCCTAGTAATTAAACCTACAACAGTCAGGGTTATACTTAGTCATGCTATAACATCAAGATGGTCTATACATCAAATAGACATCAACAATGCTTTTTTGCATAGTGACTTAGAAGAAAATGTCTTCATGCAACAACCCCCAGGTTTTGTATCCTCTAATCCAACTCAAGTTTGTAAACTTAATAAAACTATTTATGACCTTAAGCAAGCACCAAGATCATGGTTTTAAAAATTAAGTTCTACTTTTAACAATATGGGTTTTTCAGCAACCAAAAGTGATCCCTCTCTTTTTACAAAATTTACAAATGATATTACTATATTCAAACTTATTTATGTAGATGATATTATCATAACTGGATCTTCATCTGCTGCTATAGCTCATGTTATTTCTTCTTTAAATAATTTTTTTTGCTTTAAAGGATCTTGGTTCATTACATTATTTTCTTGGCATAGAGGCTACATGGACATCTAATGGTGGACTTCATCTATCACAATCCAAATATATCAAAGAGATTCTTCAACATGCCAATATGCATGAAGCAAAATTGCAACCTACTCCAATGATGTCTTCCCTTCGCCTTACTCAAGATGGTTCAACAACCTTTGGGGATCACACTTTGTATAGATCAATAGTAGGAGCTCTTCAATATATTACCATTACAAGACCAGAAATTGCATACTCTGTTAACAAAGTTTGTCAATATATGCATCAACCTCAACAACATTACTGAAAGGCTAGTTCTATTACTCATGGCTTACAACTCACTCCTTCATCAAATTATTCTATAAAAGGTTTTAGTGATGCTGATTGGGGATCAGATTTGGATGATAGAAAGTCTACAATAGGTTACTGTGTCTATCTTGGAAACAATATTATTTTCTGGAACTCCCAGAAGCAAAAAGTTGTTTCACGTAGTAGTACTGAGATAGAATATCGAAGTATTGCTGCTGTGTTGTCTGAAATTATATGGATTTCGTCTCTTCTACATGAACTCCGTCTTCCTTCTATTGTTCCAACTATTCACTCAGATAATTTAGGTGTTGTCTTATTAGCTGCAAATCCTATCACGCATTCTCGCTCAAAGCATTTTGAGCTTGACTTACACTTTCTTCGTGATCGGGTACAACAACATCAAACTCATCTTGTTCACTTACCTGGAATATTTGAAGTTGTTGACATTCTTACTAAACCTCTATCAACTATCTCATTTATTAAATTTAGACATAAACTGAAGGTGGAATGTAATCCTATCATAAGTTTAAGGGGGAATGTTAGTAAATAAATAGATATAATAGTTATACAGTTTTGTACATTTATGTTGTTATACATTGTATTATAAATAATCTTTGTAAACAATACTTTCCTCATCTTCTAATAAACACATTTTCTTCTTCTTTTTCAAATATCTGATTATGTTAAAACATGGTCCCTTTATAATATGATCCCACTACTTATTTATATACAAATGAAGTGGAGGCATCAACCATCATAATCCCTACCAATTGCTAAATCGTTTTCATTAGACAATTATTAGAGTGCAATCCTTGATCTTTGAAATGTTATAAGATCCATTATTTATGCACAACACCTAATAACATTAACAAGTTCTAGATTCTTCATCACTTATTTTTTTTAAATTTGGAAAACTACTATACCGATAACCTGACAAGAAAATAAAAATTGACTTTGTAAGCCATAAACAATAATATAACAATATGATAAATTATTAAACTTATAAATTGTAAAAGTCATAATAAAACTTAAAATGTGTGAGAAAAAAGATTAAAAATACGGAAATCAACAAGCTTATTAGAATTGACTATTTTATAAACACTTATAAAAGAGATAATATAAGAAAAAAACAATTTGATTTATCAAACAAGTTAACACAAACTAATTATAATAGTTTTTTTATATAGTTTCTCAAAATTTTTACTTTTAACTTTTGTATAAACTAATTTAAACTTAAGAAAAAATAATTTTATTTTATTTTGTATTTTTCTCAATTAGAAATCCTTTAAAACATACTCAAACCCATTCTAAAGAAATGAAAGGGAAAAACATCCAAACTTTTTTGTTAATACTTTCTATATAATATATGACTTAATTATAAATTTAAATTTATTTTTATATATCAAGATAATACAATATTAAGTGGTTAATCATGAAACACTAAATTAAAAATAACACGAGGTTTGAAAGAGACAGTATCCTTAACTTGAATAGAGACAATATCGTTCACTTGTATAACTTCGGTCGGTCACGGTGCAGAGACAATGTGCCTATTAAACACAGGTATTAATTTTAACAGATTTTACTTAATGGGAAACACAATTTACTTCTCATATGTTTATATAATTTTTTTTCAAGTTAAATTATTAAATTGACATTTTTTCATGCCACGAAATTTACTATTTATCTTTATTTTTTAAACTTACTCCTACTTCTCCTTATTTTCACTATCGAGAACCCGAGCAGTTCATTTCCGAGTGTGCTCTATTCCGCTTCCATGTCCCTATTTCCCAAAACTGAGAAAAACGACGTCCCCGTCCCCGTCCCCGTCGTCGACATTGATAGCGACAACAACGACGGCGTCGCCACAGTTTCCGCCATAAAAGACAAGTTCTTGCAGAAGATTCCATCGCATCAAGTCGAACTTGTGCAGCAAGAAACCCCTATGTCGAGTTCCGCTCTTCGGGTCCCCGACGGCCTGGTCAGAAGTTTCTGGAAAGCCGGGGATTACGCTGTTGGTCCCTCTTCGAAGCCAGCTCCCTTTCAAGGTTTTGCACATTTAGCCCTATGTCATTTTAGTTTTTTTCATTCCTCCAAAATTTAATTTCATTCTTCACACAGTTCTCTTAGGTTATATTTGACGAAAGTGTGTGGAGGGAAATGGTTGATAGAGTTATATATATGTGTATGTGTGTGTATATATGATATTTTAAGAATTGGATGATTGATGGTCTGAAAGTTACATGCTAACCTTTTCATGCAAGGTTTTAAACTGTGATCGTGATCGTGATTTTGTCGCAATTATTGATATTGTGGAAAATTGCAGACAAATGCATAAAACCATGAACCTTGAAGTTGCGGCCAAAATTGCGGTCCTTGATCATTTTTTAAAACCTGGTTTTATTTTATTTTTTTCATTTTGAAAAGTGTTTACATGTATAGGTTGTGAAGAGTCAAATAGAGAGAGAAGTGGAAGAGACTAATCTCTGGATCTCTGTTGAGTGTCTATAACCGAATTAAAACATCCACGCATGAAGATATAACAGTACAACAACCATAGCAATAAAAAACAACTTAGAAAGAAAAATTGGTTATAGATTAAGGGGCATTTGGTTCCTTCTTAATATTGTGATGTATGAAGGCTTTATTATTAAGTTGTTGATCCAGGTTCAAAACTTAATCCTTATTTCTCTTTTCCTCTAAAGCCTGCCCTTCAGGTATACCCTTAACTGTTATCCCTCCAATTGCAGGTCACTTAGAACATGCTCGGGTGCACCCCAAGTTTCTGCATTCTAATGCAACTTCCCATAAATGGGCTTTTGGAGGTGTGGTTCCTTTGCCTCTGTTGTATTTGAACAAATTTTGAGTTGGTTTGATTTATAGAATAAATTCGTTGTGTGAAGAGTTAAGATAAGAATTGTATTTACTTTTGAAATCCTTTTGATTCAAATTGTTTGTATAGATTTGGTTTGATTTTAGTTTTAATAATTTTAATATTTTTTTTTCTCTTATTAGGTTTACTATCGAACATATTCCAAGTAAATGCATTAAACGAAATTACTTTATTCAAAGTTGTTCCATGCATGAAATTTGATATACATAATCTGTCCGATATATAGTGCAAGTTTTTGTAATTACACTCCAAAAATGTTACCTTTTTGGCCTGGTTTGTGTGTAAAATTTACTTCTATTGAGTGACTTGGTAATTTTCTTCCTGGTTTGGAATGTAATTGTCTGTTTCCCAAGATACATATTGTTGCTTTTGTAGTTTTGTTTAGTTGGAATCAATGGAGTACAAATATGATACGTTTATGATACAACAATATGATTATTCTGAAGATATAGGATAGAGTATGTGTAAGAAACTTATCTAGATACGTATAAAATTCACAAAACATAACTCATTATAATTGCAATTTTGCAAATCTAAATTAACATACTAAAAGTAAAAATTTATAAATCGTTATCATCATTGATAATTTCCTATTGTGATTGTGATTGTCTACACTACACGTAGGAATCATATCAATCTCATTTTCTCTTGAAATCGTCTATGAAGTGTGACAATTTCCCTTTTTGGTTCATTAAGAGACAATGCCTCTATGTTTCTATATTATACACGCTTCTATGTCTCACATGTAGTTGTATTGGACAGATTTTTTTTATGGATACAATTGTGTATCTGTGAAGTATCTAAGGGTGTTGGTTTTGGATACGTGAAGCAAATTAAAGGTTCAATAAAGTTGGAATATAGTGGTACCGGCTAGATCTTTCATGCAACTGCTGCAAGTTGCTACCACTCATGAATTTGGTTGTTTGGCGAAGCTAGAGCCTGATGTAACTTATGCTCTCAGGCTTTATGAAGCGTTAACTGGGCAAATAGAAAAAATTGTAGACTCTCTTCGTATGGATCCAATATGTTGAAAGACTTTTTATCTTATTGAATTGAAGTCTCAAGTTGTTGTCTGTGTTTGTTTCTACAACTTAGGATGTTTTTATTTAGTAATAAAGCTGATATGTTTCTAACATAATTTTGGATCGCAAGAAGAGTCTTTGGAATATCTAAATGTTTCTCTTAAATGTTGAATGAAGTCTTCTTGTTTTAAATATTTTTCATATATGATGCATTACTTGTTTATTCATAATATATGGCCTTCTTAATTGGCAGCAATTGCTGAGCTAGTGGATAATGCTGTTGATGAGGTATGATTCCAGTAAAAAGTATTTTACTCTTTTCTAGGAAGTAACATAACCCTAGTTAGTCAGTGTGAAGAAAATATTGTTGAGGACTTTTAGCTTTGTGGTGAGCTACTATGGTTTAAGTGCTCTTTTGATTGACTTTATATTATGGCATTTCAAAGTTGGTTTACCAACAAGGGTTGGCTCACCTGGTTGATGAGGATAAAAATTTGTATTCTCTATGTGCATGGGTTTGAAAACCCTTTGACTGGTAGTCATATTGAGTGATAATTCCTCCTTGGGAAATCAATTGATGCCCAGGGTTAGTTGAATAGCCTCCTTGGAAGAACAAATACTTGGAGTTGGATATTTCATGTAATCCTATGAGTGGCTTTCTACCTTCTCCTTTCTGGTCCTACTATCCTATTCTCTTAGACATGCCTTTAGTGCCCTGAGTCACTGCCTTGGATCACTACTTCGCAAACGAAAATATTTTAGTTTGAATGGAACGTATGAATTAGGTTTAAAAGGATCATGAATATTTTGAATTTGAATCAACAATATCTTAATAATAGTCATATTTGTTTGGCTGTAGAACTGGGAAATCACTTGCATGCTTGCAAAACTTTCCTCCAACAAAGTCCTGTCTATGAGGAACTATTAATATGATATTTTGGAATTGTTATAGAACATGAGTATTACTGAATACTGCATTTTGCTCTGTATTTAAGATTCAAAATGGGGCAACTTTTGTAAAGATTGACAAGTTTGATGTCAAGAAGGATAATTCACCAGCATTATGTTTCCTAGGTATGCTATCCAATTCCAAACATGCATATTCTTTACTGTCAATAGTAATTTTTTTGGTTTGATGTTAGTTATTGGCCACAAAGACTTAATGGAGCACATGTTTCCGATGCAGATGATGGTGGTGGAATGGATCCTAGCTCAATTCGAAAATGCATGAGCTTGGGTTATTCATCAAAGAAGTCAAAGACAACAATTGGACAATGTATCTGAATTTATTTTATTCATTTCTTTAACCTTTTCTGCACCTGATGTAAATAACTCTATACATTAATATTTGCATATACATTTATATCCCTTTCAAAAAGTGTTCAATTTGTTTTTTGTTAATTTTTTGTTGATATATGCACTATGTTTTATATTTAGGATAAATTCTAAATGAATTTGATACCATCATTTAAGCTTAACTTAATCTTACAAAACCAGCTTGTAACATAACTATGAGATGACATTATTCCTCGTCAATATAGGATCTCCAACATATCTAAATCCTTGAGAATCTCATTTACTAAACCGGAACATAAAATTACACCTGAAATTAAAAAAAAAGTATCAAAGTTTCTCCCTCCAAACCTTAGTCGTACATCCCACAAAGTTAATTCATCTTTAACAAATTTCCTTTAAATTTCATACCTTTAAACCTTTATAAATTATTTCACATCTTAAATTTATCATAAACCTTTAAATATTTGGATAAAGAATGTGAATTTGGGGGTGCTAGATAGAAGAAAATTGATGGATGGATCAACATCCTTTTTCATTAAGAAAATACATGAGAAAATATTAGGAAGTGGGGTTGAAGCCTAATTTAACCTTACAAAAACGACCTGTAAGATAAAGTTTGCACTCCACTTATATATTATAATTTGACCTTATCTCTAGTCAATGTGAGATCTTCAATGCAATTCCTTCACAAAAAATTGATCATCTCAAGTATGGAAATAGATATTTATAGGTGGTTTGATAGTGCCTCGATAATTTGTGGCGCAACAGGCTTATCAAATCTTGTTTGGATAAACTCTAATACCATCTCAAGTTTAGAAGGAATAATACTTTACTTTATTGTATCAATTGTGAGGTCATTATGCTTATAAATAGATGAACCTGCAGGTTATTTTAGGAAATATGGAAAATTGATTCTAAGGAGACAAATCCCTATGATTATGAGATTTTTTTAAAATACATAAACCTAATATTAATAGTGAAATAGTAAAATGACCAGATGGATAAAATATAAAACTTTGTAAAATACACAATGAGCACAAAGAGTCCCCCTCAAGCTGGTGAGTAAGTGTTCTCCATTTCGAGCTTGGATATAATTAATTCAAAATTAATGCAGTTTAGCCTCTTGATGTCTGCAAGTTGACTCTGAGTGGATGCATATGGGATGCAAATCAAGCCACTATCTTGCTTTTCCTTGATAAAATGTTTGTCCATCTTGATGTGTTTAGTTCTATCATGTTGTACTGGGTTGTGGGCTATACTATTTGCAGATTTATTGTCGCAATATAATCTCAGATTCATTCCAATTTATCTTCATGTCTTCCAATATAATCTTCAGCCATGTAAGTTAACAAATTCCATGGGTCGTTGCTCGTAATTTTGCTTCAGCACTTGAACTAGCTACTACACTTTGTTTTTGGCTCTTCCAAGTCACTAGGTTTCCACCAAGGAAGGTGCAATATGTAGTAGTTGATCTCCTATCTACAACTAACCCCACATAAGCTACATTTCTATATGCTTCAAGACTTACACTCTTACTTTTTTTTTTTGAATAAAATCTCTCTTAAAGTCCCTTTTAAATACTGAACAATACTAAGAGCAACTTGTAAATGTAAATGTGCTTCCTTTGGTTGGTGCAAAAATTGGCTAATTTGTCTCACAACAAAAGTAATGTATGGCCTAGTGTGAGATAAGTAAATAAGCTTGCCCACGAGTCTTTTGAGACATTTCCTTGTCCACAACAAATGCCTCCTTTGCACTTCCCAACTTTATATTCGGATCAATTGGAGTACTAACAAGTCTGCAAACTGTCTTACCTCTTTCTTTAAACAAGTTAGTAATATACTTTAGTTGAGATATGTAGATTCCTTTCTTGGAATGAACCAGTTTAATCCCCAACAAATATTTAAGTCTCGCTAATGTCTTAATCTTGAATTCCATGGCAAGGCATTGACTTAACATTTAATGTCCCTTTTTGTCACCCCTAGTTACTATAATATCATCTAGATACACCATCAATATTGTTACTTCCTTTGAACTTGAATGTTTAATAAATAAAGTGTGATTCCCTTGATCTTTGGAGTGCAGACCTGTCATAATTTTTGTGAATCTTTCAAACCATGCTCTTGGGGATTATTTTAGCTCATATTGAGCCTTTCTTAGCTTGCAAACAGTTTTGTAGCAACTTGTCCTTCATAATCAGGGGAAACTCGATATTCTTCTTCAAGGTCTCAATGTCAGAATGCATTTTTCACATCATACTGTTGTAGCTCCCAATCATGACGTGTTGCTACTGACAATATTACCGTGTTCATCTAAGCAATTGGGTCAAATGTCTCCTAGTAATCCACTCCATAGGTTTGAGAGAATCTTTTGACCACTAACCTTGTCTTGTAACATTCAATGATTTTGTCAGTTTTACGACATATACCCACTTTTCCCAGGTCCCGTTCTTGTTTAATGCCTCCATTTCTACATCTATGGCTTGTTTTCATTTCTTGTCAAATAATGCTTAAGATACAAAGGAAAGTGTGCTTTTAAGAGTTTCGATTTGTGAGAAAGGTTCTATGTGTAGGTGAAATTTTTTCAAAGGATATGAAAGATAGAGATTATGGGTGAATGCTTTGGTTCCCTTTCTAAGGGCAATGGGAAGGTCCAGGTTTTGGTCAACCTGTGCTTTTGAATTTTCAAAGACAAACTCATTAGAATTATTGAAATTTATAGGATTGAAAAGAGTTAAACTCATGTAATGATGGTGAGTTGAATTCTTATTAGACATGGACGAGAAGAATTCTAGAATAACCTTTTCTCTCCTTGATTAAACCAGATTTTCCCCAAATCTTCCATCCTCATTAGGTGCAAGTCTTGCTGTAGGTGCAGGGGCAAGTGTAGTTCTTGCTGTTGGTTCAAGAGGTTTCGATGCAAGTTTTGTTCTTTTCTCATTTTCATGGCCAAATGCCATATTCAAAAGCCTAGAGGCTCACCATCCTCTCTAACATTCTCCCCCTAAAGATGAGCTTGTCTGAAGTAGCCTTCTTGTACATTGAAGGTGAGATCCCTTGACAAAGAATCTTTTAATGGGGGTGGAAACATTTGTTTTCCATTTGTGTGTTTGAGTATCCTAAGAATACACATTTGACTACTCTAGGTCCAATTTTCCCTTTTTGTTGCTATGAACATGCACAAAGGATACACACCTAATATTTTAGGTTGGAGTTAATTTGTAGAGTCGAGGTGTGGTAGAAAGAGGATAAACTTTCATGGGGCTTTTTGATTCTAAAATTTTGGAGGGAAACCTGTTGAGTAGGTAGGTGGCAGTAGGAAGGACTCTTCCAAAATTTCTCACGAACATGATTTTGGAAAAGTAGAGCTTTAGTTGGGGTAGTAAGTGCTCATTTTTCTCTTCATGCAATTTCATTCTCTTGATGTGTGTTAACACATGAAGACTCATGGATTATCCTTTCTTTTTATCATAAACATTTCAGCACAAGATTAAAGTAGCCCTTTGCATTATCTGACCTAATTCTTTTGATATTGACTCCAAATTGATTCTTAATCATTCGGACAAATTGAAAATATGAAGCTAACCTTAGGCGTCCATTTCAATAGGAAAATCCAAGTCACTTGAGTATAGTCATCTGTTATGGTTATAAACCATTTAGCTTAACTGACGAAAGCTTGTTTGGCAAGTGTAGTGTTTTAAAAGTGTGGGAGATGCTGTTCTACGGAGCTTTTGGTGCTCCATAGCAGTTGACTGCTTAGAATAACTACTAAGAACACTAGTGACAGCTGTCACGCTGACTAACTTACTGGAGCAACTTGAACACAGAAATTATTCATTCTCACAGATTTTAAAAATTGAGACTTAATTGACTAAGAAAATTTGCAAGACCAAAATCATACCCATTCCAAATTATAGGAGCCAAAAAAGTATAATTAAGCCATTTTTTTTGGGTGAATGTTGTTAGTTTTGATATACTTTACTTGTTTCTTTCTAAGTAACATCTTGTTTTATGCTAGATGGCAATGGATTCAAGACGAGTACCATGAGGCTGGGTGCTGATGTTATTGTTTTCAGTAGGGCAAGGCATTCAGGGTACATTTTTTAATTGATTTCTGATATTCTATTTTAACTTTCTCAAATTTCCTGTTTTTCTTGTTGAATGTTTCTTTATCCCTTGGATGTTAACTATTCAGTTGAACTGTATGGGGAAATATGTGCGGGTGCAACGGTAGCATGCTGAACTAGTAGTGTTGACAAACAAAAGTGGTTGAAGGTTTGCATTATTAATTAGAATACCTAATAATTTTATTCCTTTGTGCTGCAGGCCATGGTTGATATGATTTGCATCTATTTTAGATTACTAGTTACAGTAAAATAGGGGTTTAATTTGGGCATGTTTTGATATTGAGGTGTAGGTGTGGCGTCTATCATGTTTTTTATTTTATTTTATTTTGAATAAGTTCCTGATTCACTGGGCACACTTGTTTAAGCTGCAAAAGAAGCCTGTTTTGCGGCCTAATGTAATAGAGAGGATGACTTTTAAACTGAAAGAAATTTTTCTTGGTGACTGATGAAAGATTTCCCTAGTATGATCATTGGGCCTTAGGGCCTAATCTTTTTAAAGAAGGTAACCCTCTAGTGTATATAGGCTGAAGGAGAACCAGTACATCTCTCAATTCATTGTTTCTGTAATTGATACATCATGTTACGAACATTGGGACATATGAAAAAATAGAGCACTGCTCTAATTTGAGTAACAAATAACAGGAAGATGGTAGCAAGCACGGATAGCTACCCTGCCGTGATGTAAGCAGCAAAATATGCCCTGCATAGATTCAGTACTATTTTCTATTTCAGCTTACCTATCTGTCGTATTCCCTCCATCCCAATGTTACCCATGCCCTCCTCCCTTGTGTCATGCGACCACCTGTCAACTCTGTTAGATTCGTCTCTAGTAGATTTCTCATGAACCTATGAAAGAGAAATGGGAAATTGATGAGATGCAAGGAAACAAACATTCAAGAATAGGAGAAAGGATTCTATTTTGATTGTTGCCCCATTCTACACATTTCTAATTCTTTGAATATGCCTTCCATCTTTGTTTTTCTCTATTTTCGTATGTTAAAGTATAAAAAAGAGAGAAACATTGAGCTGAAGCCATTTGTTTCTGAGACAACATGGATGCTTTATTTATATTGTGAAAAAGAACTCAATACAATAAATAGAGATTTGATATGCTCTAATAACAAAGATATTATACGGGGATGAATAAAAATATTCCTAATAATGTGTGTGTGTCTATATATATATATATATATATATATATATATATATATATATATAAAATCTTGATATTCTTGATTATATAGATCAACTCTAATAATTACAATACTCCCCCTTAAGTTGGAGCACCTAGGTAATATGTGTTTAGCTTGTTGCAAATATAATCAATCTTTGGTCCTCTTAGAGACTTGGTGAATATGTATGCCAATTGTTCATTAGAGTTGACAAATCGAGTGGTGATGTCTCCAAACTCCGGTTTTCTTTTTTGAAATTATAATCCACCTCAATATGTTTGGTCTTCTCATGAAAGTATGGATTAGAGGCAATGTGTAATGCCTGCTTAGTTGTCACATACAAGTTGCATTTGGTAACTTTCTTTAAATTTAAGCTCTTTGAGGATTTGTTTTAGCTATATAAGCTCACAAGTGACTAATGCCGTTATCTTGTATTCTACTTCTGTTCTTGAACTTGCCACAACATTTTGTTTTTTACTTTTCTATGATATTAAATTACCTCCAACAAGAACATAATACCCTGAAGTAGAGTGTTTGTCGCTTGGTGACCCTGCCCAATCAGCTTCAAAATACCCAACAATTTGTTTATTCCCTTATCTTTGTAAGTGAAGCCTTTTTCAAGAGCCTTCTTAATATATTTTAGGATTCGTATGACTGCGTCCCAATAGTTTGTTTTGTTTTTAATACAATCAGAAAAACAAAACAATCTTAGTGCCAAAACTGTGTTTCTTAGACAACATAGATGTTTTATTTATATTGAGAAAAATAAATCAATACAATAAACAGAGGAGATTTGGTATCCTCTAATAACAAATATATGATATGGGAATAAATAAAAATTTCCTTAATAATACATATATAATCCCAATATTCTTGATTATATAGGATCAACTCCTTATTCTAACATTTCTGATCTTATAGGACCAATTCTTTATTTCTATAATTATAAACGTGCAGTTGAAGTATCCCCTAGTGAACTAACTATAACACAATGCTTGGAAGAGAGGAAAAGTAGTATAAAAGTGAGATAAATACGGACAATAATGTATTTTGTGTTGTTTGGTTAAAGAAAGGAAAGTGGTATTTTAGAAACAAAATTTCAAAATTCTCCTTTTCCACTTTCTCTTCATTTCAAGATTTCAAAATTCTCGTTGTAAATGCCTTGTTTAGTTTTCTACATATACCATGGTTGTGCTAGTTTTATTCTTGATGGCATATTTTTCATTCTGACCTTGTCCTTTTGGGTTTCGTATGTAAAGTTCTTCATCTTATGGAGTTAAATTTGTAACTTTTAGTTTTGGCCAAGATTTTGTTCTTCTAATTTCTAAATCTTCTAATTTTTCAGCCGGGCAACACAAAGTGTGGGTCTACTATCCTATACCTTTTTGCGTAGAACTGGGCAAGATGACGTAGTTGTTCCAATGGTGATATTTCCTTCCTCTAATGTTTAAATACATGATAAAAAAATTTTTTGCTTTCATATTTTTATGTAGTTTCCTTTTCCTTGCAGATAGATTTTGACACATCTGGCCATTGGGCTGAGCCAATTATTTATAGCTCACAGGATGAATGGTCTGCGAACTTGAAAACAATTCTTGATTGGTCTCCGTTCACATCAAAGGAGGAGCTCATGCTTCAGGTCCATTTCAATTGATTATATGACAAAAAAATTATAATTTGGAAATGATCAGAAATAAATTTTTTTGTATACAGTTATTTTGATTTTTGGTAATGTTTCGAGTGGTTATTTGCCTGCAGAGAATAGCTTATCCTTGAGAATGTCTTTGGGTAATTTTCCCAGATTCATTGTCTAAATTATGCACTCATTAATTGTGTATCTCTGAGCTCCCTTGATTGCTGTGTAATTTTTTCTTTTGATGAGTGTCTGAAATCATCTGCCAATGAACAGTTAAAGACAAAACAGCTAAGAAAAAGAAAACATGAATCACATTTGATAGGTCTGTTAGTTGAGAGACTTGTTTAGTGAGTTATTTGGGTAAGTTGGTTGAGAAATAGGGCATGATGCCTAAAAACAGTCTTTCCTTTAAAAGATTGTATTCTTTATACCAAATAGAAGCTGAAATGTCTAATCTTATCTCAAATAATTTTTTATGCCATAAAAATCTCGTTAATTATATTCCAAGTTGTGCAACAAATTCAATTTAAATTGCACATTGCTGCAATACGTTAGTTTCTACCTACCAAAACCACGTGGAACTTTGTATACGTTCTAAACTTTTGGCACTAAATGGCTCTGTTTGTTGGGGAAATTCATTCTTGAGCATGCCCATGAGGCTTGTTGAAGTTGAAGTTATGGGTTAAAAGCAGATTTTTTCTCACTTTAGGTAGAGGATTAATTTTACCCTTACCATTACTAGGTCTACATATTTTCTTAACTTTTTCTATTTGTTGACATCAATTCTAGCAACTATCCAAAACACTAGCATGTAACGCACTCCCAATTGATGTTTGTAATAATAAATCGAATGTATTGTAGAGAGCCATTGATAACTCTTCTTTCATTTAAAAGGTTGATGCATTGTGGACTCCTTTCATTGACCAGTTTGTTTATACTTTTCAGTTTGATGATATAGGATCACATGGAACCAAAGTTTTAATATACAATTTGTGGTTGAATGATGAAGGGATATATGAATTAAGTTTTGATGATGATGTTGAGGTATGTTGTATTTTTCTTTCACTGTTATACAAACTTTATTCATTTGTAAGTTTGTTTTGGAAATGCATTTTAAGTTGTTCTTTACTGTTGGAGGATATATTGAGATATATAATGGTGTTAGTATTTGTTGAAATTACAAGGTTTGAGTATGAAAAGTATGTTCCAAAACAAAAGTAGGTAATGAGGGCATATATTAATAGGGTTCCATTGTGATAAAATAAACTAGAAAATTGTTGATGATTCCATATTGACTAGAGTTATGATCAAATTGTAGTGTGTAAGTTGGGACAAACTTTATTTTGCAAGTTGATTTTGTAAGGTTAAGTTTGACCTAAATTTCATGTTGAGTTAGGAGTAAATGTTTTGATAAGCTACAATAGGATATTGTAATCATTACAAGTGTGTTGTTGTAAGGTACTAGAGATCTCTTCGTAATCATATCTTTAGGATAGAGTTCTCTATATATGGATGCTTATGTATTGTTTCACTGATTTAATTCAATAAAATTTTTTCTTTCGTACAATTTAATCATTTTTCAAGTTGGCATTAGAGCTCCCGATCTTGTGGGCTTTGCTTGCTTTCTTTTTTTTTACGTTGCCATCTTGGTTGCATTCTCCTTTTTCTTAGGCTTGCCTAAAGTGCACCATTATTTGTTTATCGAGTTACTTGAAATGCACCTAGTTTGTGTTTCATGGCCATTGTCATTGGCATTGTTGTTTCGTTGCCGTCACCCTCATCGCCATCGTGGTCATTGGAGCCTCCAATTTGATCAACGACCACACTAGGAAATTTGTCGTCCTCTGATATGCTAGCTCCTGGAGGCGTTTTGCTATCACAACAGTCACATGCTTGCACATACGTCTCCCATTGTGCGTGGGCTTCACGTGCCACATGTTTCTAGTGCGTAATGGCGCATTGTGTTGCCCTTTCGTCTCAGGTTGTGTGTCTCTCCTTTGAAAGAGCACTGTTCACAACATTGTTCTATGTTTTTTTGTTTTTTTTTGTTGATCTTTTTATTTTTTTAAAGCCTAAGGAGTCTTCTGTTTTGGCATGACCACTCCACTAGGCTTGTTGATCTTCCATATTTGCCCGATGATAACTATCTTAATGGTTGAATTTATCCCCAATGGGCTCAATTTATTAGATGCACATTGAATGCTACAAGTAGGCTCAACCATATTGAAGGGGAGGCCATATCTTAGGATAATCCTAATCTTCAAATTTGGGACAATGATGACTCACAAGGCCATATCTTAGGAGAATCCTAATCTTCAAATTTGGGACAATGATGACTCAGATTATTTCATGGCTATGGGGATATGTGACTTTTGAAATTTGTAGAAGTTATATATTCTATTCCAGTTCTCACGAATTTTGGGAAGATCTTGAAAATACTTATTCCATGCAATAGGACATCTCTACATGTAAAAGAAGAAAGCAAGATCCTTGGTTCCAAACAGGGCACCCTTTATAATAGAATACTACAAAATACTAAGAGGGATGCTGTCACTTATGCTCAATTTGTTGAAAGATCTCGAATATTTAAGTTCCTATTAGGATTGAATCCTAAATATGACCTTGTTAGGACATACATTCTTAGGAAGGAAAGACTTCCCTTTCTTTTTGCAGTCTTTTACATTATTTCGGGTGAGGAGACTCGTCGAATGATCATGGTTAATGAGCCTTCCACTAAAGGATTTGCCATGTTCTCTAGAAAGGTTTCCTATACTGGGACCTCAAACCTTGGGAGTATGAAACTCAACTCAAGAGGCAAGGAGGATCATTGGTGCTCTCATTATAAGAGATCTTGCCACACTAAAGAGACTTGCATCAAGTTATATGGAAAGGAGAAGACTCTCACTCTGGTAAAACTAAAAGGTTAGCCCTCAAGGAAGGTTTATCAAGCAACTTGAAATTCTAAGAATTCTAGAGTAGTGAAAAAGGAATGCCTGTATTACGTGTTGAAGTTGAAGTTTCAACTCTCATGGTTCTATCAATAAGCCATCTGTTGATACTTGCTCTCTAACTATGATTGTTAAGAACTTTGATTCCTCTTTTAATGTTTCTAACACTTTATGTGATGACTCTAAGGTTCTACACTCTGGGTGACAAACAATATGACCCTTCATTCACCTCTTTTAACATTGTATGCTTTTCTTTTTGGTAACAACATTATTGTTGCCATTGGAACCATATCCTAATAACCGAACGGGGAAAATTTTTCTTTTTCCATCCCTCAACTTTAAAAATGTCCTTAATAACTTTTTTTTTAATTCAAAAACTTACTTAAGACTTTAATTGTTCTGTAATCTTTTTTCCTTCTCATTGAGTTTTTCAAGATCTTGCCATGGAGAGGATGATTGGAACTGTTAAGGTACAGGATGGGTTGTATTGCCTTGAAGACTAGGAAACTGAAGAAAATATCAGTAGATAAACAACTACTTCTTGTCTCCAGTCTTGCATTACTTTTAAGTCCTCTCAAATTTGGCTTGCATTACTTTTAAGTCCTCTCAAATTTGGCTTCTCCGCTGTGGTCTAGGACATGCATCTTTTTAAATCCTAAAGTCTATATTTCCTTGTTTATTTCCAAAGAGTCTATCGAGTCATTCAAATGTGATGTATGTCAGTTTGCAAATCACCATTGTGCCACGTATCTTTCTAGTAATACAAAAAATGTTCATCCTTTTGATTTGGTTCATTTTAATGTTTGGAGGCACGCATCAAACTCTAGTATATCTAGTGTTAAATGATTTGTCACTTTTATTGATGAATGTACCTATGCCAAATGAATTTTCCTCATGAAAGAAAAATATGAAGTTTTTACTTTATTTATCAAGTTTTTCCGTTGGATAAACACACATTTAGAAAGTCAATTAATGCTTGCGTTCTGATAATGGGAGGGAATATGTAAATAATAACATGTCCAAATTCCTTTTCGAGATTACTATTGTACATGAATTCACATGTGTGGATACACCACAACAAAATGATATTGCGGAAAGAAAAAACATACAACTTCTCGAAGTGACACAAACCCTTCTCTTTCAAATGTTTGGCCCTAAATCTCATTGGAGAGAGGTTGTCTTCATTGGTAGGCATCTTATCAATTGATTACCCTCTCGGGTTCTCGATGGCCGTAGTCTTATTTAGTTTACAACATTGAAAGCCTTTTGTATCTTCTTATCTTTGTTCATTGCTTCATAAATGTAACCCATGGTTGGCTTTTGATCCAAATCACCCATTCAAAGCACTTCAAGTAGAGGCAACGAACCCTTCGAACAAGTTATGATATTCTTCCAAAAATCCTTAACTAAAATCACATCTTCAACTGTTTTTCCGACCTTTGTTTTAACAAACCCACTAGACTTCTATTCATTTCTAGTAAACATTTTAATTAAAGCTTCCTTTTCTTGTGAAGGCACCCTAATGTCAAGTAAGATGTTGTAAAGCAAGTAGTACCTGACCTGACCAAATCTCTTCCTTTTGTGAAGTGTTGTAATAGAGAAATTAGAAAAGTTCTTGAATAGACTAATGTTGTCATTTTTTTGCATTTTGGAATTGTCTCCTCATGAATTGGGATCTTCTCATAATCCTCGAACATTAAGTCCAAAATAATGTGCAACACATGGTGTCCAAAATAGTCTTTTCCTATTTGTCATCAACATTTGAACTACAACTTTGTAGTTTGATGTATCATCTGTCACAACTTGAAAAACATTATCTTCCCCCACCTCTTTAACAATGCTATCCATCATCTCAAAAACTTTCTTAGCTGTTTTGGATATACCATATGCATCTATGGACTCCAAAAACACAATTCCTTTTGGGCTATTTACCAGAAAAATTTATTATTTTCCTTCTTTTCTTAGCGGTCCAACCATCAGTCATAGTACATTCTATTTTCTTCATTCATTCCTATGTGCTTGTAAAGCAAGTGATGTATTTTTAACTTCCTCCAAATATTTGACCTTAATCTCATGATAGGATGGAGGCTTAAATCCAAAGCCATGCCTTAAAACCAAATCAAACATAGCATTGAATTCTTTACTCTTTGCCATGTTGAAAGGTATAATGCTATTGTAGAAAAATCCAACAACTGCTTGACACACTTCTAGCCTCACCCCTTAAACATTTTGATTGTCACTTGTGTGCTAACTACCCTCTTAAAAGTATGTATAGGATTGTTCCCCAATGCTTCATTGTTTTTTTTTTCTCACAATCTTTAGTTTCCTCCATATTAAGGGCTTGATTTGTTTATTAAATTTTGTTGCAGACCAACAATTTCCCATATTTCCTTCTTCACTTCATCAGTAACACCCTTGCAAGCTCCAACATCCTTGAGTACGAGGCAAGTTGTGCTTCAACCGAAAAAAATCCCCTGTTATTACCTTTTGACAGTATTTGCATTGAAGTTTCCTAGTATCCCCAACAACTGAAATACATGCTTCCAAGTTGTACCATTCCTATTTGTGGGAGCATTTTTGGGGGCAATTGGTATAGAGGAGTTTCAAGTAGGATTTGGAATCATTTTATTGATTAGGAAATTTGACAAAGATAAGTGATAATTTGGGTGCAATGTAGTTTAGTTTATTGTAAATGAAGAACAAAGTGGTCCAATGTTATGGTGACAAAACAAAGAGGGAGCAAGATGGATTGGAATAAGAGTAATTAGAGTCTGGAAGTGAAATTAAATAGTTGAAGGAAGAGTGGAAGTTTCTGTGTTTTGGTGAAGGAACATATTTTAACCAAGGGAGAGTAGATTAGAACAATTTTTCAACTACGGAAGGGAGTGAGTCACATGACATTTGCATCACCATGAGAAATGTCACAATGAGGTACGTTGAGGCCATGAAAGGCATTGATGTGAGGAATGTTGAGGTTGTGAGAAGCGTGGTTATGACGAACATTGAGGTGGCGAAGGTGCCGTTGAGAGGAATGTCAAGCTCATGAGAGGCGTTGTTGAGAGGAACATCAAACCTGCATCGCAAGAAACACCCCTCCCACGTGAGTTGTGATTTACAACGGCGATCCAATGTTATCCACCAAAATCGTGACCTTTTGGCTAAGCGAGATTGGAGAGGGAGAAGAAGATTGTAGAGGCATATGATCTTACGCTCAGGAATGCGATTTTGACTACCATTATCGAGTCTATGTCTTTGTTTTTGTATGTTGCTTTTCTCTCTAGCCTTCATAGTTGGATTTTTGGATGTGTTGTATTTGTCCATTTCATTGTCAGTTCCGTGGGAAGTTAGATCCTAGAGCTGTTAAATGCATGTCATTGGTTGTTCTTGATGAAAAGGGATATCGTTGTTACCATCCCGTGGGTCAAAAGTAGTTTACCATTATGGATGTTACTTTTGATGAAATTGAGTCCTTTAACATGAATCCTTTGTTTCAGGGGAGAGTTGTATAGAAGCTGTGTCTTTTTGAGTCTCTCAACTCGTCCTTTGTCCCTTTCATACAAGAACCATTTCATCTTGATACTACTCTTGGTACTCATGGACTTCTCCTTGCACATCTCACATGGATGCCTCTGAAGTTGTTCTTAACAAGGGCAACTTTGTTCCAAAGTTAGGATCAACTCCGAAAATTAGCCGTCTAGAGAGTTTCTTGCGTTTACAAAAGCAACTAACTTGATCTATAAGAACTTCTCAAATCATCTGAGCCACAACTAAGTGTTCATTCTTCCGACACTCTAGAACTATTGGAAGATACTTGAATAATAATTGTGAAACCTAACCTTGATGACTTGCCCATTGCTTTGAGAAAATGAACTCGATCTAGTAGTAGGTATCCTATTTTTCATTTTGTGTCCACAACCTTTTTTTATGAAGCATCGAAGTTTCCTCTCTGCTATTGATGTAGTTAAAGTCCCTACATTAGTTCAAGAAGCGTTGAAGGATGAGAATGGGGTTTAAAACATGAGTGAAGAGATGAGTGCCTTAGGAAAGAACCAAGCATGGGAGATTGTTGATAGGCCACATGATAAACGATACTAGGATGCAAGTGGGTTTATAAAGTAAGGTATAAATTTGGTGGCACATTCGATTGCTACAAAGTGATGCTAGTTGGTAAAGGGTATACTCAAATGAGCACTGATACATTGACAACTATAATAGTATTTTACGTTCACTTAATGACTAAATAAATTATTATTGTATCATAATATAATAATCTATTATAAAAAGTAGTTGTAGGGTAGACATTTTTTATGAACAGTGGTGTAAAAGCATTTTTTTTTCCTATTCAAATTTATGGTCTTGATTATGAGGAGGCATTAAAAATGACAAAGGTGACTACTGTTAGAATCAGTTTCTCATTGACAATTGATTTTGGTTGGGAATTCCAACAATTTGATGTGACAATTGTTTTCTTGCATGAATATCTATTCGTCTAGGTTTTAGGTCTATTGAAGAAGGGAATAAAGTGTGTATGTTGAAGAAAACTTTGTATGGAGTCAAGTAGTTGCACATGCTTGGTTTGGCAGACTTATTCAGTTTATGATCTCCATGGGGTATAGACATAGTCAAGGTGACCATACCTTGTTCATCAAGTATTCTACTCTTGGTTTATGTGGACGACATGTTTGTTGCATGAGATGATAAATATGAGAAACAAATTTTGAAAGAAAGTGCTTAGTTTGAGTAAAAAGAATCTCGAAAAATTGAAGTACTTCCTTGGGATATAAGTAGCTTACTCGAAGAAATACATTTTTTTCTCCTAAAGAAAGTATGTTCTTAGTCTTCTCAAATAAAAATGTAAGATTGATTGCAAGACCATTTGAATTCCCATAGAACAAAATCATAGGTTGGATCTGATGAAGGTAGTTCTATTGTGAATAAGGGCCAATATTAGATACTTGTGGGAAAACTCATTTATTAGCCCACACTAAACTTGACATAGCTTATGTGGTGAGTATAGTTAATTAGTTCATGCATGAACCAAGGGAGCGACATTTACAGGTTGTGAACAAAATCCTTCAATATTTGAAGACAAGTCCGGAAGGGGATTGTTGTTCAAGAGGAATGAAGAATTAAAAGTGAAGGTGCATAATGATGTAGTTTTTGCAGGGTCTCTTGTAGATAGGAGATTTACCTCAAGATATTGCATGTTCTTGGGTGCAAATTTGGTGACTTGGAGAAGTAAAAAGCGAAATGTTATTGCAAGGTTTAGAGTAGAGGCTGAATTTTGAGCTACAACCCATGGGGTGTGTGAATTCTTATGGCTGAGAATAATGCGGAATGATCTTATAATGATGTGAAGAGTCTGAGTCTTTATTGTGATACTAAATCAACTATTTAACAATGGTCACAATTCAATTAAGCATGATAGGACCAAGCACATAGAGATAGATCGACACTATATTAAAGAAAAACTGGAAAGTGGTCTTATCACTTATTGAATGATTTCCTAATCTGGCACGAAATTTGGGAAGGATAGATATCCATTCACCAGTTTGATGGAGAGAGTTGATTATGAAGAAAATATCGATAGTAAGCTACAATAGGGTATTAAGTGTGTTATTAGAAGCTATTAAAAAGTTCTGGAGATCTCTTTGTTATCTTGACGTTAGGGTTAGAGTTCTCTATACATAGATGCTGATGTGCTATTTCAAATCAATGAATTGAATAAAATCTTCTCTTATTCACATTAATCCTTTTCAAGCATTTTCAGCTGGACTTGTACATTATATTATATGCTTAATTATTTTTGGAGCTTGCTGGGCACAAAGAGGTGCCAAGGCAGTCATTAAGGCTGTTGAAATGCGGAAACAGGGTGTGCTTTTGGATAGAGAGCTTTATTCGAAACTGAAAACTGAGAAGTCTAAATGGAACAGCTGAAGTTTATTTCTTGTTCGGATACTTACAAATGATGATTGTCACTCTTATAGATGGGCTATATTAGATCTAATTTGGGAAACTCAAGAGACTAAAGAACTGCACAATGCTCAATTCTAGGATTTATACAGGTTATTTATGATGGAAATAAACTCTCAGTCAAAATTTCAGCAAGCCACTAACTTGATTTATTTTATGTAGTATGATCTTTTTTGTTCATTTTGTTATTGTGAACATTTTCTGCTGCATCTTAAGTACGTATGTCAATGCTTGGTGGTAGTACCAATTACCAACTACCATATTTGGCCAATTTTTCTTGTCTGATCACAAAGTCTTGCTGTTAATATAATTTGAGCTACTGGCATATATACTATGGTGTATGTGTGTGATGTTTCAAGCACATCAATGCGTAATCTTGCTAGATGGTGTTTCTATAACTTTTCAATTACTTGACATCGTTCATCATTTTGATAGCAGTTATGAACATCTTTGGTCTTTTGCACAGGATATTATGCTGAGAGATGAGGCCAACCATGGGGCTGAGAAAAAATTGACCAAAAAAACTGTTCAGCTTCAGTCACATATTTCTTACCGCATTCGTTATTCTTTACGGGTGACACTTGAGATATCAATTGTATTTTTTTGGTGTTGTTTCCTATTTTTGTTGTGTATTCTGATTGACACTTTAAATGTTTCAGGCATATGTTTCGATGTTGTACCTTAGAAAATTTTCTAACTTCAAAATCATACTAAGGGGTAAACCTGTGGATCAGTTCAACATAGCAGATGACTTGATACATTCAAAAGTAATTCCATATAGGCCTCAGCTAGCCATTGCATCAAGTGAGGTAGGATCCATGATATGGAATATCAATTCAAAATTGTTCAAAGCAATTTTTATGGCTACATATTCCTGATAATAAAGATATGCATGAACTAGGTAGAAGTCTTCTTGACATGAAACATGTTTGTGTGGTTGTTATGCTCCAAAGTTAAATAAAAAACTTTTATTGAATAAACAGAGGAGTGGTTATTGTTAGTAAAACTTGGAATATTTTTTCTGATAATAATTTTCATAATTTTGGCATTATAAACCTTGAGACCGAAAATATGAAAAAAGAGCTTAGGAGATTGATTATCTCTTAGCTGATCCTTGTTATTTATAGAGGGAAATTACATTAAGAATACCAGGAGGTACAAGGAGAAAATTACATCAGGAATACCAAGAGGTAATTAATGCTAATAAGCAAAGCAGCTTTTTTAGGACCAACTACTTAACCTATCTAAACAAGTTATATGATCAATATAAATTATTCTACCAGAAAGAACACAATCTCTCACATTGATACAACATGAGTGGAACATAATAGATTTGATAAGTTGAAAGAGAGAAGGGTGAAATGATTTGGTGATTGGGGAGATAGACCCTTGAAGATCTGCATTGTCCTTTTTTTTTTTTTTTTTTTTTTTTTTTTTTTTTTTTTTTTTTTTTTTTTTTTTTTTTTTTTTTTTTTTCAGTTTTATTCATGTATCTTTTTCTTTCTTCTACTGATTTTCTTCCATTTCAGTGTCAGAAGAGATATTTATAAATCAGTGTTTTTCCAACTAGTACCATTTCAGTTATCTTTATCATTCACGAACTTTGAGTAGGATATTCTTTTTTTCTTTTAGATTTTCAAATTAATGAGTTTGGATTGTCTTAGGCCATAGCAGAGACAAAGACAACCATTGGATTTATAAAGGAGGCTGCTTCTATCAAGGTTACTGGATTTAATGTGTACCACAAAAATCGCCTAATCAAGGTTTGTTATAAATGATGGAAATGCCTTATCTGATTTAATGTTTATTTCAGCTGTCTTTTCAAGAATCCTCGTTATTTATATTCTCTCGTTCAATATTGAATTTCCATGCGCAATGGAATCTGATTTTCTATTTTACCTTTTCTTCCTGAATAAACTTTGATTATTTAGTGGTTGAATATATCAAAATTATTCAAATTGATACCCTCAAATTTTTTTTTTCTGGGCATATATGAGTAGATCTAAATGGTAACCCACACTGAAAGCATCAAACTTCCTCTCTTCTTTGGAGACACTCCTGAAATGGCATAAGCTCTAACCCAATTCCTGCTACTGTTTTGTTGTTCCACATTAGTCGCCAAGTTTCTGGTACTGTCACAGATCTATTACTGCTGGTTTACACCTGATTATTTATTTATTGATTACTAAGTTCCCCCCATCATTGACTATTTAGAGGGATGTAAGTTTTGAAGACTGACTCTTGGTGCTCCTGATTTTGAATCCTTGTGCTCTTCCCACTATATTGCTTCTGTAGCTCCTCTTTCACACTCCTTGCTAACCTAATGCCGCTAGTTACATCTTCAGGGTAATATGTTGTTGCCTGCTTTTAATATTTGATTTCAATGCCAATAGAAAGAAACCACTTAAGACTGAAGAGATGATAAAAAGGGATTAAGAGATTGTTTATCTCGTGGCCAATCCATGTTATTTATAGAAAAATTACATCAGGAATACCAAGTGTGAACAAGGAAAAGGCTATATCTAGTTAATTGTTGAATATAACGGGCTTAGTCCATGTTTTCTGTTATTTTGTTACTATTTCTGTTATTTTTATCATCTATAAATAAACATTCATTTATGTGTATTTACACACAAGGAAATTAATCCTATACCTATTTCTCTATTTTAATATGGTATCTAGAGCTTAGGGTTAGGGTTAGGGTTAAATTTTTCCGGTGAACCCACTGTTCACCGTCTCATTCAAGTGCCTCCGTCGCCGCTGCAGCCGTCGTCGCCGCTGCTGCAGCCGTCGTCGCCGCTGCCGCCGCCGTCGCCGCCGATTGGGTCGGTGATACCACCATCAGAAGCGTCTCATCCAGGCGATTACTGTGCCTTTGGAATCGGGTCAATCGGAGCACCGACGCGCCTGCAGTGGCCGTTTTAATTCCGGTCACCGTCACCGCTGCCACCGCGCGTGGCGGCACGTCCGGCGACTTTTCCGGTGGCGATTACCGCCATTGTGATCGCCGTCGTGCAAGCATTCTGGATCTGTCCTTATTATTTTGATCGGAGCACGTTTGATTTTTTTGCGTTTTTTCTCTCTCCTCCATGGATTCTTCTGCAACTACCAACGCCTCCTCTACTTTTCTTATATCGGAGCACTATGCTAATTATGTCAATGTTCATTTGTCAATTGACAAATTAGATGGTAAAAATTATGATACTTGAGCTTCGGATATTAGGTTATGGCTTAAGAGTCAAGGCTACGTTAATCATCTTACAACGTCTGTTGCTAATGTTCCTGAGAATGAGGTTTTTCGTTAGTTGAAAATTGATGCTCAATTATGCATGGTTCTCAAATCGACCATTCACTCGTCTTTGAAACAATTTTTTCGCTCTTATGAGACATGTTCAGAAATTTGGGAGCATGCCAAATTATTATATACCAATGATACTCAACGTCTTTATGGAGTATGTCAAAATCTCCTTCATGTTGCTTCGAAACGTCTTGATGGTACAATGTCTGAGTATCTTGGTAAAATTCATGTTCTTTTTCATGATTTTAATGAATTGTTGCCTCCTGCATCTACTCCGTCTCAAGAGATAGAGCAATGGTCCAAGTTTTTCATGTTGTTAGCCTTATATGGACTTCCTGATGATTATTCTCCTGTTCGTGATCAGATTTTGGGATCTCCTGTTGTGCCCACGCTTACTTCTACTTCTTCCACCCTTATGCGTGT
>Ga0209489_102271_pt1 | contig 39198 bp, 18 predicted proteins | sample SiratrowhiteBW_FD_187527 | JGI IMG/M metagenome (GOLD analysis project Ga0209489, IMG submission 187527) | Root nodule microbial communities of legume samples collected from California, USA - Siratro white BW (SPAdes) (version 2) | ecosystem: Host-associated > Plants > Roots > Nodule | place...
CTCTTGGTCTCACTTGCCTTGGTGGAACACTCTTCATTTGTCTTCTTTCCCTACTTGTTCATCTGCAATCATTTTTTTCATAAATTTAGATGTATAGAGCTCAAGAATATTTGTTTTTTTTTTTTTCTTTTATCCATCCATTGTATTGTGCATGGAAATTGAGGGGATTACAATCATTTTAGTTATTGCTACCCTTTTTAATGAAATTTCAAATTTTATTGAAATATACATAACCGGAAACACTGTTTTTTTATTGATGGGCCAGCACGCATTAATTTATTCTTAAAAGAAAGACACAAGAAAAATCATAGCACTAACTAAATTGAAATAATATCAAATTAATTGATTAATGTATCTAGTGATATCAAGAAGAGTGATTTAGATATTATATATACTTTTATTCTAGTATTGTGTGGAAATTATTCCACCATTTATGTAAGATAAGGAGTAATATATTCTTTAAAATCATATAATAGAAGGAGTTAAAGGTTTGATATCCACGGTATAGACCAAATACATACTGAGAATTTGCCACTAATTCCTTCTGTTAAAGGCTTAAACCATCAACAACTATATTGTTAATAAATACTTTGGTGAATAATAAAACCGTCAACAACTATCAACTATTGAAAATAAGGCCATTTTATATGTAAAATCTACTAGTAGTAGTATAAATAGATGACAATTTCAACATATAGCCTACGATTAATAGTTTAAATAGGTGATAATTTCAATATAGAACTTACTGATAATAGTATAAATAGGTGATGATTTCAATATATGAGGTCCTCATTAATATGCTTTTATTGTCACATTTACTATATGATTTTTTTTGAATGTAAATTAATAGTGTCTTGAGACACCCTTCTCTTGGATCACAAGAAAGAGAAACAAATATTCTATGGTCAAAGAGAAAAATAATTTAGACATCAGACTTTTAGCGACCTTGAAAATAGTCATCTTGATTTTTCTAAGAATAACTATTATAGTTCTTTTAAAAACTTACTTAATGAGCTTTCAATATTCAAATTCGTTTGCTTAAAAATGTAAAAAAAAAAAAATGATAAGAAATTACATAAAAAAACTTGATAGTTGAGGACTTGGAAGATTTCAAGAAAGGTTAGCAAACATACTTTCAAAAATATATTTTTTATTATTGGCTGACTTTTTAAATTAAAAAGTTACAAAGTAAAAATTTTTATCTAATAAATTTTGTGCATAGTTTTATAATTCTTAAAATTTGGCCATTATTATATGTGTTGCTTAAAAAAAGTGTCATTAACACTTAAGAAAAATCTATTTTCGTGGAGTTCTTTGCCATCTCCTTAACCTTTTATTATAAAACTTAACAATTATAGATGCCTTGCACAACCTACAAAAACCAATTTAATTTCAAGCAGCGGGGGAGTTTTGTTGCATGTGAGGAAGTCTTGGTTCCTAATTTATTTTTCATATATATAAATTAATATATAAGAAAATAATTCCTTTTAATTTTAGTATAATTTATATATTTGGTGTTCCCAAATTTTTTGTGCATTGACATTTACAAAATATTTCCTGAAAATTCTCCTGTAGTTTCAAGGACATAAAAAGAAAGTTACAGTAAATAAATAAATAAAATAAAGAGAGTAATAAAAAAAAATTTGATGCAGGCTACCAATATATATGTTAAAATGGTTTTTATTATTGATGGCGGAAATTATTTAATAATATATTAAACTCCTTGTTAAGAATAACTTTTCCAATTAACTAGGTTAACTTCTAACATAACCAAATAAACGAATAGAAATATACAATTAATTTCATTTAATTTTGAAACAACATCAACATAGTAAATATATCTTCATTATTAATTATGCTTAAAATTTTCTTGTTATTTATTGATATAAACACACGTATTCATAACATTTAATAAAAAAACAAAGAAAATTTAATGTTTCATAAAAATTATAAAATATCTCATAAAAAGAAAAAAAACAAATATTCTAAAATAGAGACAGAGTATCCTTTCATCCGATAATGATAACGTCAGAGTGATGTAAATAATTTAAATAACATCGTCACGGTAACCCAACAGTGTAAAAAAATTGTTTTTAATACTTCTATATTGTCATTATTTTAGATTCTTTTGAAAATAAGGGTAACTTATCTCTGTCCTCATCCATAATTTATTTATATTTCTAGCAGTTTTACCCTCACGTTTTATTCAACTTTTCGAAGAAATAAAGATTTTATTTTACCAAAAACCACAAGATTTTTTTTCTTCAGAAAGAGAATTATTAAAAAACATGATATGTGAAAACATAGTCTTAATACTATGACGTATAATTAAAGATAAAAATTGAAAGATTAGTGGTACGAAGTTTTAAGAAGTGAATTTTAAATTTAATTAAAATTTATAAAATTGGTTAGTAAAATAAAATTTGTATCTATTTATATAGTATAAATTAATTTTATAACGTGATATTTACGAATCATCTCATATCGATAGAGCTATCTTTGTTAATTAAATTTTATAAAATTAACTTGTAAAGAAAAAATTCACATTCACTTATATATTATAATTTATTTTATCTTTTATCGGTATAAGATTTTCAATGTAAAGTTTGAAAGCGGCATAATTTAAAACGTGGATCAAGCACACGAAGCTTTTCTCCCTTTTCCTTTGTGGAGGCAACACCTCTTCCTTACTTATATACGGCCATATATAAAAGACAATTTTGTGTTATTTTTCTTCTTTAATGGCTCACGGGTCCTTTACTTCTAGGTAGTTGCCATACATAAACGACAACGTTCCCTTCTTTAATCACCCCTTGCTAATTAACAAGTGATACAGATTAAAAAAATAATTATAAGAAGATTTCCATTCATCACCTTAACTTCCAGAATTTGATTGAGGCAAAGAAATAGATACTCGACCGAATGTAACTTTAACTATTCTATATTAGGGTTTCTTTTTCATTGTAATATAATTATATATATAACTCAAAATAATTGAAGGATTAAAATAAAAATATATAGTATACGACTAACTAAAAAACATGTTAAACTCTTTTTTATGCGTACGGACCAAAGAGTATTGTTTAGAAAATAATATGATTAATTCTTAGTTTTTGTGAATGTTTAAGGTATTTGGTTCTTCAGGAGTTGTACGTAGAATAAGAGGATGATGATTTGTGTGTAAGTAGCTGTCGAATATGAAATAATAGTAATATTACAGAATCACATGTGCCAGAGAGGTTTTGTCTGAATGGTAGATAGGTGCATGCAGCTACCAATTAACGAAACGCGATGAATTGTTGAAGTTGACGAAACAGTATATTTGTTTCATAAATTGTGACATTTGTCTTGTTCTTTGCTGTCTGTCTTAGAAGTTTAAGCCTCTAATTCCCTTAAAAAAGTGGCTGTGGTGTCTTCACTTGATGCACCACACATAACTGCATTAATTTCTACAACTGGCCATTTCGAAATTTAAGACATTAATCAGCATCATTTCTTCATATAATTCATTATATCTCAAACACCATCACCCACATTGATTCCTTCAAAAGTAGATTTAATTTTGATTAAAACTTCTATCCCCAGTAAGAAATAGTTAAGGCTATAGAATGATTAGATTTATAACTTCTATATTATCTTCGAATACACATAGCATATCCTCTTAGGTGACTTTTTCATTTGAAAAAAAATATATTATTAGAGAAATCTTATAATATACTGTCAGTTTTTCCAACTTAAAAGATTTATAGTATAAGAAATTTTTTGTGTCTTTTAAAACTATTTACTGTTGGAATAAATTTAAGTATGTACTATTTCTTAAAAATGCTCTTTAAACAAAAAAAAAAAAGGATTCTAACTTGTATTGAAATGGTAACCTGTTAATGTTCTCATTAAAAAGAATAGGCAAATTCGGTTCAATTCCAACCCTCGTGTCTTTATTATAGGGGAATAAAAAAGAATAAATTGCAGTATTAGATAAAAATGAATTATAACTATACCATTGTTTTTTGTTAATAACTTATAATTAAAAATCATTGGATGGTCTAACAAGTACTACATATATGTCCTTAATATAATTTGACATTTTCTCTCGACTGAATGTTTATTTTATCTAATAAAATTCCACTTTAGTTTGGCCATTCTAATAGTCTATGTTACAATTTCTTACAATAAAAATGTTATTATTTAATATGTCTTTATAAGTATAATAAGTTTTCGTAAAAATACTACTAATATTTCATCAGTATGTACTTTTTAGTTATTGTAATCTGATATATAGTAGGATCGATTTAGCAATTAAATTTTTGGATAGTTTATATAAGATTTTAAATGTAAACTTTGATGTCACTGTTATGCATAAAAATATAAGTTCATGTATTTCTGTAATTTGCTCTTGTTAACAGGGACGAAAGGAGCGTTACGAAAGACAAAAGTTATAGATTTATAAAAGAATAGTTTGTAAATTATTTTTAAACTATTTATAGAGTTTAGATACTTATTTTGATCCATGAGTTCTCAACCCGTTATTTGTTTAAATTTTTATTTAAAGATAGGTCAAAATTTTATGATTTGATTAGTTTTCAAAACATTGTGCTATCAATTTGTCTAATTATATTTTTTGGGTAGATCTGTTATGGGATGTAGATTCACCAAATGCAATCACAAAATCCAAATGCAGTGTCGTTTTTTGAATACTTAATCCAGAATATTTTAAAAAACGAATTGGGTAACGTTACCCTGCACGAGCAGAACCACGTAAATTTTGGACCTATGCTTTAGTAAATTAAAAATATTATCCTCCAAATAATAAAAATAAAATAAATAAATAAATAATATTATCATTCAATCTGTTTATCATATTTTTATATGTATCCCTTAATTGCCATTCTCGATCTTACCGAATCCTTACAATTTTTACTCCTTTTCTTTTTTTACAAATTTAATTCAAAATTAGACTAATCTTAACGAGTTATATTTACATGTTTTAAAATTAAGAAATTTGTTAATGTTATTTCCTTATTTTTTTAGAATGGTTATGCTAATGAGTTTATGCAATTATAACTACGTTGAAACATCTGATGGATACTTACTAACATTTAAAACAGAAACAACTACAAAAAATTAAAAAGAAAGATTTAGGTAAAAAATAATAGAAAGTTCATAACTGTTGAATCAATTGAATTAAACTCTCTTTTTATTATTATTATTATTATTATTATTATTATTATTATTATTATTATTATTATTATTATTATTATTATTATTATTATTATTATTATTATTATAACAAAACTACTATGATAACTTTCCATCATACTTTTTAAAGTACACCTAAAATATAACTTGTCACTATCTCTTAAAAAACAAGAGAATATGCTGTTAAATATCCTTTTAGTAAATATTACATTATTATTTAAAATAAAAAAATAACTTATAAAAAAAGAAAAATAAGATATTATAATTCAAATTTAAATAATTACAAGACATACTTCCCTTGTTTTCAAAATGACTAAAATTTACAATTATAGTTATTCTAAATATGCTTAAGGTGCAGTCTGATAATATATTCTTTAAAAAAGCGAGTACATGTTAACAAATGTCTATGGAGTTTAGATTCAAAACATACAACCACTTATTATTTTTCAGAAAAAATATGTTATAGCAAACTATGATTATAAATTATTTAAAATATATCTTAGGTATACCTTCTTAAAAAATTTATATCTTGTATGTATTGTCTGTTTTAGTGTTTTATTATTTATTTTAGTGTTAGGTAAATGTGATACTATTTTATTGTAAAAAATTAATCATGCGTAATAATAAAGAATTAGTTTTAGATAATGAAAGACGAACATATATGAAATGTAGTACGACATTTTGAGGCTAAGTTGACACGGAAATCACAAAATAAAACAATTATAAGTATTGAGAGGTACATTTACGTTTTTATACAATTTTCTATAACTTCATTTTTTTTAATTTAAGATATAATTATATTAAATTTTACTACAGTATTGCAATATATATATATATATATATATATATATATATATATATATATTTTTTTAATATAAAAATATTCTTTTATTTATTTTTATATATCTTTTAAGGTTATTTTACCGGAATAAAAGAATATAATAAATTTTATCCATTTTTATAAGATAATGGTACGATTTTCTATTTTACCTATTTCTCTTTCATCTAACATAATAAATACATGCTTAAATTATTTAAAAATTATTGTAGAACTAAAGATATAATTGAAAAATAATAATCAATATGTTAGTGAAATTTTGAATACTCAAATAGAATAATTGATTCCAAAGGGAGGGAGTATCCAACAGCATGACATGCCCACATGGTTTTGGGATGGGTTTGGATTAATGCTGCTGTTAAGGCTTAGGCTCATTGGATTTGTTGAGTTAATAAATGCATGTGAAGATTTTAAGTGAGAGAGGATGAAACTGGTTTAAGTTCTTTGATAGAAGGAAAACAGAATGAAAATAATATTAAAAATAATGGAATTCATTGTACACTTTTTATATTTATTTCTTCTTATCTTTCTAATTTTATCATATTTTTTTGTTCAATTAAACATATTTAACTGGTGTTTAGGAAGAAGAAAAAATAGAGAAAAAGAAAATAAGGTCAGAAAAGAGAAATAAGTAAAAATAATTTTTCTTTTGTTAAAGAGAACTAGAGTAAGAGTAAAATATTTATATGAAGTTGCTTGGTTTAAAAGAGAAAAAGGAAAAAAAAAATTACAGATTATTTTTTGTCATTGAGTAACTATAACGAGTGAATGAGCTTCCTTGAGCTTTCTTTTGAGAATAAAGTTACCTTCTTAATATAAAAACACTACTATATATGTGTAAATGTTTGTTAAAATTTCTTTTAAACAAATAAAAATATAAATATAAGTTTAAAACAACTTATTTTGTTAAGCTAGAATACTGTGATAAAATAAGCTAATACAGAATTAAAAAGAAAACATAGAATGGCATATGTAATGAAAAGAAGAAGGCTTTTTATAATGGTAACCAAACATAACTAATTTATATTTTTATGAAAATCAATTGTTTGTATACTTTTTTAAAAGTTACATTATTTTTAAGCTTAGACAAACTAGTCCAATATCTCAAATTTCCAGACATTTTATTTTAGAAATTTTAGAGATGAGTTATCGGTCTAGACAGAATTAGTTATACATCCTTACAATAACCCTTTTAATAATTGTAGAAGGCATATATTGAAGTAGAGAATGATGGACCACCCAAAGGGACATTCCATGTACGAGGGAGACTGCAATATGAATATTTTAAACCAATTCCACAAGGGAAAAAAAAGATGATTATTGTTGGATAGTGTTTGGTTCTCACATTATTATGATTATGGTTTCTTCTGATGTCATTAATTGAAGTATATACAAGTTTTAAAAACTGAATTTTAATATAAACCCAATATAATAAAATAAGATTTACACCACCGTATATATTATAATTCAGTGATACTTTTAAACGGGAAATTTCAAACATAATCCTTTACATCAAAATTGTAATCGGGAGAGCAACCTGACAGCAAATGACATAATAAACTTAAATAATCTTTTTATGATATGTTTTGAATGGTTAATATTATTTAAGAAAATAGAATTCAAACCTCAGTCAACCTAACTTATTTAAAATAAAATTATACCCACTATAATTTGACCAATATCAAGAAAAAGGATAAATAAAAGTTGTAATAGCTATCACGACAGCTATTGTGTTGCAGTCACGCAATTCTTTTCTGCAAACCACTTCTAATTTCTATGATGATCCATTCCATGTACTTACAGTCCCACACGGTATATGATGCTTCATACGTTACTGTTGCTGTGGACACCAACAACGCAGACCACAATATACTTACAAGTCATAGCATCTATTCCCGAGGCCAATTGATATAAGCATAAAATATCAATATCAACAAAATTTCTAAAGGACAGGACAGTTTTTTCCATGCATCCTCTGTAAATAGGTAGTAGACCTACAACCAAAACACAGGTTACTAAAAATAGTAATAAGGCATTAAAATTTGATGTCAATTGTGACTCTTCATGCTCAAGACAGGGAAACTAACCTCACTGTTCTGATGATGATATTTGAGAGTCAATTTAGAATTTGGACAATCAATTCGGAATAATCTTCAACAGCTCAATATCAAACAAGAGAGTCTTGTCTATCAACCCTTGATTCCTCAACACAAAATCCAAGGCTCGTTGGCCCTGTAAAATATATTTGCATTGCATCTTCCTCATAATCCATTCAGATAGTGGATGAACATAGACATTCGCTTCTTACCGAGAATGTTGTCGGTCTTGGGGCACTCTTGTTGAAATCATTCTCAGGATATCCAAGTTCCGGTGGCACAATTATCCTACAACGACAAACATAATGAAATTTGCTCTCTCTACCCTGTATGTTTATTTCCGCACAAAAAGAACCAAAATACATTTACCTACATTTTCTTTCGTATTCAGATTTTTATGGATTAAAATGATTTAAATATTCCCACTGATTCATAATTTCAATTCAGCTAATAAAAGTCAGGATGTTCTGAAAATTTAGAGTTCGAATCGACAAAGTTGCAATTCAATAAAATAAGATTACACTTCACGAACTTGCAACTGCTAATTGTAGGCGTGATATGCATGGCGCTATTTTTCAATATTAGACGTACTTCAAAATACTATTCTTCGCAAAAAGAAATAAAGTTCAGGCTATTGTAATGGCAGGAAAGAACTCATAAAACAACTCTAGAATGCATCAAATATTTCTAGCAATATAAATGCAGCACCTTCTAATGCCCCCAAGAGCCATGCCCGAAACAGCCTCTTCAAAAGCAGGTATTACCTGAACATTCAAAGTAGGTAAGAGGACTGTCTACAAAACGAGAGATGCAGAACCCAAAAAATAGGGCACAATTGAGCACTTAATATTCTCGAATCTCAGCATCTGGTAGTAGTGTCCATTGGCAATTTCAAAGTGAAGCATTTCATCAAGAAGCGTGATGTAGAGTATATAACTAAGAAATATTTCAAGGCAGTCAAGGAATTATTTTTTCAACCAAGGATCTTTTGCTTTGATAAGGTAGTGGATTAATTCTAGTGAATTAACAATTGTGATGAATTCATTTGAAAACAAGTCTACAAAAACAAGTTGTATGGCACCCACTGGAAGCATCTTGTGGACAGGGGAAGTCAATGCCCAACAAGGATTTAGTCCCACAGTCGTATGGCATGGGAGCACCTTGTGGTCTGGTGAAAAAACATATTATATCACTCATAAATTTGTTAGAAGAGTGGAACCAAACAATGCCATAACAGGATGTTGTGGAAGTGTAGTACATGGATAAAAGAGGACCACAAAAACGAGCTGATACTTATTTGCAAAAAGGGGGGTTTCAATAAACATCTATCTTTTACATTATGTCAGTTACTTGGGAGAAAATCCAAACCCAATTTCCAATGGTTGGAATACAAAATTACTAAAAAGAATGTGAAGTATAAAACTAGTTCACAACAGAAGTCGCAATTTAATTATTACCCTAGCACATCCTGCCTCACTTGGTCCATACATAGAAGCAAAAAACGTAAAACATTGTTCATGGAATAATATTCAAATTCAACATGTATAGCAAAGGTCCTATTCAAGTTGCAATGAACACTAGTTTAATCATTAAGTGATGAGGTCTCTCACCTCATTATAACCTATTTTGAACCTGAAGAAGTCTTTGTCATCGCCCTGCATGACAGAAAAATAGCAGAATAGGTGTGTAATAATCGATCACACCTACAGTATTGATTTATAAGATGCAAATTTTTTACCTCAAAGGAACCGCCCTTGGTTTTATTCCGTGCTTCAAATATGCGTCCATAATAACCTATGGTGTAGCCATCCCAATCAACCTGGATGGAATAGGAAGCCCAAAGTTGTTTCAATTATTTTAATTAGAAGGGAGAATAATTGTTTAAAACACGACGTGGATCCCTTGCAGTTGCAAAAATAATTGCAGGGTGTTCAGTTGTAAATCTCGCATTCAAAACTAATCAACACTATTTTCATTTTTTTCTATCCATATGTTTTGAACTCAATAATTTTTTAAGGGTTTACATGTGTGCAAACTACACTTGAAGAAATGAAGGCTACTCTAATTTTCTTCAATTAAGTTGTCAAATCTGCCAAAAAGCTATCCCATACAAACAAAATCATTTCACTGAACCAAGAAAGTTTGCTATCTAGACTCTAGAGCACCAAAGAAATTTTTATGCTGAGAGTGTTTTAACCTTTTCATAACAGGGTATATCAGACTTCAAATTTCTAACCAATCAACTGTAACAAAAAAAATTATAAAAAGAAAAATGCCAAAACGACTCGGAGCCTTACCACTACTGTCTCTCCCACCTTGGGTTTGGGGCCATTCCCCGGTCGCAAGTCCTGTATTCTTGATGTACATAAATTAATAAAAACATTAATAATAGAAAACATCTTAATCAACCAATAAAGTATATACAACTACTACTACTACATCACCTTATATTGGAGTCCTGAGTCAGTTTCAGTATAGTCTGGATATCGCATTTTTGTCTTGCCATAATCCTTCCCTCTAAGAGCTGGCACTGTATTCACAAAATTCTAGATCACATTGCAAGTCTTCGCCATGCTACTTCTTACTTTATACCACATGGCTCAACGCAGCACAACAATGTCATATTCATTATTTGGTTAAAAAATTCCGATCTCTCCATTTGGTCTGTATACTTCAAACTTACTAAATAAGATACGTATAAAATATGATCGATTTAGTTATTGTCACCGTCACATTCCTAATTTCGTCTCTAGCAGTTTCCTGATTCGGTCTTTTATATGTATAGAGGTGCTAACTAAATTAATAATGTGATAGACCAATTTAATCAAGGTTTATGGATAGAGTCAAATGGAGAATTCGGTGATACAAATAAATTATATGTTTAACCTTATTATTATTATTGAACATAAAACATGAATATTGAAAAATGAAACTGAGACGTAGATTGAGTTTTATAGAGTTATTACTATCGGCAAATTCAGCGGCCAAAGCGATTTGGTGAAGTGAAGTGCTGCAAAAGGTTCCGGCAACAATGGCAGCGGAAGAGAGAAGCATCTTTCTTCGTTGGAACGATGGTGCAGAACAACTGCTGTTGCTTCTGCCTGGTGAAAAGGTAGTATAATGAGAGAAGTGGAGCATAGTAAAGAGTCTTAATAACTGAAACGATAATTGAACGCACCGGAGGAAGAAGAATCGGAGATTTTCTTGGGGTCCTGAGAGAAACGCAACCGTTGGTGAGTGCGGTAATGGAAATAGTAAAGAGAGTTGGAATTGGGAGAAGAATGAAGAAAGAGCGTACCAGAGATTGAGAATTGGGGAGGGAAAGAGATGTGAGAGATAAGGACAACATTGATGCCATAACCATAAATAACAGAGGAATGTAGAAGCGTTGAGGGAAGTGAAGAAATTGGGTTTGGGATTGAGTTGTGGTGAGTGGAGGAGAATAAGTTCCTAAGGTTTATTGCCTCCCATGAGGCTCGGTTCCTTGCTTCTTTTTAACTCCTTAATTAATTAAAAAATAATAATAGGATGCCAAAATACTATTACATTTTCAAATTAGTGAGATGATAAATATTAAATAATATAAAATTGATCTAATTAAGTTTTTTTTCTAAAGGTAACATTGATAAAAAAAATAGTGTTTTTAATATATATATATATATATATATATATATATAATTAGTTTAAACAGTGACAAATAAGAATGTTGATACATAGCAACTTAAGTAATACTAAGTTATTATAATTTTGTATTAATTTAGTTTTTATAATATAGTATTTACAAACGTACCCATTTTTAAATTTGATTTGATAGATTGAGAAAACGAAGATTAAATTTAAATTTAAATATTTTGATATCAGTACAATATTGTTAACAAGCTTTGTTACCCTATGTAACTAAATATTGCATTTATTATATTACCTTAAATATTTTCCTCAACTTTTTCTACTGCATTGATAAAAAAAATTAGCTATTAATTCTTCAATAATTAACGTTGTTTTGTATTAAAAGATCAATTCTTTGAATATTTTATATAAAAATAAAGACAACATAAAACAACTCATGAGTGAAACCTTTAGGAATTTTATCTAAAATTATTCCATCTATAACACTTTATTAAATTATATTTATAATATTAATTTTAATATTATTATTAGTTACTTTTTGTATAAATATTAAATTGTTAGTATTTTAATAATACTTTTTAATATATTTATTATTTATTATTTTTAATATATATATGTATGTGCGTGTGTGTTGTACCTCCTAAACTAATTCGCTAGTCCAATGGTTGTAATGTTATTAGTACACTTGAGAAAAGGGGATTGAATTGAATTCTAACTTTGTTATTTTCTTCCTTATTTTGCTGCCTATTTCGACACACTACTTTTACATACCTCAACCTTCACTAGAAAACTAGAAACACAATTAAACTAAATTATTAATAAAAATCATATATTATAAGGATTTTTCTTTAAATTTAAAATATTTTTCAATTATAAGAATTTATCAGACTTCAAAGATGTATTCTTTAAACTATAACAGATTGGAGGCATTGACTAAAAATTATGTAGGCCTTTATGTCATAAAATAAAATTATAACAGTAAAAAATATTTTAAATGACAATTTTTTTAAATCTTTATCTTCTTAATTTGTAAATCTTTTTAGTAAATAAAGTTTATTTTATTTACATATAAAAGCTAATTTTTATCTAAGAAAAATATTTTTTTTTTCACATAGATACTTTCCACAGAAACTTGTCCAAATCGAATCATCATAAAGAAAAATTACACATGAATGCCACATCTTCCTTTCAAAAATCCTGGCTTAATTAATTGAAGAATGTAAATAAATTGTTACAAATTTGTTGGTGCGAAGTACAACTCTACAACTCTCCCATTGAATAAAATTAAATATTATATTTTCTAACCAATCTTTCTACAAATCCTCCAACTACTTTGTAAAAAAAAAGTGTTAAATAAATAATAAATTCAATGAAAGGTTTAGAAATGAGAAAATCAGTAAAATGATTTAGAACGTTTTCAGAATTTTTCATTCTATATTGTTTCATCGACCTATTTTAATCAAGTAACAAAAGAACCACAATAACATAACTTTTTACCACGCTGAACTAGTTGTATTTCCCCTTTCTAATGTAAAGCATAAACTCCGAATGAGAGCAACTATCCACCCAAAAGAAAGGAGCAAAGTACAGAAATCTTATAAAACTATTTACCGCTCTGACAAAAAACAAGTTAGGAACATGCATCTACCTATTACGCACACACAACTTCAAATCCATTTGACCAGAGTCCTAAATCATGCATGAAAATGACAGGCATATTCATTTCCGAAGGAATGCCACGGTAGCAACCCGGGAGCCTACGGATCCACCAAACATGAATGTCGGATATGTGCGGACATGACTTACATACTGAAATGGGGTCTCTCTGCACGATTCCTCGTCCCTGCCTGCCTCAAGTTCTTGAGCAGAAGAAATTTTTCGTTGGTTGAAACTTTCCACTTCTTGTATCAACTCATCCTTTGTACTGTTACATGATGTGATCACCTTACAATAAACAAGCAGAAAGTCAAAACGACAAGCATTATTAAGTAGTAAGAGCTGCGGCAACTATATCATGAACACATGAATTTGGGAGGAAGACAGCGAGTGAACAAGAAGAGATCAAGATCAATAATAATTTAATGAGTAAAAATAATCCCATTTAGTAATAGGTAAAGTTCACGCCAGATGTGAATGAATTTTAAAGTGCTTACAAGTATTCCACCAGGAGCAACCAACCTCAAAACAGAATCCCAATACATCATCCTGAAATTAAGAAAGCAACAATATAGTTCCTCGGTACCATGCAAAGTAGACTATTATGCGAAGAACACATAAGTATGAGCAAGAAGGAAATGTTAAAAACAGTTTGATAAAGCAAAATAACATCATTCCAATAGACTTATGATAGAAGCATGGAAAACAGAACTGAGTACTTTTTTTACCTCTTGACAGGACCATCAGGATGCAATCCAATAGCATCAAGCGTCCCTTTATCCATTATAAGCTGAAACTCTTGTTCCAACTTTGTCTCAAGGACATCATCAACCTTAAAATAGTTAAAGTCAATGTATTATGCACAAGACATTTCAAGAATGTAAAGATAGAGTCTTGTATGCAGAACAGGGATGCCAAGATACATCTTGGAGGGTCAAAACAAATGCAATTTATCAAATACAACAAAACATAATGAAATGTGATAAAAGTGTTACGAATATATTAGAATATATGCTAGCTAGTAGCTAAGTTAATAAAGCCTGTGTAAGTTACGTAATAAAGATCAATTTCTGTTGTTAGAATGTTTGTTAGCCGCTGAAGTCTGTTATTTGTACAGAATCACTGCTAGCTAGCTCCTCAGTGCAGAATAGTTACCGATCTAATTGTTAGGACTCTAATAAACAACTTATTTTCTTTATTGGAGATTCACTTTCTTAAATCTCTCCTCTCAGCAGTAAAAACTCGTCAAAAAATTCTTAATTTTTCCTTTGTTTTGTCTAATTTTCTAGATCATTGTATTACAATATAAATAATTAAGAAAGGACTTGTTTAAATGAGTAAAACCAGAAAATTTTAATTCTTCTTTGTACACCTAGGAATTTTAAAGGATAATCTCTACCATTTAGAAGTTCAAAAAGAGTTGTTAAAATCACAATGTATTTATGTCACATCTGGGGCAAGGGTAATTTTGAGCTTAGCAGCAGTTATTGATACAACAACTTGTACTTTCCACCAACCAAGATTACCCATCTGACCGATTTCACTTTAAATACTTGCATGGGTAGCTAAAATTAAAGGATGTCAAATCCAATAAGGAGGTTGAAGAAAATAGAAGCATTGAAAACCCAAGTAAAACACCCAGCAATCTACAGTTTTGTTCTTGATTGTGTTGCATGGGACTGTTTAAGAAAGCTGTAATTCACTTCTTGCAGGGATAGAAGCAGTCTTTAGGGTAAATCCTACAACATTTCCTCCTTTATTTTCTCAGTTTAGTGACATTTTTTTTTATTTAGTGTTTGAGTTTGTGCACATGTATGTGTTCATGTGTCAGTTCAGCAGAAAAGAAAAAATCAAAGACATTTCGGTATTTCTCCTATTATTGCCCTCTTTCATTTATTCAGTATTTCTCCACTTTTTTCTTAAATTTTTAGTAACATAATTCTTCCACCAGGTTCATATTTCACATTGACTTAGTTTACTGTTGTAGCCCTGACTATGTCAGTTCTGTATTTGATTTTCCACTAAACACGTTACTTTTACTGCCTATGGAACTGGAAGGTCAGCCACTGTCAACTACGGGTGGATACTAATAATAGGTTGGAAGTTAATCGTTACAAAAGCCCATGAAGACCCGTAGGATCATTGGAAAAATGGCAAGCTCAAATCAGCCACTACTGGTTCGACCTGGTGAAACTAAAACATTGGTGATACTTGATGAAAATGAGTACGTTACAATTCAAGAAATCAGGTCAACGTAAAGGGCGTGCAGTTGCAGATTAAGTCCTGACGTTGAAGACTGGTGGTAAATTTTGACAAAAAAGATACCAACAATTCAAGAAATCAGGTAAAGAACAATGAAAAGGGTATGGTACGTGTATGTACAATTTACAACAGCAAATGGAGGAAATAACAAAGAAAACAAAGATCCAACTGATTTATTCTAGTATTGAGGGCCACAAACAATTGATCAACTAAGAAACAACAAAAAATAGAGCAAACAGTTATAAGTGATTCAAATGGCAAAAGGTGGAATTATGTCACCACCTAGCCTTATAGAGGTTGCCCATAATCCAGACTGTTCAAAATTTGACATCATCATTTGTAAGTTTGCTGAAAAATACTCGCAGTATTAGGATTGAGAATCAATAATCAAGGGGAATAGCCGAATATGGTGATGCTCGCTTATCAACAGTACAGCAATATGTTTGGCATGCTAAACAAACAATCTCAGATACTACTAATCTACTACCTTTGGGATACACAGGGAAATAGTTAAGCAAAACTATGCATTAGATGTGCATATGCATATTCACAAAAACTAAAAGTAGAGCATACCAAAAACTTGATATTGGAAAATCCATCACGATTAGCAAGGCTTTGGGCAAGGTTGACAGCCCTTTCACTATAATCAGTTCCAGTTAAATCAGAGAACCTGAAAAGATGGCAAGATTTTTCTTAATAAGATGCTTGTGATACAACATAAGTAAATGACATCTCTTCACAACCTATATACAGAATTGCAAGAAGCTAGAGAGAGAAAGATTTGGTTTCATTCTGAGAAACTTTCTTATCGATGTTTAACCAGTAAGGTTTCACACACACACATCCCTAAATTTTCGTTTTAATCATTCAATCCATTTCCTTTAAAAAGATAATCATGAAACGCATAAGATTACTTTTAAATGATTTTTGTATAGAAAAATCTCATCCTTATAGCTTCACTGGCATGCACGATCATGAGCTTATATTATATGGATTAATTTGATTCAAGTATTTAATTAAATTTGCATATATTTTTATAAATTACTTAATATAAACCATTTATTACCTTTGCCACCGAGAAATTATCATTGAAAAAATGTTCACATATTTATTTGGTACAAGATAGTAAGACTTTCTGCAGTCCAACAAATAGAACAAGGCGCTAACACATTTTAGTCTAGAGAAGAGGGATGGTAAAATATTGCTGCGGCAAAATTAAAGTAGAGAAGACAATGGCCTTTGCGGTTATTTAGAAATATATATTTTCATTTATTGACACACACATATATTAGTAGTTGTTACCAGAATGTGGCTAAACATGAAATCATACCCTTGTTTAGCTAATTCTTGAAGAAGTAAACCATTGCCAGTCCCAATATCTAACACACTCCAACTAGACAAAAGTTTATCATCTAGTTCACCACCAGCTTCGGCCTTAACAGCATCAACATCGTTTGGTATGCGACCTTGAGAAATTTCAACACACAAGGCTTTTGTCCAAGATGCAACAATTTCCATCACATCAACTCCAAACCTACACATATGGAAAATAAAAGAGAAAAAACACAACTAAACATTATTGCTATCAAAACCAAAATAATGCATCACTACCAACAAATTGTGCATAAATGCATCACTGTATAGAAGTTGACAAGTTCAAACAAACTTTAATAAAAGGCAAAAGAGAAGCCATAGTTCTTTACTATTAAGGAATACAGGTATAGAATCTCAGAATTATAGGCTAGACTGGAAATATATGAAATAGTGATTCCAACAAGTAAATTTCTCCCTCACTGAGGGAAGCAGAGAACTCAAACTCAAGGTATAAAACGATGCAAAACAATATTTCCAACTCATTCTTACCTTGCATAAGTTCCTACATTAAAATATTCATCCGTATTTTCAAACACAGGAATAAAATCAGAATACATGTAATCTTGGTGATCCAAAATCAGATTAAAAACCACTATAATCTCCACCACTTAAAGTCACAGTTGAAATCTACACCGAAGTCATGTAGACCAGCAAAGCACATTATGCACTAGAAGTTTTATTTACCAGACTTCACCAGCATGACCATGTTCACGAAAATTTGTAAGCTCGTCTGCATATGCAGCATCCCAATAACTCTGAAATCCAAGCATGGATGAGACCGCTTCAGAATCGGGTTCATCCTTATCAGAACTGCACACGCAAGAATGAACAGGGAATAAGAAAAGGCAGTCTGTATTGGTAAATCCAGAATGACGATTCATTCATACAAACACCATTTCCCAACTGTAAATTCTAAAAAACAAAATATCCAAATTCCAAAATCCACACGGTTACAAAGATTCAGATCAGATCTGTAAATTATCAGCGGACATCAAATATAAACCACCGTCGCTCCCCTAAAATCAAATGCCAGAAACCAAACGAACCAGATCTTAACATTCTACTTTACTAACGTCCTCGTCTAACATCATTCAAATTATTTCGCTTACAGCTAAACAACAAGTTTTAATTTCACATTATGCGTGAACTTGCAATCTCATGTCATAACAAAAACCGAGGAAGTCAAAATGCAATCAACGAATTAGAAATCAACTCCGACACAGTCCGGTCCGCAGAGCAGCAATTCACAAAAACACAAATTCCAACTAATTCAATACAATCTCGTATTCATTAAAAATTCAGAGCAAGGCACGAGTGTGCGTGAGTGAGAGAGAGGAAAACCTGTAATCGGAGTTAGGTCGAAGGTTGGCGTTGGAGAGAGCTTCGGCGGCATCGGCGTGGCGCTGGTCGTCGTCGAGAGTGCTTCCATACTCGCTTTTGATGGACCAGGAGTCGGCGGCGACGGAGCGGTCATCGTCGGAGATCAGATCGGAGGCGGCGGGAGCCACCGCTCGAGACTGTTGGGAGACGTCGGAGTCCTCCGGCTGCAAGCGGATTCCGGCCATTGAAGAAAGAGAGAAAGGGATTTGAAATCGCGTGTTGAATCGTATGTAATATGTAATGAAATGCTTTTGTTTGTTGGTGCTGACCACTTTCTATTACTACAGCTGCACCGTTGTGTTGTGTGAGATGGAGTGAGTGAGTGAGTAAGTTTGTCACGTAATTACCGGGTACGGGTTTTCGGATCCAAGCCCCTATGGACTCCAATTGCTGGGTACGGGTTTAGTATGCATGTGTAGTTAGATCAATCCTTAACAAATAAAAACTATTTTTTTTTTATTAAAAATCATATTTTACATTAAGAAATCATAAAGAAACTATTTTTTTGTATCTCAATAACAGTTTTTATTTATATTTATAGTATTTGCCTAATAATTTTTACATGGTAAAATAAAAACTATGTTTGAAATGATTTTCAAGATAATATTATGAACGCAAATTTTTAATATATTAGGTTGAGATTAAATAAAAACAAAAAAAATTATATATTTATTCTTTTAATTTACATCTACTTTTCAAACAAATTTATCTAACAAGTATTTTAATTTTAATGAAAATAGGTTGAGGAGTATCGGGTTTGCTTAATTCTAACATGTAAAATTGAAGTTAGACTTCTTATATATTATAGTGTTTTTTTTAAGATTGACGAATCATTTATTAAAGTTTGAGTTAATTTTTAGTTTACAAGGTTTAATTTATCTGTTTTTTTTATTTATGGGAATTGAACATATATCAGACAGTATAGAATATTTCGGGCAAACTGCCTTTTGGCAAATCTAATTTAAGTCTAAGATATTGAAACTTTAAAATAAATCTGACCTGTCCACGTAAAATGTGAAAATTAAAATCAAGTTGCTACTCAAGATATATGTATGTAACATGACGAAAATAGATAGGTTAAACATTATAGAAACCGAATTTGAGTTATGAGTATATTTTTTTAAAATTAATAAAACACATGCAAAACAATGTAATTATTCATAAAGGTATCTGAAGTTTTCAAATTTTGAAGAATAAATAATCAATTTACCAATTAGATATAAAGATTACGTTGAAAATTTAAAAGATTTGTATCACTCCCATAAGTGTTCTTAGATGGAATGAGCAGGTTAGGTTACTCTTTTATAATCTAAACCCTAATTCCTTAGAATAATTTATACGCATGTTTCCTCTCCTCGCAAGTCGCAGTCAATCGAAAACCGGGTCCTTTATCATGGCAATTTTCCATATTTTTCTTGTGTGATGTACAAGTGCTTTTACAAGTGCTTTTACAAGTACTTTCACTCAGTGTGTAAAGGAAACCATCCGACACCTTTAATCTTCTTGTATTTCAAATCTTCAACCTTGAAAATGTCAATTTCTAGAACCATTCTCTCAACACCTTCGGCTGCTGGATTCTTTTCCTTCATGGGAATTTCCTCAGCATATGGTCCAACTCACCATTGGCATCTTGACAAGAAAGCCTCAAGGAGAAGGAGAAAGAGAAAGATAACAACATACATCAATCAAGACACTTGATGTTTTCTTCTTGTTCCTCCTTTGGAGGAATGGTGACATTCCCAAGAATTACTACCACATTCATGACTTGCAATGGCCCCACCTGCACTCAAATATAATATATTTCTCTCTGCTTTTTCATGTGGACCAACCGGAAGAATAACAATAAAGTTGAAAAAGGTCGTGACAGTTTGATCGATGGCATGATATACAACTACAATTTGGAAGAAGTGTCATGATCAATGCAGTTCTACGTAAGAACAAAGCATGAAAAAAAAAAACCGTATCATGAAAGTACTGTATCCATTGTCAAATAGAAGTTGGATCAAAATGTGTTCTCACAAAATACCGAAAGGAAGCACAACATAAAATATGGATATGAAGTCTCAGTGTGGAACGAAAGAAAGAAGCTACCACAACTTAAGTGGAATAGGGTAACTTCTTTGTGGCCTACCAAGAGTCCTACACTGTACAATAAAACGTTAAAACCTTTAATAAGCTGATACCTAAATGATTTACATTAAAAAAGAACAAAAAACTGATTATATATGCATCGATAAAAAATAAACATTCACTATTTAGCCGTGACATCCATTTTCCGAGTCTGAGAATGAAACATTTCAACTATATCGGAAGCTGTGCTACATTCTTCTGGGTTTCTGTCTGAGACACAGCAAATAAATCTTGGAAATCTGATTGAAATGCCTCGAGATGGATGAACTAAACCAATTGCAGCATGATGAACTGGGGATACTGTAAAGTCTGCTCCTTTTATTTCCCAAACGACTTGTGGACAAAACCAAATGTCCGGTGCCTCTCCTGTTTGATAATATGGCGGTTTTTTGGACAAGACTTTGTCCCCAGAGAAGAATTCTTTCATCTGCAGTGCAATATAACTTCGTGTTAGTGATGATAAAAAATGTTGGCATCAATATAAAAACTTCAAAAAGAAAAAGAAAGCAATAATAAGCACTTTGTGCACCTCCATTTAGGCAATGTTTAGATAACTGGATTAGTTAATACTGAAGAAAGATCAGTTTAATCTACATCATTACTACAGGATAAATTTCATGATACCAATAAAAGCTCCGCCAATTTCACATATTACTAGTCACAAACATCGTCTCCACCCAACCTTTTTCTCTGATCTAGCAAAATTCTATGATAAACACAGATAGTAGGCCATAGAAAATAATAAAACCATAAAATACCTTTATATTAATGTCTATTAAATTTTAATAAATTAATTCAATTCTGACTCACTCTAAACTGCAAAAAATATTGTCAAGCCCATATGAACAAAATACTAAAGATTGCTCCCAGAATGCAAATTGGACGTGGAAGAACACCAAAATAAATTATTATTCTGCTAATACAAAGGATTCATTTGATTTTAAATATTCTGATTAAGTAGCCAGACAAAATTGTCCGCCGCACCCCCAAAAATTGTTTTGCTGTCTTCAAGGTTTAAAATGTTTTTTAAGCGGCCTCGAGAATACATTTACCTGAATATGAATGACTAGTGACTTGCAGAAGTCAGCATAAAACGGTTAACAATCAACTATCATGAACTTCAACTATGGAAGCAAAAGAAACATAGACACGACCTTGATGTTTCTAAGGGTTCATATTTCAAACCAAGGTTAGGAAAAATATAATTAAGATTACATCCTTAACTTAATAGAGTATGTGGTACTTTGAGTTAGCTGGCACAGCGCAGAATATTTTTAAGTCAACAATTTATTATACCTCTATATAAAATGAATCTGAGAATCCAGACATCACTCGACATACGCTTTGGTACTCCTCTGTTTCAGGATTGAAACATGCAACAAGAAATGGACTATACCTGCAACCGTAGAAGATCCATATATACAACAGTAAAGTAAATCGCTTTCATACAACAAAAACAAAATCATTGTGTAGGCGAAAATTGCATACACTTTTCTGCCAGTTCATTTTCCAATTGTTTTTTCAACAAAATCCTTAAGTAATCATGTATGGCATATCAACCAGTGAGCAAAATAATAAAACTTCATGATTTCACTAGATAGACACAAATTTCTATCCCAATTACATGGACCATGACATTTAAAACACCTTTTTCAAACTCAAGTGTCAATCGGACCTTGGTGATTTATACTTACTATAATGCATCACAAATTAAATTTGTTAGATAGGAATATTGCTTTATTGGTTGCACCTAACACATTTTACCTAAAAATTTCATACTTAAACAAACTATTGTTCATCTTTTGATTTGTACTAAGCATCTGTGAATGAAACGACATGCACTGAGAAATTTAGGCCTACATCCATGGATGACTAAAGAATAATTCACTAGGTTCAATGAAAGTAAGAGACAAACAGTTGCTTCTCAATATTAAAAACCCTCACCCCAATTATATGTTTACTGTTAAAAATGTTTTACCCTAACTACTAAATTTAAAAGGTTTCTAATTACCTAGTCCCTTTGCTTCGCTACCTAACCTCCAGTAGAAGTTCGTTATCCAGTACTGCTCTCTGATGGGTCAGTTTCACAGGTCAAGCCCAGAACTAAATACACCACACACAATTTCATTGGTTGGAAGGAACTTATATTCATCCAGTATTTCAAATTAGATTTTTTAGTGAGCTAATGCCAACCGCCACAGAATTCCTAGTGTGGTGCATTTTCTATTTTACGAGTGGTAGCCAGCCACTCTCATGGCCAAAGAAGTGGTAATTTTGTGGTAGCCACTTGCACGGCCAAAAAAGTGGCAATTTTGTGGTAGCTGACAGAAAACGAATTCCACCCCCCTCAAAACTATCATTTTTTAGAGTTTTAAGGGGTAAACTCAACCGCCCTAAAGATTAAAAACCCTAACCGCAACATTTTTTCCCCATGCTTTCTCATCTCTTCTATCTGTTCTAACTCAGTGCAACAAGTGCGGCAGAGCCGCCAACTATGCAGTATAAACTAGCATTTTGGGGGTTAGCTGTTACAAGCTACTGTCACTATATGAGATTGATAAACCTAGCAGGACATGGAATTTCTAGAGATACAAAACCATTCTTTTGCCTTCACCTAACATTCTTTTGACAGAACTTACTAAAAATGTGAGATAAAAATGCAAGCTTCATTGCAGCATCTTAAAATGATTTTACGAGAAAAAAAAGTACGAAGATTAAAATTACCATCCAGCTTTCCTTCCATTTCCATGCCAAGCACCAATTGGTACTAAGTCAAGAGTATCATTTAATCCTTCCACATAATCTCGCTTGACCTACAAAATGAATGATCAGAATATAATACAGATTTAATACCTAAAATGTCCATAGTCCTGCAGGACAAATACTAACTTTTAACCATTTGTCAGAACGCTTTGATGGAAAATAGCCAGCCTCAACATCCAATGTTTTCACCATAATTCCTTCACATGAAGAGTGGAGTGCATCTTCCAGGAAAGCATTTATCTTTGTTAATGTGGCTTCACAGGCTAAGCAAGCATCATCTGCTTCAATCTACATTTAAGTACTCATATATATGCCTTCATGAAATAGATTTCAGTAGAAGATAGTAATCATAATCTGAAGCGCTTACAGTTGTTTCCTTTGCATATTCAAAATACCCGGGTTTCTCATCATAGAATAAATCCTTCAGATCTGTATAATTTCCAAGACAAACAAAAGGATTAAGATGGAAGTTAATTACAAGTCACAGTACATTTTTGCCTTGCCAGAAAATGCAGAAGATTTAAAATATAAGATGATTAGATGCATACACTTTCGTCTAAGGCGTAGAGGAAAACCCAATAACCTGCAAATTCAAATGAAATATCAACTGCTTAAGGATAATTTGTCTCATATATATTATAGAGCAAATCAATACTGCCCAAACAGACCTACTTTGTATCTAATTTGAGATTCACATGTTTGATCATCATTGATTAACTGCACCATTGTGCATAATGAGAAAATGACACATTTTTTACCCTATCTGGTTTTATGATCCATCTTACATAAGATAGCATCGTTGCACAGTCTTGTAAACTACCCACCCTATACTCCCACACAATCAATATACTATCCGGTATTATCCAGTAGTTAGGATAAAACATCTTTAGTATAGTGCAAAACAAGACCAACGTGTTCACAAGGCACATTTGCTAAGCTCATCACCAATTTATAAAAACTTGAGTGAAAGATAATTACTGCTCTCCATTTGCGAACATGATATCAAAGACAAAGATGCATATATCCACCTGCACGAACAGAAGATATCAGAATTAAATCCAGAGAATTAAACTGCAAATAGATTTGAAGAACTAGAGAAGTACACAGAAAGATAAGAAATCCTACTACAAGAACTAAAGCAAAAACCAAACCACACCAAATACAAAGGAACCAAACCAAAGTAAAATGGCCTAAAAATGAGCTAAATAGAAAAATACAAAGAAGAAGAAGAAGAAAAGAGCATAATTTCAATAGAGCTCTCCAATCCCTCTCTAATTTCCATGTTCTTGATAATTAAATAAATGTTTTAACACTGCATCCTAATAAACTGTTCAAAAAGTTAATGAGTCACGTAACATTCCTAAGATTGTTAAATAATTGGTTTTGATCTAAGTTAATTACAACCTGAAGTTAAATAACTATGCTGTCCATAGAACAAACCATTACCAACATGCATTCTATTGAGATATTGAGTAGGGGGTGGGGGCAGTAATTTTCTTCTTGCCAAACCCTTGTGAAAACCCAAAGCTCCCTCTAAGGCCGAGTCTTTTATTTTGAACTGTAATACTGAATAGAATTAATACAGATGACATGTGTTTCATAGGCCAAATGCAAATGTCCAACCTTGATGCTCTCTGCAGTAACTAACGCATCTTTGCCACCTCTCCCACGTGATGATAGCTCCTGGAAAGACATAATCCTACATCCATTTTTCCTATCAATACCAACAACCTGAAAGGTACCGGAACTATAAAATTATGAGTGAATACAAGGAGCTAAGTTAACAAGAACAAATATAAAGAATATCATGGAAAAAAAAAAATTGTACTTCCGCATCCATTACAAAAGTTGATGCAACAGGCTTGCTGGCTTCCTTGATTATGTCAATCAGATCAGGAAATCTTGAAGTTGTTTCGTCCCCATTTCTTGAAAAAACACGAATTGATCCATCAACTAACTTGTGAATTTGAGCCCGTTGACCATCATACCTGGGATGCCATTAAACTCAATTCAACGTGTAAAACAAAAATGCAAATTATCTTGAACAAGAAAGACAAGTAATGCCAAAGCGGATCTTAATGCTTAATGAAATCACCACATTGAAAAACACAGAAGATATTTTAAATCTATTCAAGAGATTCTACAAGTTTCACATAAAACTGATTATACATGAAGCTATCTGACTTTTTTGCACCTACTACTACCTCTCTTTTGTACAATAGTGCAAGTAATCACTGCACTATGACAGCCACTTCAGAAATTCTTCTATCAATTACAAACCAGATCAAAATTTCAAATTTTGAAACCGAGAATGTAATAAGTTTATTTTTTTCTTTACCAGCAATCTGATGAATCTGCATTGTACCAGCTTTCCTACCTTCAAGACCATTTTTAAAAGATTAAATCTTTAATTTTGATAAGGAAAGATACTTTTTTTTTTAATAGTCAACTTGCAAAATCTTTAGAATTCAGTCTAGGAAACTTAACCACGTTGTCCCATAAGTTTGTAAAGACATGACTGAGAAGACAGGCAGTGCAACTTAAAGGATTCATCAAATAAGACGCAGGATAATATAGCATTGACATACAAAGTTGAGAAACATCGAAGTCATGTAGAATTGCATAAAAAATTACTATTTTAATATGCACATTGCTTAACAACCAACCTGTCGTGATTGAAACTTCATATATATCCCACCAAAATATTAAATGACAACTTGCTCCTTCATGTTCATTGTTGAATACAATGAGATGTAAGAGAGAAGTGAACATAAAAGGAAAACAACTAACTAATTAAGGAATAGGGCATACTTATATTCACATGTAAATGCTTTATTTTCAAATAGCTTCAGTGCTTGAGGAATACCATTGGTGATCCTATGAAGAAATGGAAAATACAAGAATCAATTGGGAGTTAATAAAGTGAGGACTCGTGAAGACTCCTGAAGTTAAGAAAAGGTTCTAGGAACTTGAAATCAAATCATCAAGATTTCAAGAAAGGGGCGATATATGGAATAGTATATACTTTGCTAGCATAGGCTTAATAGGGATTCCTGGAACCATTGATAAACTTGAAACAGAAAAATCAATGCCTCTGTTCATGAGAGATGGAACTATGAGATCCTGCATAAAGTAAATGACAATGAAATATTTTAACATCACGAGACTGCTTTATTGCTTAGAGTCAAAACTAGGCAGATTATTCTTCACGAATCAACCTTAAAACAAACAAATATTAATTACAGACCATAGAGAGAAAATCAGAACAACTTAAGCAAGTTATTAGAACCTGAAGAGAAATTACTGGTAAAATTGTATATCAAACATAATCAGTATTTGATAATATTAATCAATGCATAAACTTAGAGTGCCTATACTTTCTCACTTTCAACAAAAGCTGCTCAGAAATAAAGAAACATCTAGTGTCAAGCTTCCTATCTCCTACTATATGAGAGTACTGTAGAGTCTTAACAACAACAACCTAATGAATGCAATAATGCTGTGGTTTCAATCAGAAAATCTACCAAAACGCAAGACTCACAATTCAAAGATACAATACTTACCAGATTTGGCAGTATGTTATATGCTTCGACAACTTCCGTAGAGAGAACCTGGGGAGTGAGGAAAAATATTTAGTGACAGATATAAATTCTACTATTAGATAAAACAAGCCCCATGAACCATGTTGACCTGTAACAAACTATTAGTGTTAAATCCAAAGCATTGCAGCACATATAAAATCCATAACCTCACATGTAGCTTCATCTTTTCATACAAAGTTTCACAAAACTTGTTATGGAAAATAGTAATAACTTTTATGTGACACAGATCTAAAAAACATTATAAAGGGGTAAAACATTGAAGGGTAAGCCTTCCAAGTTTGAGCCAACAGAAATAATAGATAAAAGAAAAGGAAACATGAATGCTAAGAATTGCGACCAAGTCTATAATCAGTGAATCATTAAAGTTTCATTGGAATTTGAAAATTACTACACTACTGTTTTTGCATTATTTACAAGCTAATTACATGATACAATGGCCTTTTGGCTCTTACTAATCTAGGTTGACTCTGAATTCGATAAAATTATTTACAAGTTTTACAGGAATTAGCATGAATATAAAAGATAGAGGTCTTGTGAAGATGCACCATTTATGCTGGCTAATTTGTCAGCATAATGCTTGAATATTTAAGAAGTTTCCGCTAATGAATTTCCCACCAGACTGAAATTTTGGGGTTGTTAATTTAGTGTCTAATAATGTCAATTTGTCTAGCTAACAGCTCTGGCACTTACCTTGAAATTATATTCCCTTCAGCATCAGCTACTTCAGAGCAAGTAAAGAAGAAAAGAAAGAATCTTAGTGATGTGCATTCTGTTTGTTCATTGGTATTTTCTTTTCTTTTCTCTATGGAGAATTTGTCCTAGTGCAGCAGTAAGGTTGCACCTTGATGACAGATTGATCATGATTCAAATATGGAAAAGTCTCTTTGCATATAAGAGTGCGTATAATGACCCTCCCCTATACCATTGCAGTGAGTAGCCTTCTAACCCTGGGTACACTAGGTTTTTTTTTTCTTTGGAGGATATGCTATCCTCTGCTACTGCACTTTTCTCTCTCCCTCTTATCTGAGAATATTTCTTGTAATGTATTAATACTGAGTATTGAAAATGAAATTTTTGGTTGTTCCATTGCTAGACATTCAGGGGATTAAAGAAACTAACATATCAATGATGTCTGTTGAATTTGGAAGGAGGGCATTTAGAAAGATAGGGAACATAATCTACGAGAGAAGGAAAAGCCTTTTATTCTCATAGAATGTAATGTATAGGTTTTTCATATAGTCCGTACACATAAACTCTTTCGGGAGAATTACTGGAGGTTATCCCTTAAGATTATAACAAGTGAGGCAACTTCCAAGAAACCAATATCCATGAACATTAAAGCATTTTAGCATTGGATAGTTGAACTAGAAACTTCTACCAATGTCTTGTATTATGTGTTACTCATGCTTTTCCCTAAATATATTCTCCAATAAGGTTATCTTATATATTAACAAAATCTTATCTCCTATTATCCTATTAAATTAAAGGTCCTCTACATAGAAATGGTACATGAAAAGTAATTAATAAGACAAAATAATATCAATCATTAAAAAGCATATAGGGAAACAAAATAGCACGTTAATGCATAAACTTAGTCATAGGTAAAAGCAGATGACTGCAGAATGAACCTGAAGTTTCTCCTTCAAATTTTCTGCAGTTCCTCCTTGGTGAAAAGTAGGGCTAGAATTCATAACAACAGCATGAGCCAATGCAGGCAAAACAGTTCTAAGCATGGCCCCAATCCTTAAGTTCCTGACCTACACAGGAAGCGGAGTTCAAACTTGGACTCAAGCATAGAAGGATAAAAATCTATCTATCTACCTATTGATATCAAGGCATTTGAGAAGTATACCACCAGTCACCATCATATACAAACATTCAGAACAGTAGATATTGAAATGTAATGTGTAGAGAGAAGATCACACAACCTAGCCTGATATGACTGCTGATGAACTAACTTAACCATTTATAAGAAATGTCCCCTTTCTCATGTTTATGATCACAATAAGAAATGTCATGTCTGCAGCGTAGCAAATAAATCAAGCCACATTCTCATCTGTTTAGAGATAAGATAAACCCAAATCCAAATTCCTCACTAGTAAGTACTACTTAGAATCTTTCTTTTCCATAGACCCAGTTGAAGCAGTATACACATACCTTGATGAAATTTATCTAAAATATGGATAAATACCTAACCATAACAATCTGTAAGTGCCACTACAAGCCATTAATAAGATTTATGGCGCATCTAATAAGGATAAATACCTATATAACAATCTGCAACTGTAAGTGCCTTGACCTTGAAATAGGATAAACTTCCCTCACACAAAACTTGTATGCACCAAAAAAAAAAAGATATTTACCAAGGTGCGAACAAGAAACTTCATCTCCTTCTCACGGCAGGAGTGCATGAGATGAACAATGATGCCTTTCTTCCGAGATGTACTTCCACTGCCTGTTTGTACACTGATGAACACTACATAAGAGCATGCGGAGCAGAACTAAAAGTCCACCTAACTAAAGAGCAATACAAACATTTGAATTACATTAAATTAACCATGACCCTAAGTCTGGCACCAACTTTAACTAAACATTTGAAGAACAGACAATTGGGAGGTATTATACGCATTGTGATCTTAGGTTACCATACCAAACAGAATGGCTGTTAATACCTTATCTTCTGTAGCGCAGAGAAAACATCCTTAATTAGAAGTGGTGTAGGTGGTGCAAGCAATCTCTGTGTTTGACGGCATTCTTGAGCAACATCACCTTTAACCATTGCAGGTTATTTCAGTTATTAAAAATCCTCACAGATAGAACATGTTTAGTAGTAAAACAGTAAAAAACTATGAAAGCAATCATCCAACCAAGATCACCAAATTTGTTGTACATCTCCCTTATTTTCAAACGATTTGTTCCACATGCCTCTTCAAGTGCACCAGTGACTAAACTTCCACCAATATTTAGTTCCTGACATTAATAGTATTAAGTAAGGAACTTTGTTAGTGCATAATAACACTCATATTGCAACACTGTAGATTCCTATTCGCATTCAAACTTAAAACAAATAAAACCCAAAAACAGTAATGTAAGTTTGCAAATAGGTATTTTTATGGCATAAATAAAGTGAAATTAAATTGGCTGATAGATTTTAGTGGTAAATTTTTAATATAGAAGTAAGAAATACTATTAGCTTCAAGGGGAGAAGAAAAATAATGCAGAGTGACATAGGGGACCCTGCTTCCTACATGCTCACATGTTATCTATAACTATGTTTATAACTGTATATAAAGGGGATATGAGACTTTGGTGTACACATTTTTGTGTTCCATTTTGCCCCTATATCTTCCTTTATAGTTCTTCTTGGTAAGTGGATTTATGTCTAATTTAATCTCGCAAAACTGACTTGTAAGATGAGAATTGTACCCCACTTATTTATTATAATTCGGCCTTCTTCCTAGTCAATAAGAGATATCGAACAGTCCTCTATTTATTCTTATAATTACACTCTTCAAACCACGCATATCTCTAACTGTATCATGCAAACCACCCATTTATATTATTGAATTTATTAATTTTAAAAAAATAAATAGAGCCTCGAAATACCTTTTTTTTCCTCTTTTATTGTTGATATCACAGCTACACTCGTTGTTGTGATAAAAAAAAATGAAGGAATAGCAATTCAAAGAAAAACTAGAGATGCAAAATGGCTAGTTTTGATACAAACAGTCACCCTCAAGCAACAATGAAGGGCTAAAATGCCATATATAACAAATTGTCAATGTGCACCAAGGAATTCAGGTCCTGGGCTTCAAAAACTTGATACAGCACATATAAAAGAGCAAAGGAAAGGATAAATGTTTTACTTTGATTTATTCATTTATTTTTCAAATTACTCGGTAGCCATTTCATTCTCATCAATGATAAAGATTACAATCCCAAATGTCAGAACGGGAAAACCTACCTTATTTTCATGGTCTGCAGCAATTTTGTTTGTGCATAGATACACAGCAGGAAGCACATCTGCTGGAGATAAGGCCAACAAACTGTGTAATAGAAACATTGCATGCAAACAATGTTCTTTAATTAGCCAATTACAGGAAAAACTGTTTCATTATTCCATAAAAAGGAGAGTGGAAATGAAATAATACAGAGTGTGACTAGTAACAAGTGAACCTTCTGAACATATTGCATAACAATGAAGTAGCTTTAATCTTTCCTCTCTCACCCTCAAGCAGGTTGAAGGTTCGTGCAATATGTAAATATGGTGCAGGCTGTCCTTCTCTCCAACATGCTGCTCATTTATGTCGATTGTATACATAGGTTACAACACAGAACATGAATATTAAAAAGTAAAAATAAAAGTAAAAGCAGGGGTTTGAAGAACTTCTAAACCAATATATCCGGGGGATAAAAACTAAAACAAACCATGTTCTTTAGGGTTGTATTGCTCTGGTGGTAGAGATAGTACAGTAGCATCTACATTATCGTTTAACACTTTCTGCCCAGAAATATCAGGCGTTACTCTCAATCCCTCTGATGCACGCTTCTTTACTAAAGGTCTATCAATTTTGCTTTCCTCTAGAACTGATAATTCATTTTCATTTTCGCTAAGATTTCCGGAATTACAGTAATATATATCCAGTGCTTTATTGACATCTCCTTTTGTCTTCTTAATTATAGTCATGGCATGTTTCTTTAATGACTCATTCCCATTTATTATCTGCAAAAATTGATCAATTTCATCCTTGTACATTTGTCCAACATCAGCTGGCAACAAGTCCTCAACTTCAGAGCTTTGGTCAAGCTTTGGTTCAGAATTATCAGATTGAGTACCACCAGGCATCTCAGGTGTTACTTTACTGAAGAATCTTGTAAGTGTGGACTGCTTTGAACCACTTGGTTCAGATTTTGCTTTGACTTTGCCTTTTTTGTTTTGCTTACTGTCACTACTTCTCTTCCTTTTGGCAGGAGAAATGGGGCTGGGTGCTTTAGGCCTCAGGATAGTTAATTTGGAGTCTTGACTCGGAAAGATGTCTGCATTTTTGCAAGTGTTGTGTGTATTATTAAGGCTAGGTTTTACAAGTGAATCAGTGTCATTTAGCGTGCAGCACTTGGATGTTGAAACAGGAGTTTGACTGGAAATCACTTGCTCATGAAACTCAGTTTCACGTTCATAGAAATTAGAAACAGCTTCAACAACATTGCTCCCTGAGATGCTGATTATATCCAGCATCTGGTCTCGGGTGACCCACGTGGGCAAACAACAACTAAGTTCTCCAATTATTTTCTCTTTTTCTTCATCATTCAGCAAAGTAGGATCTTGTTTACAAGTATCTCCCATAGAAGAAGAAGGCAAACCCACACCCACATCTGGATCAATACTTCTATCACCCTCTATCTCCTCCAATGGAATGACTTCTTTGTCCATGCCTTGACCAGGTTCCAGAGCATCACTAACAGCCTTCTCAGCCTTGAAACCCACTTCACCAGGTGCACGGCAAAAACCCCTTAAAAACTCGTGCTTATTAGCATTCTCATCGACCAACCCAGCAAAATGCTTCCTAATTCTGTCAGCATGTTTACTGTCACTCTTCTCAACATCCAAACCCACAGTCGGAACAACCCGCTTTGGCTTCAAAAACTTCACATACTCCCTGAGCTCATCATAGTTCGAGTGCTCACTATAGGGCACAAGATGAATCTGAAATGAATCCTTGGACTTCACTGCAAACCTACTGCGCTTCACCTCATAGGTCCACCCGGTTGGAACAAAGCCCACAACCCTAGAGTAGGAACCCCCTCTCTCAGCCATAACCTCCTTCATCTTAACAAAATTAGGCCTAAAGTATGGCCATGTCTCCCCCAACACATTCCACCCAACTACATGAATATTACTCTCTAACCCATTCTCAGTAAACTCACCGCTCTCCCCATACCCAAGAACCCTCAAAACCTCCATCTTCCTAGCATCAACATGTATCTTCCTCTTAAACCTATGAGCAAGCTCTAGCAAAATCTTCTCCTTCCCAATAACATAAGTAGCAACAAGAAACAGAACTTTATCATTACTATCACTACTCTCACGCTCAATCCTCTCCACAACACTGGCAACGTAATCGATGGATTCATCTTGCGAGGGGAAAACGAACTTAGGGTTACAATACGTGGTGTCGAGAAACACCGCATCGGCGCCGACGAAGGAGGCGAGGGCGGGCTCCGAAAGCATGGAACTAGAAAAGCGGAAGTCGCCGGTGTGGACGTACCTTAGGGCGGCGGTGCCATCGGCGCTGGGGAGGGCGAAGAGGAACTGGACGGCGCCGGGGCAGTGGTTGGCGTCGAGGAGGGAGACTCGGACGCCGTCAATGAGGAGCGGTTGGCCGAGGGGGAGGGGGACAACGAGGGCGGCGGGGACGTGGAGGATGTGGCGGAGGAGAGAGGCAGTGGTGGCGGAGCAGAAGATGACGCCGCGGGACCAGGAGGCGGAGAGGCCGGTGTAGTGGTCGGAGTGGAAGTGGGAGAGGAAGTAGGAGTGGGAGTGGGGGCCGGCGTGGCGGAAGGCGTCGACGAGGAAGCGGGTGTGGGGGATGAGTTTGGAGTGAGGGAGGGAGGAGGGGAGTGGGGGGAGGGAGGCGGAGGGTGGTGGAGAGGGTTGGGGTTGGAGGGTTTTTAGGGCGGTGAGGAATAGCTGGGTGGAGTCTAGGGTTTCAGAATCCATGGAAGTAGGAAGAGTAACCAATCACATTGGGAGAAGGAATTGGAATGGAAGAAGAAAGAGGATCTTCAGGTCTGGAATCGGAAACGGTATGCTATTTTCTTTCTTGCTCATTTCAGGTGCTTAAAAGATATAGTGAGTGTGGCTGGCGCCAAAACTATTATACATGTTATGCCAAGGACATGCACATTTTGTTACTTTCAGATTCCTACCTCAAATTTTTTAGGCTGAAATTTTCGAGTTCCGGGCATCGTTTTATTATGATTTTATCGTCAGAATCGTTAATAAGAAACTTAAGAATATTATGAACTTAAATTATTTCACAATTTATCCTGCGGATTGATATATTTTATATAAATTAAAATATCAAATCAAGTAACAGCTATAGCTTTTCACCCCTTTTTTTCTGGTTAGTCCATATTCGTCTAAATGACATGTTCGCATGTCTTTATAATGATTTAAACTTTCTGAATTATAATTATGATTGCCAAATTTCTTTTATTGTTGAATGATAGTACAGTCAGTATACACCTGTTACTGTCAATCAACATTAAATGCAGCCTTATATTTTTCTTTATCAATTTGTTCCTCGAGTGATCCAAGCATAGCCTCGCCGCTGGAGCTGAAGATTAATAAATGCTTACCCTTAGATTCTTATGAGGAATGTCATATGCACACAATTAAATATTTTAATTTAACCTATATAATCTGAATAATATCTACTAGGCAAGTCTTTACAACGAAACTTTCATTTCGGAAGAAACATTAAATATTTTCAGACATTGTAGGAAGCGGAGGGCAACATCTAACAAATTAAAAGAAAAAAAGAAAATATCAGATTATGCAGACTTTCACCCTCAGTAGGGGGCTCAAGAAGCACCCTCAGTAGAGTATATATATCAGATTACGCAGACTTTGCACACGCAGGCAGTTGGCATTGGCGGCAAAATTTGATCTATAAAATGCTGACTATACTACAGATTAGACTTGTCATTTCTTTCGCGTTCTCTTGGCAGGTCCTTTCGTTGAATGCATTTTCCTTGTGTTTGCCCTGTCACTTTTCTGCCATTGAAAAACATTTCCATAAACCTTACAGTTTCAGATTTTCAATTTAAACTGTCTTATAAACGAAATACTGGTGTTCTTTACCTTCTTTCTGAATCTCTTTTTATGCTGCTCCTGCCCTTTGTGATTCTTCTCAGCATTATCCTAAAAAAAATCATAAATGATTTAGTTTTCCAAGCATGTTCAATTCAGTAACAAATAATTATTTTATTTAACTGAGTTGCAGTAGACTGCAATTGAGCTGTTGAACAACCAACCTCGGTATCTTTAGATGGTATCTCTGCTATCTCTTGATTCTCAATCTCACCATCACTGTTGAGCATAACCTTCAGTCTGCCCTCTCTAAGTAGTTTTTCAGATCGAGCATGTCTCTACAGTAATTTACAAAGTCATCATTCATAATAAGAAGCTTTACAAAATGACAAGAAAAATTTGATAGGTGTCCTCTCGAAGTTGATCATATTGTCGAGTTGAATGAAATGCTAGTTTTATTTTTCTGGCTCATGGCTAATCCTCTATCCCATAGGGCATTAAACCTGTGACTCAGGTAAGGATTACCATTACGGTTAATGGGATACTGTTGTGCATCCACAAATAATTATTATTTAATAATTATTATTTAATAAGTAGAGGTAGGATGGAAAATTTCTCAAACTGATCCTACAAGGAAGAAGAGTGTATTGTATTTAGGGGGGAAAATACCCAACTAGGTGGTTTAGTTTGGAATGAACGATTACTCTTAGCAAACACAAACTAAAAGCAAGTCCTCCACCTACAGAGGGAACAATCTTTGACATTACCACATCTATAAAGTTTGTTTTTTGGTAAATTAGGGCAGAGCAAAATACTATTAACGTTAGTCTACTACTGGGTTTCATTGTACTATGAATAGTGCTGATAAAAAAAGTACTATGTATGAATAGTAAAGGCTTTTGCTTAACCATAATAAGCCCCCAAAAGAAAAAGCACATTACCTTTGATTGCAGATGATCCCTCAAAGTGCCTTCAGACAAACAGGTAATTCGGGGACATATCTTGCACTTAAATACTGATTTGTGTTTTAAGACACAAGATGGCACATCTGCCTGTAAGGTTTTCTTGTCGGCAATCACATCAGACTTTTCAGTATCACATTTACTCAGCAAATCCTTGTTAAGAAGCAAGCGTCTTTCATTTATAGCTCCAGTGTCATCTTCACTGAATAGCATACCTGAAGTTTTACGTCAATGTTAAAACAATCATGAAAGGATTATTTCCCAAGGAATAGAGCCATGGAAGTTACAGAATAACAATACAACGAATGCTATTATCCCATAAATAAACATCTACTTGACATACAAAATTAAAATGACAAAAGAATTTTGAGTAAGAACAAAAGATCAAGACTGAAATCTCATGTAGACAAGCACAAATCAAACCCTAGTGACAAACTAAATCTTCTGCATAAAGGTTTTCTCTTGTGTACATATCCTGAAAAGTTGTTCATTGAATTTAATATTGAGACCCCAGGTCAAAGCCTAAGATGTTAGGAACCGAAAAAGGAAATGAGAAAGAATTTTATGGAATAAGAGGAAAAAAAGAACAGGAGAGAAACCTCTCCTCCCTGGGTTTCCCCTTTTCATAAAGAGTCAATGCTCAATTTACAATGACAACAAATCTGAATCTATCTAATCATTCCTCCCCTGTTTACATCTAACTAAATACCTCATCAATATTTAACTATCTTAATTAACTTCATCTTCTCCTTATATCCTAACAAATAGTAGTTATCATTATTCCGTTTATAATATTGAAACATCAATAAGCTGAAAGAGTACATTTGCATGACTTGTTTCCTTACTGATAGACCATAATTCTGTGTTAGCGTACGTGTGCAAGCAAACCTACCTGTCGAGTCAACATCATTCGCAGAACTATCCTCACTTGCATACCCTGAATGTGCCAAAATACAAAAAGAAAAGTATAAAAAAAGTGACTAACATTAACAAACAACAAACACTGTCATAATAAGAACTAATGCATGTCTCTCTAATAGTGAACTCTGTGATTCCTTAATCAAAAAGTAACACTAGCTAATGCAATTCTACATATCACGTATGTGCTAATACTACCAAACACATTTTACAGGGCGAAACAAAAAAAAAAAAAAAAAAAAAAAAAAAAAAAAAAAAAAAAACAGTTGACAGAGTCTAAATAAACCAACCGGAAGAAGTTGAACCGGCTTCATCATCATTCGGTTTCGCTTCTGCTGTAGCATCGTCCTCTGACTCTTCTTCAGAGGCTTCTGCTTCGGCTTCAAGCTCGGAGTCCGAAGAAGAAGAGGAAGACGGATCCGAGGCATCTCTGTCACCGTGGTCGAGCTTGAAGAACCTCCTCTTTATCATTTTTTTTTATTCTGTAAACAAAACTACCAAACTAATAAGCTCGTTAACGCTGTAAAGACACTTCACCGATAACAAACGCAGGCAATAGTGCATAGATGAGTGAATGAACGAAGTTGCTACAGAGAGACGGAGCTTACACGTACTTGGCAGCGACGGCGAGAATCAGAAGAGGCGGAGAGACGCGTTGGGAAGTGGCGAAACCAAAGGCATAGGTCCGAAAGTTTGAAACCGGGTTTCATAGGGATAACGGGCTTGAACTTCTAATCCTTTTGGGCCTCGTAGACCCTTACCCATTGCACAGCGTCTGCTTTTCGCACTTCCTTTTTCGCCTCCTTCAGCGTACCTTTTTATATCTTTTGACAGAAATATCCTCTTTGGAATATGAGGGCGTACAGCTTTGACGCCTATGGAATTTGTGGGGGATTTCCTTTCGAGCCCCGTAATTTTATTTCTGTACCTAATAAATATGAAAATTTTAATTTTATTCTTGAAAAAATATTTATGGATTATATAATTCGAAAATTAACTTTTTATAAAAAATAAATAAACTCTTTGAAGTTTAAAAGTAAATAGTGATTTATAGATAGTGTAATTTAGAAAAAAAAAAATTAACTTTTAGATTATGCAAAACATTTTTCGTTTTTTAATTGTATATTTTATTTTTAGATTGTATAATTTAAAAGTAATTTTTTTATGAAAAAGCTTCTATATTGTATAATTTATAAGTCATTTTTTACTTTCAGATTTCCAATCTATAAACTTTTTTAACTTGCTTATTTTGTAATTTATAAGTTATTTTTCACATAAAAACTTTTAAGGTAATATCCCAAAAAATAGTTCCAAAATAAAAATCAACCTAAAATTTAATTTTAGAGATAAATAAGATAATATATGAATTTTTTTTAACAAACAAGTTTAAAAAAATAAGAAAATCAATTATTTAATTTTTATTTTTATAATAATAACCATCAATTATCTTTAAAAAAAATATTTTGTTTTATTTTTATAAAAACTACCAACTCTCTCTCAAATGTTGTTTTTTTCTCTTTTTTTTGTTTTTTCTCTAAAAATCCACCTTCCTTCCTTATCAAATTAAAATCAGAGGTCATCCTTAGATTTCTAGCGTTGAGTAGAGCAAGAATGTCCGATCAAATAGAATAGAGTTAGGTTGTCTGTGATTTTAGGTTTCTATAACTCATCTTCTATTCTATAAAGGTAAGGGAAACTAGTTGAAATGTTTTTAATAGATATTGTAATTACTTGTTTTGTGAATTTGGGTGAGAAAAACTAATTATATATTTTTAGAAATGTTAGTTTACTTTGAAATAGTGAACGTTATGCATGATGTATGAGATATATTTGTGAATTTGGGTAAGAGAAGCTAGTTTGAATTTTTTTTAATAAATATTTTAATTATTTGTTTTGTGAAATATGAATTGGATGAATTTGAATTAATTAGAATGAATGTTTGTGTATTATATGATGTAGTATTAATGTTATGTGGTGTGTGATTAAGACATAGTATCTTTAGATAATAGGATACTTGTGTTGAGGTTTTTAGGATGTACATTATTTGTGATTTTGATTAATAAGGATGTATCATGACTCTACTAGTCATTGAAATCTAGTTATTAGAATCATGGATGAAGATGTGAAGATGACTAGGTGGTAAAAGTCAAAAGCGGTTTATATGACTGTTTCACGGTGTGAAAAAAACAATCGATTGAACGATTGAACCAGATCATATAGATTAATATATTCATATAATTGCGCTATGGTGTTAAAATGAATCGGTTGGACCATATCATATAGATTAAAAGCTTCATATGATTGTGCTACGGTATGAAAAAGAACATGTTAGACCAGATCATATGGATTGAGTTCATATGACTGGACTATGATATGAAAAAGAAAATTGGTTAGACCAGATTATATGAATTGACACGTTAACATGACTATTGTACGATGTAAAAATAAGCCGATTGTTGAAATAATAAGGCAAAGAGAAATATTGAAATGAGAGTGATATTATTCAATGTTTACTATTGACCTTATATAAGCTAATAATTCAAATATATGCCACTCACTTTCTCCACATATTTCTCTTCCT